>Ga0272444_10000055_pt1 | contig 150843 bp, 131 predicted proteins | sample SSMForm13_FD_201033 | JGI IMG/M metagenome (GOLD analysis project Ga0272444, IMG submission 201033) | Marine sediment archaeal communities from Little Sippewissett salt marsh, Falmouth, MA, United States - SSM-Form-13 | ecosystem: Environmental > Aquatic > Marine > Wetlands > Sediment ...
CCTTAGATCCGGGCGTCTCCTGTAGAATAATTGCCGGTGATTCCATAAGGCCTGCCGAACCGGAGACGTCATGGCGACCAGACTTGCGCCGAAGCCCAATCCCCTGCTTGAGAAGATGAAGAAGGCGCTTGCCCTGCAGAAGGCGGGCGAGGTGGAAAAGGCGCAGAAGATCTACAAGCTGGTTGTGAAAAAAGCGCCGAACTCGCCGGATGCCAACCACCTACTCGGCGTCAGCTACCGGCAACTCGGCAATCCCAAACGGGCCTTCGACTACATCCAGAAGGCGATCAGCCTTGCTCCGGACCGGGCCCCGTTCTACGCCAATCTGGCGCGCACCCTGTCCGACATGACCGGCACCGAACCGGAGAGCATTCTGGCGGTCGCGGAAAAGGCCCTGTCTCTCGACCCGAACCTGCTGGAAGCCCTCAATCTGAAGGCGATCGCGCTGAGCGGGATGGACCGGAAGCTGGAGGCGGAGGAGATCTTCCAGCAGCTGATCGTCAGGTATCCGGATTTTTCGGATGCCTACCGGAACTACGGCATCCTGCTCCGGGACAACAAGGTCTACGACAAGGCCATCGCCTTCTTCAACAAGGCCGCGCTGCTCGATCCGGGCAATCCGGAGAATTACGTCGAACGGGCAAGGGCGCGGCTGGCCTGCGAGGACTTCAAGAATTCCGAAGCCGAACTGGCCGACGCCCTTGAGCGTTTCCCGAAGAACGGCAACATCAAGCACGAAGTCGCACGGCTCCTGTTCAAGATGGGCGAAACCGGCGCGGGCCTGCCCTATGCGATCGAGGCCTATGAAGACGGACCGCGTGACTATCACCGCAACGTCACCCTGGGCGTCCACTACCTGATGCTCGATCAGCCGAAAAAGGCCTTTGATCGGTTCAAGGCGGCGCGCGACCTGGCGCCGCCAAGCTTCGTCGGCCTGGACTGGAACCTGTCCCTTGCCTATCTGGCGCTCGGCGACCTGGAAAACGGCTGGCGCCTTCATACCGCCCGTTTCGACGACAAGGCCTCGCAGGTCATGCGGCGGACCTTCGACGTACCGGCCTGGGAGGGCGAGGACATTTCCGACAAGACCGTGCTGGTCTGGGCCGATCAGGGGCTCGGTGACGCCATCAAGGCAGGCACCATGCTGCCCGACCTGATCCCGCTGGCGGGAAAGGTCATCATCGAACTGTCAAAGAAGGCGACCCCCTGGTACCAGAAAAGCTTCCCGGAGACGCTGTGCCGCCCGGCCGCGTTCGACAACGACATGAAAGCCCTGAATTCGGACTTCGATGTTCACGCCAACATCACCGACCTGGCCCGGTTCTTCCGCAACAGCCTGGAGGATTTTGAGAAGGCCAAACGCCCGGCCTACGCCTTCGACCAGGACCAGGCCCGGGGCTACCTGGAGCGCCTGAAGGAAAACGGCAGCAGCAAGCCGATCATCGGGGTCGGCTGGCGATCCATGAACCTGGCCGTGTCCCGCGCCCGGCTCTATCTGTCCGCGCCGCAATTCGCGCCGATCATGGACTTCGAAGACGTCACCTTCGTCAATCTCCAGTATGCCGCGGTGAAGCGGGAAATCGACTTTCTGAGGGCGAAGACCAAAGGCGCATTTGTCAGTCTCGACGACGTCGACCTGCTGGACGACCTGCCGTCGGCCGCGGCCCTGACCGCCTGCTGCGATCTCGTCGTTTCCGCCAACACCAGTGTCGCCGAATTTGCCGGCGTTCTCGATGTGCCGTGTTTCCGCTTCGGTCAGAACGAACCGGCCCTGCTGCTCGGACAGGACAACCCGCCCTGGCACCCGTCCCAGCGATATTTCCTGCTGACCAGTGAAAAACCGGCCACGGCGGTCGTGCCGGACCTGAGGGCCGCCATTTCGGAGTGGCTGGAAACCTATTCGCCGGAAGAGCGGGACAGGCGGCTGGGGCTCGCCTGAGGGCTTGAGAAAGCCTATTTGCGGGCGACCGCGATCAGCGTGTCGGTGGCATCGATCCGGTCCAGGGCGGCTTCGTAGGCGGCCGTCAGTTCCGGCGTGTCGATGGCGGCGAACTTCGACTTGTGCCCGCCGGGACGGCCGCTGGTCATCCAGAGCATGTGGTTGGAAAGCGGATAGCGCTGCACTCCGGTGACGACGACGTCGTGAAAGCCGGCGTGTTCCAGCATGCGCTTCAGGCTGTCGCGTGTGTGGAGAACCAGGTGCTGGCTCCACAGGGTGAATTTGCGGAACGGCTCGCTGTCGACGTAGTCGAGCAGGAAATCGCGCGCATGCGGCACTTCGAAGACCGCATGGCCGCCGTCTTTCAGCTTCGGTTTCAGCTGCGCAAGGATGTCCAGGGGATCGGGCAGATGCTCCAGCACATGAAAGCTGAAAAGGGCATCGAGCGCGCCGTCCTCCAGGGCGTCGATGGAGGTTTCGCAGGAAATCCCGGCCGCCCGCAACGCGTCGACGGCGTCCTCCTGAAGCTCGATCCCGACGCAGGATGAGGTCTCCTTCTGCACCAGGCGCAGGAACTCGCCCAGACCGCAGCCGAAATCGGCGATCTTTCTGCCCGAATAGTACCTGCGGAAGGCGTTCGCGCGGCGGGTCGCATCCGCATGCTGCTCGTAGCTCGGTTCGCCCGACCGCCGGACGGTTTCCTGACGGTAGTCGCCCTTCTTGTAGGTCTCGTCGCCGGTGTAGTAGCCGTCGATGTAGATGACGCCCGAGGCACTGTCCCGGCAGACCCTGAGCGGTTTCACGTCGCGTGTTTCGGCGGCGTATTCCTCCCGGGTGTCCGGGCCGGCGATCCCAAGCAGTTCAAGGGTTTCAAAGATGCTTTTTGTCATTCTTGTCTCTGGCGGCCGAAATCTGTTCAGGCATCCCCTGCCCGACCGGGGCCCGTGTGACCGCCCCTGCGCGCGCTGCCTCCGGCAGTATAAACAGATGCCCGCCGATTCGGCTCTTCGGGACACAATCCGCCGGTGGAAGAAATCCACGCAACAGAAAACCCCGGAGCCGTCTCCGGCTCCGGGGTTTTCCTGATCATGAACGGACAGGCGCGGCAGCGATCAGCCGACGAACGCGCGCTCGACCACGAATTCGGCGGGCTTGTTGTTCGCGCCTTCCGTCAGGCCCGCCTTCTCCAGGAGGTCCTTGGTGTCCTTGATCATGTCCATGGAGCCGCAGATCATGCCGCGGTCGATCGCCGGGTCAAGCGGCGGAACGCCGAGGTCGGTGAACAGCTTGCCGCTTTCGATCAGATCGGTGATCCGGCCCGTGCGCGGAAAGTCCTCGCGGGTGACGGAGGTGTAGTGCACCAGCTTGTCCCTGGCGTATTCGCCGATCAGAGGATCGTTGAGGGTTTCCGCGACAAGGTCCTCGCCGTATTTCAGCTCCGCCACCTCGCGGCAGGTATGGGTCAGGATCACCTGGTCGAACTTCTCATAGGTGTCCGGGTCCCGGATCAGGCTGGCGAACGGGGCGATGCCGGTGCCGGTGGAGAACATGTAGACCCGCTTGCCGGGCAGAAGCGCGTCATTGACCAGCGTGCCGGTCGGCTTCTTCTTCATCAGGACCGCATCGCCGGGCTGGATCTTCTGCAGGACCGAGGTGAGCGGACCATCCGGCACCTTGATGGAGAAGAACTCCAGTTCCTCGTCCCACGCCGGGCTCGCGATGGAATAGGCACGGTAAAGCGGCTTGCCGTCGATCATCAGTCCGATCATGACGAATTCGCCGGAGCGGAAACGGAAGCTTGCCGGGCGGGTCATGCGGAACCTGAACAGCCGGTCCGTATAGTGCTGGACCGAGGTGACTTCCTGAACAAAGACGCCGGCCGGGGCCGCAGCTTCCAGTTCGGCGGGCTTGGCAAGAACATTCATGTGTCGTGCATCTTCCGTTGAGTGATGTAGGAACGAGGCGATTGGCTCCGTCTAGGGTATGAACTCATAAATGAAGGCGAAATGGCATGGGAAATGGCGAAACCCGGTTAGGAAGCGTGTGCGGAGCGGGCTTCCTGCCCGGTCGAGCACGCTGACGACACGGGGTGAAGTCATTTCCATGTCCTTCGGATTTGACCGAATTGGTCCTCCTCTGCGTCGCGAAAGGCTTGAAAATGAACTACATTTCCTGCGCTTTCGCTCCTTGATGAAGACCAATTCGCCTCAAACCATTTCATCTTCATTTATGAGTTCACACCCTAGCACCGGTCGTGCATTGACTTGAAGCAATCTTCAACCACGAAACCGCACAATCGCAAAAAATTCATTCCGATTTTCCGCCGCCGGCCGCCAACCGGGCATTTCGGAAGGCACCGCAAGACCCTGCGCCGGGTCCGGCGCCATTCACTCGTGATTTATAACCTTTCGATGAATACGCACACACAACAGCTTTCTATTTGACAGGCTTACAAAAAAGCCCGACCTTACTATGAAAATACAAAACCTTCTCCAGAGGCCCCAAAAAGGACAATGTATATGTCCGATACGGTTAAAGAAGAAAACGGTCAAACCTTAGCATTGGTTGTCCTTGACCGGTTTTCCATGAATGCATTCTCGTCTGTCGTCGAGCCCTTGAGACTGGCGAACCGGGTTCTTGGCCGGAACTATTATCAATGGAAAACGTATTCCCTGGACGGCAATTCGGTCGCAGCAAGCAACGGCTGCGAACTCAAGGCGGATTTTTCTGTCAAAGACCTGCAGGATGCGGACATAACGATCCTGTGCACCGGTCTCGACGTGGAGCGTCTGCCGCTCGATGCGGACCTGGGCAACCGGCTGCGCCGGCTGAATGCCATGGGACGGACCTTCGGCGCCATCTGCACCGGCGCCTATCTTCTGGCGCGCTACCATCTTCTGGACGGGCGCCGCTGCACCATCCACTGGGAAAACCTGCGGTCGCTGCGCGAGGAATTCCCGCATCTGGAGGTCACCGGCGACATCTTCACCATCGACCGCAACTGCATGACATGCGCGGGCGGCATGGCCTCGCTCGACATGATGCTGCGGCTGGTCGCGATCCAGCATGGCGCCTATATCGCCCATGAGGTCGCCGAGGTCGCGCTCTACCAGAACATGCGCGCCGGCGAATCCGCCCAGCGCCACGACATCGAGGCACGGACCGGCATCTCGAACGAGAAGATCCTCGATTCCATCCGGATCATGGACCTCCACATCGAGGACCCGCTGAGCTGCCAGCAGCTCGCCATGACGGTCAACCTGTCACCGCGCCAGCTTGAACGCCTGTTCCGCCGGCATTTCAACTGCACGCCGGGGCAGTATTACCTGCGCCTGCGCCTGGAAACCGCGCGGGACCTGTTGCGCCGCACGAGCCGGCCGGTGCTCGACGTGGCGCTTGCCTGCGGCTTCGCCTCCACCTCCCATTTCACCAAGTGTTACCGGGAACGGTTCCTGTGCACGCCGACGGAAGAGCGCCAGGCGTACCAATGGGCGAACCGGCCGGGCGGCGGCAAGGGTCAGGGTTCCAAATCCGTGCGGCTGGTCTCGAAATAGTCGGACACGGCCTGCCGGGCGGCGTTCCTCGGCCTGTTGACAAGAGCCTCGAACCGGCAACGCCCAATCCGGCCTGACTCACTTCTCAACTGCTTTGTCGGACAGGTCCTGCCCTCATCCTGACTTCCGGCCGCCACCGAAGCATGAAGATGCCACCTTACCCATCGTCCATTCGATCTGCGGAGAGCCACTGTCCATCGAAGCGGGACGGTTAGAGCGTTTTCCAACCAATTCGGGTCATTTGACCGCGGCGAGTTTGCTCTCTGGCATGGCGGTTCGCCCGTCGTGATGTCTCTCACCACAAGGGAGGACCAACGAAGCCAGAGGGCAAAAGCGCCCGGCCCCGGTCTTACTGCTTTCCATATGGTTCAGTTGCTTTCCGGGTGAGGATATCCGGCCCATCGGCAGCATTGCGGTCACCGCATTGGCGCCGCGCACGGTCGTCCTCGTCCAGTGCCATTCAAGTCGTTCTGCCGCAGCCGCGGCGAAATTCCGCGCAAACAACGTGCTCGTTTCGTCGGCTCCCGCTCACGGCTCATCGGCACCGGTACCGATTACCGAGATGTCCTTGGCACAATACGCCGCCACCTATTCCTGAAGGGCTGTCAAAATCTCCGCTTTCATCTTTAGCTGTCCCAATTCGCGACCACTGCGTCCACCTCGATCTCAATCAGCCATTCCGGGTTTACGAACCGGTCGATGGCCATGATTGTGTCTACGGGACGGACATCCCGAAAGTACTCCTTTCGAACGTCGATTGCCGCTTTCCAGTCGTTTATGTCGGTCAGGATAATGCGTGTTCGAACAACATCATGAAGCCCGGATCCTGCCTGTTCGAGAGCGGCTTTAATCACCTCGATGCACTGGCGTGTTTGCGCGGCAACGTCGCCCAAGCCCACAGTCTTGCCATCGGGACCGACCGGGGCGGTTCCACCCACCGATATGAACGGACCGACCTTGACCGCACGACTGAAGCCAACAATCGGCTCCATCGGGTTTCCGTTGGAGATCAGCTCCCTATTGAATCTCATGATGTGTCCTCCCGCGAAAGTGGGATGCGAATCGTAGCTCAACAACGACGGATCACCTATCGAATGATTCAGGAATGCTTGTCGGGAGGCATTCGTGGCGCAAGGCGATCTTGCAGACGAAGAATGGGCCATTCGCAGGCCCCAGACGCAAATGGGCCTCCCGAGGAGGGGGTTGTCGGCGCCGCGACGGTTTGACGGGCTAGATGCACGCCCGCGCAGACGGTCAGGGATATCCTTTGGCTTCCGTGCCGACTGGCGGGGCGGCCTCCGACTACAATGCCTTCGAGCCGATGTTGGAACTGCTGGTCCGTCGATCTCGCATAATGCGGGCCGAGAAAGGCCTCGAAACAGGCCGCAATCCGGGCCATGACCGTGATGCAGTTCGTGAAGCGCCGCTGCGCCAAGGCGTCTTGCCGGTTATCCCGCCCAAGTCCGACCGGCGACCTCCCGTGAAATGCGACTATCGCGCCTAAAAAGACAGAAACAAGATCGAACGCACCTTCAGCCGCCTCACGCAATTCCGACGCATCGCGACCCGATATTACGAGACAAGGAGATCATTCCTCGGCTTTCTATGCCTCGCAGCTGCTACGCTCCGGCTACTTTCATTCGTCAACAGGGCCTAAAACAGCAGCGCCTTGGCGGCGATGAAGGCGCCCAGAACCAGCAAAGCCACGTAAAACAGCGTCCGGAACAGGCTTTCCGACAGCTTCTTGCGGATATGCTGGCCGGCATAGAAGCCGAGAATGGCCGGCACGACGGCCAGCACCGAGGCGAACCCCATGTCCAGGGACATCAGGTTCGTCCCCGACAGGGTGACGCCGAGCGCAATCGTGGTGCACAGGAACAGCATGCCCATGGCCTGGACGAACTGGTCGCGCGGCAGTTCCAGGCTTTGCAGGTACATCACACCGGGCACGGCATAGGACCCGACCATGCCGCTGAGGACGCCGTTGACGGCCCCCGTCGCCACGCCGATGCCGCGTTCGCGCTCGGGCCGGGTGGTCATCCGCACGCCGAAAAACCCCGTCAGCGCATAGGCGGCCAGAACCACGCCCAGAAAAGCGGACATGAGCGACAGGTCCGCTTGCCTGAGAACCAGCCCGCCCGGCCAGACCAGCACCGTCGCGAAGAAAAGAAACGGCCAGATCCGGCGCAAAAGCACCACCGTGTATCCGCCGGTGGTCGCCTGCAGCACATTGGTGACGAAAGTCGGCGCGAGCATGAGCGTCATGGCCGTCGGCAGATCCATGATCGCCGTCATAAGGCCAAGACTGACCGTGGGCAGGCCGAGGCCGATGACGCCTTTCACCGCTCCAGCCAGAAAAAACACCAATGTCGTCGCCAGAACGATGATCGGATCCGTCATGCAATCAGCTTTAGAGAGATTCCCCCGGCAGAGAAAGGGTTTCCCCCGGTCCGCTGTCATGCTTTGGTAAGGCCCCGCCCCTCGGACCCCACTCCGGTTTCGGGTTGCCTGATTGCCGGTTTCCGTGAAAGTCCTTCCCGCCATGTCCGCACGCGCCCTCCCCCTTGTGACCAACAGCGATGCCAGGAAGCTGTTCCTGGAGCGCCACGGCCTTGGGGAAGTCCCGAAAGGACCGGCAAGGGGCGATGACCTCAGCGCCGTCATCGACAGGCTCGGCTTCGTCCAGGTCGACAGCATCAACACGGTCGCCCGCGCCCATCACATGATCCTGGCGGCACGGCGGCCGGCCTACCGGGAAAAGAACCTGAAGCCGCTTCTGGAAAAGCACCGGTCGCTGTTCGAGCACTGGACCCACGATGCCTCGATCATCCCGACCGAGTTCTTTCCCCATTGGCAGCTCCGATTCCAACGGGACCGGGACCGGCTGATTTCCCGCTGGCGCAACTGGCGCCGGGACGGTTTCGAGGAAAAATTCGAGGCGGTCCTGCAACAGATCAGCGATTACGGCCCGGTCACGTCCGGCGACGTCGGCGCGGACGAGGAGCGCAAGAGCGGCGGCTGGTGGGACTGGCACCCGTCCAAGACGGCGCTGGAATTCCTGTGGCGCTCGGGCGAACTCTCTGTGTGCCGGCGCGACGGGTTTCAGAAGGTCTACGACCTGACCGAACGGGTCATCCCCGAGCCGCACCGGCTTCACCTGCCCGATCCGGAGGAAACCATCGACTGGGCCTGCCGGTCGGCGCTGACACGCCTGGGCTTCGGCACGTCGGGCGAAATCGCCGCCTTCTGGGATCTGATCACCCCGGAAGAGGCAAAGACCTGGTGCAGCCGGGCGCTGGCCGCCGGAGACATCCGGGAAGCGGAAGTGACCTGCGCCGACGGCCGGCCCGCGCGCAAGGTCTTCGTTTTCCCTGAGACACTGGCGGAGATCGCCGGCCTGCCGGCGCCGCCGGCGCGCATCCGGATCCTGTCGCCGTTCGATCCGGCGCTGCGCGACCGCAAACGAGCCGAGCGCCTGTTCGGCTTCCACTACCGGATCGAGGTGTTCGTGCCCGAGCCCAAACGGCAATACGGCTATTATGTCTTTCCGGTCCTGGAAGGCGACCGGCTTGCAGGACGCATCGACATGAAAGCCTACCGTGACGAGGACCGGCTGCACGTGCGCGCCTTCTGGCCTGAACGGGGCGTCAGGCCGGCGAAAGGCCGCCTGCAGAAGCTGGCAGCGGAGCTCGACCGGATCGCCCGGTTTGCCGCATGTTCGACTGTCTCCTACGAACAGGACTGGCTAAGAGATCCGGTCATACGGGACACATAGGGTACCGACCCTGGCCGGTCGGGGAAAATCCGTATTGTATTCGCAGCTCCGCACTCTTATTTTCATCTTAGTGAATATAAAAGGACGGACACCATGGCCCTGGAACGCATTTTTACCCTGATCGTCGGCTGCATGATCCTGGCAAGCCTTGCGCTTGCCGTCTATCACAACATCAACTGGCTCTGGTTCACCGCCTTCATCGGCGCAAACCTGATCCAGTTCTCCTTCACCGGGTTCTGCCCGCTGACGATCATCCTGAAGAAGGTGGGTTTCAGGACCCGCGGCTCGATCGCCTGATAGCGGCCGGGAACGCATACCGGGACAGCCGCTGAAAAGCCTTCCGCGCCCCTCCGCACCGGAGTTTCCCCAAGGCTCCGGACGGGCCTTTCGGCGGCACCTTTTTCGATGAACCGGGTGCCGGTTCAGTTAGCCGAACACCACATCCAGAAACATCATCACGACAAGCCCGACCGTCAGTCCGAGGGTCGCGGCCTTGTGATGGCCGTGGCGATGGGTTTCGGGAATGATTTCGTTGGAGATGACGTAGATCATCGCTCCGGCTGCGAATGTCAGGCCCCAGGGCAGCAGTATCTGGGACTGGCTGACCGCCGCGGCCCCGATCAGCCCGGCAACAGGCTCCACAAGGCCTGTCAGACACGCGACGACAAAGGCATAGTGCCTGCCGTAGCCTTCCGACTGCAGCGCCAGGGCAACGGCCAGGCCTTCCGGCGCATTCTGCAACCCGATGCCGAAGGCGAGCGTCGCCCCGGCGCCGACATCGCCACCGCCGAAGCCGACACCGACGGCCAGGCCTTCGGGAATGTTGTGCAGCGTGATGGCGATGACGAACAGCCAGATCTTCTTCAGCGCCTCCGCTTCCGGTCCTTCACGCCCCTTGATGAAATGCTCGTGCGGCAGGCGCTCGTCCAGGAGGTAGATGAAGCCGACGCCAAGGCAGATCCCGGCCACGGCGATCAGGGCCGGCACAAGCCGGCCGCCGTGAAGGCCTTCGGCGGCCTCCAGTCCCGGCACGATCAGCGAGAAGAATGACGCCGCCAGCATGACCCCGGCGGCAAAGCCAAGCAGCGTGTCGTTCAGCCGCTGCGACACCTTCCGGCCGGCCAGGACCGGAACGGCGCCGACGGCCGTCATCAGCCCCGCCGCGAGACTTCCCAGAAAGCCGAGAAGAACAACATCCATGAGCACCCCGCCCCTTCAGAACACCCGGTCGGGGCCGCAGGATCCGCTCATGCGGTCACTTGTCGGTCCTGACGGAAGACCGGTCGAGGCCGCCCTGTTTCGTCGGGGCGGTGCGGTCCGTATCGATCTCGGCTCCAAGGTCCTGCAGCGCCTTGATGATTTCGGCGATCAGGTTCCCGTTCCCGCCGGGCATGCCCTCTTCCGTGGCGACGCTGCATTCCGCGGCATCGTATTCCCACCGGCGCAGGATCTCGATCCGGTCCCTGGTATCGAAACGCGCGTCCGCCGCCACATCGGCCGGACTTTTATAGGCCGCCGCCGGGTCCAACAGGATTGCTTCAAGCTCCGGATGGCTCATCGCCTGTTCCCCATCAATTTTCGGATAACGCCCTGCGGGAGACGGAAAGGACCCGCCTCCCTTGAAGGCTGCAACGTCTCTATGCTGCGATGCTATGCACATGGGCGTCAACCGCCCCGTTGCGCTTCAGCACCTCGAGGGCGCGCGCCTCGTGGTCTTCATCCCGGGTGCGCACCCAGACCAGCAGTCCGCCCTGCTCCAGCTGATCGTGCAGATAATCCGCGTGATGCTTTCCGACGAGCCCGGCCAGCACACCGCCAATCAGCCCTCCGGAGGTTCCGCCGATCGCCGCGGCTGCCAGAAGCGCTCCGAACGTACCGCCCGATGCCACCGTGACGCCGGCAGCAGCCAGCGCCCCGACATAGATCAGCCCGCCAAGCAGCGCGCCTTCGGCGTCTCCGACCGACTCGGTCGAGACGAAGGCCGTGCGCGGAGCCGCCGGGTCATCTTCCAGTTCCCGGGCGTTGGAATATATATGACCGAGTTTTGCGTTCACCGTGTCCTGACTGGCCAGAAGACTGATTTCGGACCGGTCAAATCCGTTCTCCTCCAGGTCCTCGATCGCGGCTTCCATCGCCTTTGCGGACTGAAAGATGCCTACGGCTTCACGTACGGTTTCATTGTCTGATTTCGTCATGGTTACCCTCCATTTGAAGAGTGTTCTGCCCGGTTTTGCTTCAGGGCGCCGTGACTCATGTCAATCCGGGGTTGTAAAAGCGTGTCTCCGCCCGGCCGAAGCGGTCTGGCCCAGGATCAGGAACCAGGCCTGACGCCGGACATCGGCTCCGAAATCCGGTGTGCCTGGAAGGTATCGGGCAGCGGCGTGATCTCGATCGCGGCCACGATGCCCGCCCGGTTATACGGGTCGCCTTCGGCAAAGGCCCGGGCCGACGCCGCGTCCTTCGCTTCCAGAACCCCGAAATTGCCGTTCGCATTACCGTCTTCGCCGAGCGTGGCGGAGCCGATCAGGACGGAGGCCGAGCCCTCGCCGCCCGACACCACCCATTTCCTGTGCTCGGCGCGCACAGAACCGCGTTTTTCATCCACGCCGTCGTGATGACGGCACACCATCAAAAAGTACATATCTCTTCCGCTCAGGCTGCGTTTTCCAGAAGCACCATGCCCGCCCCGGTCATGGACGCAGGGGCATGATAGTGCTTGTGCAGCAGATTGACATGGGGGTTCATCGCCGCGCGCATGACCAGCCATTGCTGTCGTCGCCAAAGGCCCTGCCGAGCCAGTCCGTCACGGCGTTCACCACGTCTTCGGGACGTTCGACGGGCGCGAAATGGCCGGCATCCTCGATGACGACCAGGTCCGCGTTCTTCGTGGCCGCCCTGATTTCCTCGTGCTGGGCAATCGGGCTCCAGCTGTCCTGCCGGCCGACCACAAGCAGGATCGGGCAGTCGATATCCTTCAGGTAGGCCGTGGCATTCGGACGTCCGACCAGGGCGCGGATATGGCCTTCATGAATTTCAGCGTTGGCGCGCAGGACCATGGCGCGCAGCTTGTCCATCAGGTCCCTGTCGCCGATACGCCGTTCGTCGACCATCGGCGGCAGCCACCGGTCGGCGAGCTTTTCCATGCTCTCCCAGCCGAGATCGATCATGGCCTGGCGCTTGGCTTCCTCGCCTTCGCGTTTCGGGCCATGGCCGGTGTTGGCAAGCACCAGCCCCTTGATCCGTCCCGGCGCGAGATGGGCCATCTCCATGGCGATCCGGCCGCCCATGGAATGGCCGACGACGATCAGGTCGCCCGGCACTTTCTCCAAAAGACCGCGCGCCATCCCGGAGATCGAATTGCCGCCGCTCAGATCCGCCTGATGCACAGGCATCCTGCCCGAAACCGCATCGGCAAGCGGCTGCCATACGATGTCATCCGAGAGCAGCCCCGGAACGAGTACCAGCGTTGTCATCGCCACGCCCTGTCGAGTGTCATTTCAATGGGACGCCTGGCGGGAACCGGCACGTTCCATCCATCGTCAAGGGATTGCGTGCATACATTTTCCCGCCCAAGCGACGACCCGCGGTTATCTGCGGGCAGTTTTGTATACATGCATTTACACGAAGTCAAGTAATGGACGCTCCCGCGGAGGGCGCGAAGACCAGTAGAGGCCGGAAACGCCAGGGAATGCGCAAGGGTCCGGCTTCGTCGGATCCAGTCCGCCCCAGGTCGCATTTGCGCTTTATGTATACAGACTTTCTCGCCTAGCCTGTCGAAAACGGAATTGCCGGGCCCGATTCCCGCTAAGGAAAACCGGCCGGGCCGAAAAGCACGAGGGAGCGCCAGGGAATGAGCAGCGATATCGAGATTGCACGCAAGGCGAAGATGAAGCCGATTTCCGAGATCGGCGCGCGGCTGGAGATCCCCGAAGACGCGCTGATCCCCTTCGGCCGGACCAAGGCAAAGATTTCCGGAGACTTTCTCGCAGGTCTCGACGGCCGGCCCGACGGCAAGCTGATCCTGGTCACCGCCATCAATCCGACCCCGGCCGGCGAAGGCAAGACGACCACCACGGTCGGGCTCGGCGACGGGCTGAACCGGATCGGCAGGAAGGCCATGATCTGCCTGCGCGAACCCTCGCTCGGCCCCTGTTTCGGCATGAAGGGCGGGGCCGCCGGCGGCGGCCATGCCCAGGTGGTGCCCATGGAGGACATCAACCTTCATTTCACCGGCGACTTCCATGCCATCACCTCGGCCAACAACCTGCTCGCCGCGCTGATCGACAATCACATCTACTGGGGCAACAAGCTGGAGATCGATCCGCGCCGTATCACCTGGAAGCGGGTGATGGACATGAACGACCGGGCGCTGCGGGAAATCGTCTGTTCGCTCGGCGGCGTGGCCAACGGCTTTCCGCGCGAGGGCGGTTTCGACATTACCGTCGCCTCGGAAATCATGGCGATCCTGTGCCTTGCCACCAGCCTTGAGGACCTGCAGCGGCGGCTCGGCGACATCATCGTCGGCTACCGCCGCGACCGCACGGCCGTGACCGCCCGCGATCTGGAAGCCGACGGCGCCATGACCGTGCTTTTGAAGGAGGCGATCCAGCCGAACCTGGTGCAGACGCTTGAAAACAATCCCGCCTTCATCCACGGCGGCCCGTTCGCCAACATCGCCCACGGCTGCAATTCGGTGATGGCGACGAAAGCGGCGCTGAAGCTCGCGGACTACGTGGTCACCGAGGCCGGCTTCGGCGCGGACCTGGGCGCGGAAAAATTCTTCGACATCAAGTGCCGCAAGGCCGGCCTCTCCCCGGACGCGGTGGTCATCGTCGCCACCGTGCGCGCACTGAAGATGAACGGCGGCGTCGCCAAAGAGGATCTGGGAAACGAGAATGTCGCGGCGGTCACCAGAGGCTGCGCCAACCTCGGGCGCCATATCGAGAACGTCAAGCAGTTCGGCGTGCCCGCGGTCGTCGCCATCAACCATTTCACGGCGGATACCGAAGCCGAGGTCGAAGCGGTCAAGACCTTCTGCCGCGAGCACGGCGTCGATGCGGTGCTGGCCTCCCACTGGGCGAACGGTTCTGCCGGCACGGAAGAGCTCGCCACCCATGTCGCGCGGATCGCCGACAGCGGCCAGGCCCAGTTCGCACCGCTTTACGACGACGACCTGCCGCTGTTTGACAAGATCGAGGCCGTTGCCCGGCGGATCTACCGGGCCGACGAGGTGCTGGCCGACAAGAGCGTCCGCGAGCAACTGAAGCGCTGGGAGGCGGACGGCTTCGGCAACCTGCCGGTGTGCATGGCCAAGACGCAGTATTCGTTCACCACCGATCCGGCCCGGCGCGGCGCGCCGACCGGCCACAGCGTCCCCGTCCGCGAGGTGCGCCTTTCCGCCGGCGCCGGTTTCATCGTGGTGATCTGCGGGGAAATCATGACCATGCCCGGCCTGCCGAGCGTGCCCTCGGCCAACCACATCGGACTGGATGCTAACGGGCGGATCGAGGGGCTGTTCTAGGGGCTGTTCCAGGGTCGCACCTGAGACAAAAACCCGACCCCGTCACCCCGGACAAGTGAGGCGCAGCCGAACGCTGATCCGGGATCCAGATGACAGTACGAGCGCAGCGAGTTCTGCTTTCCAGACAGAATGAGACGCGCCTGCGGCGCGGCTGATATCTGGTTTCCAGATCGGCACGCAGCTTCGCCGCGCTTGTCTGGAATGACCGAGGCAAGTGGTCGCTGATGGCCGCATACCGGTTTCGCGGGTGACACCGGACAGCATGACGATGCGAGGTCTCGTGGTTCCGGCTCCATTGCAGGCGGCGCAGGCGTTCGCGCCTGTTTGTAACGCCACGAAACTCATACCCGATTTCCGCCCTGTCGCAGGTACGACTTGGGATGTCGTTTTAAAGATAATGCAGAAAGCCGCCCGAATTCATTGTCGATCGAACACGTTGCCGCAGCCGTAGTGGAGTTGCCATGTCCGACGATGATATCGACCTTGCGAGCCTTTCCGACGACGAACTCGTCGAGCAGATGCATGACGACCTTTACGACGGCCTTCAGGAGGAAATCCAGGACGCGGTCAACATCCTGCTGGAACGCGGCTGGGCGCCCTACGACATCCTGACCAAGGCGCTTGTCGAAGGCATGCGCATCGTCGGCATCGATTTCCGGGACGGCATCCTGTTCGTGCCCGAAGTGCTGCTGTCGGCCAATGCCATGAAGGCCGGGATGGGCATCCTGCGGCCGCTGCTGGCGGAAACCGGCGCGCCCAAGGTCGGCAAGATGGTGATCGGCACGGTCAAGGGCGACATTCACGACATCGGCAAGAACCTCGTCTCCATGATGATGGAGGGCGCCGGCTTCGAGGTGATCGACCTGGGCATCAACAACCCGGTCGAGAACTATCTGGCGGCCATCGAGGAACACCAGCCGGACATCGTCGGCATGTCGGCGCTGCTGACCACCACCATGCCCTACATGAAGGTCGTCATCGACACCATGACGGAAAAGGGCCTGCGCGACGACTATATCGTGCTGGTCGGCGGCGCGCCGCTCAACGAGGAGTTCGCCGACGCCATCGGCGCCGACGGCTATTGCCGGGATGCGGCGGTTGCGGTGGAAATGGCCAAGGACCTGATCGCCCGCAGGCACAACATGCTTGCCGGAAAAGCCTGACGGCAAACAAGGAGGCGTCGGAATGGCCTCCGGCGAACCGCTTTTTCCGTTTCCCCCGGAGCCCGAACCGCTTCGGAAGATCGGCCGCGTGCTGGTGATCGCCTGCGGCGCCCTTGCCCGCGAGATCAAGGCGATCCGGGAGTTGAACGGGTTCGACCATATCGATCTCACCTGCCTGCCCGCCCAGCTCCACAACACGCCGCAGAAGATCCCGGACGCCGTGCGCGCGGCGATCAGCCAGAAGCGCGACCTCTACGACGAAATCCTGGTCGCCTATGCCGACTGCGGCACCGGCGGGCTTCTGGACAAGGTGCTCGCGGAGACCGGCGCGAAGCGCATCGGCGGCGCGCATTGTTACGCCTTCTTCACCGGCCTCGAGGCCTTCGACGCCCTGGAGGAAGACCAGCTCGGCACCTTCTACCTGACCGACTTCCTGGCGCGGCATTTCGAGACCATGGTGATCGCCCCGCTCGGCCTCAACTGGCACCCGCACCTGCGCGATCTCTACTTCGCCCATTACACCCGCGTGCTCTACCTTGCCCAGACTGACGACCCGAAACTCGAAGCCTCCGCCCGCAAGGCCGCCGAGCGCCTGGGGCTGGCGTTCGAAATGCGGAAGACCGGGTACGGGATGCTGGAGACGTTTCTGGCGGAGAGGACGCCGGGCTGAGGCGGAATTGCGTGGAGCGGGACAGGTGGTGTCCCATCCGACCGCCTGAACGTACAACCAAAGCGAGTGGATTGCCCGGACTTCGCCGGGCAATGACACAGTGGGCGTGGCAAGGCTCACCCACAATTTCGGCGTCATCACACGGCGAAGCCCGGGTGATCCAATCCACTTCGCCGCGAGTCCGGAGGGTGAGAAAGCGGCGTGAGGAGGCCGCCCCCCACTCCCAAAAGAAGAGCGCGCCAAATCCGCCTGAAATCCCGCGTCGCTTTTTCACCGGGCGGTGCCGGATTCCAGCGTCTTGGAAACCCGGACTTCCGGCAATCATGAGCATCGAAAGGACGCTCTCCCATGGCGCAGAAGATCATCGTTTACTGGCGGGATATCCCGGCGCAGGTGCTGGTCAAGCAAGGCCGCAAGGCCGCGCGGCGGGAACTGCCGGCCGTCTTCATGGAAACGGTCGATGCCTGCGCGATGCGGGTCGGAGCGAAGGACAGTGACGCCTACCTGGCGGAGTGGCGGCGGAGCAATCCCGTCGATGTCTCCGACGACCTGGAAAGCGAAGCGGATGCGGCGGCCGAGGCGATTATTGCCGCCTATCCGAAAGACCGACTGAAAGACCTCGTTGCACGGGAAGGCTTTGAGCCTTCTTCTGCCGATATTTCCTCCTGAGCCCCAAGGGACAGCCATGACACGCACCGTCGTTGCCTCTGCCACCAGAGAAATCATCATCGGCTTCGACCAGCCGTTTTGTGTCATCGGAGAGCGGATCAATCCGACCGGGCGGAAGAAGCTGGCAGCCGAAATGATCGCCGGAAACTTCGACACGGTCGAGGCCGATGCCCTCGCCCAGGTCGCGGCCGGCGCCACCATGCTCGACGTCAACGCCGGTGTGACGGCGGTCAATCCGAACGAGACCGAGCCGCCGTTGCTCGTTAAAACTCTCGAGATCGTTCAAGGGCTTGTGGACGTTCCCTTGTCCATCGATTCATCCGTGACGGCCGCGATCGAGGCCGGGCTGAAGGTCGCCAGGGGCCGTCCGCTGGTGAACTCGGTGACCGGCGAAGAGGAAAAGCTGGAAGCGATCCTGCCGCTCTGCAAGAAATACGACGTGCCGGTAGTCGCCATCTCCAACGACGAGACCGGCATTTCCGAAGATCCGGACGTGCGTTTCGCCGTCGCCAGGAAGATCGTGGAACGAGCCGCCGACTACGGTATTCCGGCCCATGACATCGTGGTCGACCCGCTGGTGATGCCGATCGGCGCCATGGGCACGGCCGGCCGGCAGGTGTTCGCCCTGCTCCGCCGCCTGCGCGAGGAACTGAAGGTCAACACCACCTGCGGCCTCTCCAACATCTCCTTCGGCCTGCCCCACCGCCACGGCATCAACGCCGCCTTCATCCCGATGGTGATTGCGTCCGGAATGACCAGCGCGATCATGAACCCCTGCCGCCCGCAGGAAATGGAAGCGGTGCGCGCGGCCAACGTGCTTGCCGGTCACGACCCCAACTGCGGCGACTGGATCATGAAATACCGCGACTATAATCCGGTAGCTGGAGGCGCCCCGGCTCCGGCGGAAGCTCCTTCGGCCGGCGGACGCCGTCGCGGCGGGCGCGAGGGCCGGCGACGGGCCGCAAGCGTCTAACATTGCTGAAAGTGCGGAATGACTGAAACGAAGGATCTGGCGAAGGTCGTCTTCCAGCCGAGCGGCCGGCGGGGCATGTTTCCGCTCGGCACGCCGCTGCTCGATGCCGCCCGCTCCCTCGGGGTCTATGTGGAATCCGTCTGCGGAGGGCGCGGCATCTGCGGCCGCTGCCAGATCTCCGTCTCGGAAGGCACGTTCGCGAAGGAAGGCCTGACCAGTGCGGCCGATCACCTTGCCGGTGAAACCGAGGCGGAAGCCCGCTACCGGGGCCTGCGCAACCTTGCCGCCGACCGGCGGCTCTCCTGCCAGGCGAAGATCGAGGGCGACCTCATCGTCGATGTGCCGACCGATGCCCAGACCAACCGGCAGGTGGTGCGCAAGCGCGCCGAGGTGCGGGCGATCGAGCCGAAGTCGTCGATTACGCTTACCACGGTCACCATTACCGAACCGGACATGGACCTGCCGCGCGGCGATGCCGACCGGCTACGCGAGGCCTTGACCGAAACAACCGGTCTTTCCCGGCTCGCTCTTGACCCGGCCCTGCTCGCCTCGGTTCAGGCGACCCTGCGCGCCGGCCACTGGACGGTGACGGCTGCGATCCACCGGGACAACGCCTCGGGCCCGATGGTCACCGCGCTGTGGCCGGGAGAAAAGACCACCGTTTACGGCCTTGCGGTCGATATCGGCTCCACGACGATTGCGGCCCATCTCTGCGATCTTCAGACCGGCCGCACCGTTTCCTCCGCCGGCACCTCCAACCCTCAGATCCGGTTCGGCGAAGACCTGATGTCGCGGGTCTCCTACATCCAGTTGAACCCGGACAAGCTGCCGGACCTCACCCGGGTGGTGCGTGAGGCGATCAATGCGCTGGTCGGCAAGCTCGTCGGCGATGTCGGCGCGGAGCGTGCCGATGTGCTCGACGCCACCTTCGTCGGCAATCCGGTGATGCATCACCTGTTTCTCGGGATCAGCCCGGTGGAACTCGGCGGCGCGCCCTTCGCGCTCGCGGTCTCCGACGCCTTCCCCCTGCCCGCCCGCGATCTCGACCTGGACCTCAATCGCGGTGCAAGGGTCTACATGCTGCCCTGCATTGCCGGGCATGTCGGCGCCGATGCCGCGGCGGCCACCCTGTCCGAAGCGCCCTACAAGAGGGAAGACATCACCCTGCTGGTGGACGTCGGCACCAACGCGGAAATCGTGCTCGGCAACCGGGACCGGCTGCTCGCCGCCAGTTCCCCGACCGGGCCCGCCTTCGAGGGGGCGGAAATCTCCTCCGGCCAGCGGGCCGCCCCCGGGGCCATCGAGCGCCTCAGGATCGACCGGAACACCCTGGAGCCCCGTTTCAAGGTGATCGGCCTCGACGAATGGTCCGACGAGGAAGGTTTCGCGGAAAAGATCGACCAGGTGGGCGTCACCGGCATCTGCGGTTCCGGCATCATCGAGGCGGTGGCGGAAATGTATCTGTCGGGCCTGATCACCGAGGACGGCGTCATCGACGGCGCCATGGCGGAACGAACCGCTCGCATCGTGCCCCAGGGCCGGACGTTCGCCTATGTGATCGCGTCGGACGGCATCGAGATCTCCATCCGGCAGACAGACATCCGGGCGATCCAGCTCGCCAAGGCCGCGCTTTATGCGGGCGTCAAGCTTCTGCAGGACAAGCTCGGCACCAGCCGGATCGACCGGATCCGTCTTGCCGGCGCCTTCGGCAGCTATATCGATCCGACCTATGCCATGGTGCTCGGCCTCATTCCGGACTGCCCGCTCGACGGCGTCGCCGGGGTCGGCAACGCGGCCGGGACCGGCGCGCGCATGGCACTGATCAACACCGGCTACCGGCGCGAGATCGAACAGACCGTCCGCGAGATCGAAAAGATCGAGACCGCCCTGGAGCCGAAGTTCCAGGAGCATTTCGTCAACGCCATGGCCCTGCCGAACAAGGTCGATCCGTTTCCGAACCTGAGGGAAGCCGTGGCCCTGCCGGAGCGCAAGGTCCAGGCCGGCGGCGATGCCGGCGGCGGGCGCAGGCGGCGGCGAAGGGGTTAGTTTCTTATCCTCAGTGCCCGCCCAGCGCGCCGGTCAGGATCTGGAAGCCCGCGATGGTGGCGCAGATCACCGCACCGGCAAGGCCCCACCACCGGAACCGCTGGAGCTTCCTGTCGTCAAGACGGCTGCCGAGACGGTAGAGGGACAGGTTGACCAGGGCAAAGACGGCGAGCGTCACCAGGCTGGTCGCCTCGGCAAGCTTCACCAGCGGGAAGGCGAAGGCAAGCACCAGGATGACGACCGTCACCACGAGGGTCGCCCGTCCGGGCGTCCGCCTTGCCTTGTCCACCCTGGCAAACCATTTCGGCGCAATACCGTCGCTCGCCATGCCGTACAGAACCCGGCTCACCATGACGATCTGCACCAGGATGCCGTTGACCATGGCAATGGCGGCCGCAGCCGCCACCGGCTTGCCGGACAATCCGGTGATCTGTTCGAAAAGCGCTGCCATCGGCGCCGCGGAGCCTGCAACCGCGTCCCTGTCCGGCGCCATCACGGCGACAATGGAAAGAAGCACATAGAGCACCACCGTGATACCGAGCGTCCAGAAGATGGCGCGCGGCGAGGTCCGTTCCGGGTTGACCGTTTCCTCGGCCATGTTCTCGATGTCCTCGAAGCCGACGAAGGCGAAAAAGGCGAGGACGCCGCCCGACAGGATCCCGGCAAGAAGGGCGCCGTCCGGCGGCGGAACGAAGGATGGGCTCCATGCCGGTACATCCGCAATCAGCGGTGCTCCGAAGAAGATCACGACGGCAAGCGTACCCACTTCCAGCAGGGTGACCAGGCCGGCGAAAAGAACGCTTTCGCGCACACCGAACCAGGCGACGCCCGCCAGTCCGCAGACGACCGCGGCAAGCAGAAACTCCTGCGGCAACGGCACCAGGGCCTGCATGTAGCCGGCAAAGGCAAGGGCGACCACGGCGCTGGAAACCGTGCCGGTGACGCAGACCCCGTAGCCGACCAGCTTTCCCGGAAAGGTTCCAAGGCCGCGATGAACGAAGACCGCCTCGCCCCCTGCCCTCGGGTACCGGCTGACCAGCAGCGCGTAGGAAACCCCGGTCACGCCGGCAATCAGGCCGGCAAGCAGGAAGGACAACGGCGCGTAACCGCCCGCCAGCGCCAGGATCTCGCCGATCAGCGCGAAAATACCGGCGCCGATGGTCACGCCGACGCCGTAGAAGACCAGCCACGGCAGGGTCAGGGCCCGTCTCAGGGTCGCCGGTTTTGATTCCGCCTCGCTCATGCGGTCATTAATGCAGCCCGGCCTTCAAGGAGTCGATCCTGAATCAGCGGTCGAAATCGTCGAACTGCCACATCCTCTGCTGCCAGATCTTTTCGCCGATCAGGCAGTCGTAGGGCTCCTGCTTGAAGAGTTGCGCAGGTATGACCCGCGGCTTCGGCATTTCCACACCGCCGATCTCCAGCACCAGCTTGCGCCGGACGGCTTCGGGAAACTGCTCCCATTCGGTGACGGGAATGACGAAGCTGCCCGGGCCGGCGATCACGCAGCGATGGTAGTAGCGGTCCAGGTCCGGGATGTTGAAACCCGAGCCCATACCGCTCGAGGTCATCAGCGGCAGGCCGTTGATGACGATGCCCTTTTCCGCGGCCCGGTCCCGCGCCGTCGTCACGGGAATGCCCTGATTGTTGGGACCGTCGCCGGAAATGTCGATCACGAGCCGGTCCGCCGCATAGGGAACGGCCTCAAGCCTGGCAACGCCCGCGCGGATCGCACCGGACAGGGACGTGCGCCGCGCGCCCATGCTTCTTTCCGACAAAAGCAGGGCGGCGATCGCGTCCGCATCCGCCTGCCCCCCGATCAGCGTCCAGCCGACGATCTCGTGAACATAGCTGTCGGCGGCCCATTCATAGAAGGTCACGGCGATCCGGCCATGGACGCCGTCCCGGATCGCCCGGACGACTTCGGGACTTGCGATCGCCGCGGCATAGCCCTTACGCTGGATCTGCAGCTCCTCATAGGACATGGAGCGGGAGACGTCCACGGCGATCACCAGCGCGACGTCGACCCGGTCCTGCGCCCTTGGCGAGGGCAGGAACGCGAGGAGAAGCAGCAATGCGCCGGCGAGCGGCCTGAAACATCCCGGAATACGCATGCCTCAGCGTAAATCAGACAGGCATCTTCCGCCTAGAGCTAATCGGTCGGACGACCGATAACGCCTGCGTTATCAGCCGTCCCGGCGGCGGCGGCGAGAACGCCGGTCTTCCCCGCCGGCGGGGTTTGCCGGCGGCGACACGAGCGGTCCGATCCTGGCGAGGACATCGTTCAGGGACGGTCGCGCTCCGGACGAATGGCTGTCCATCGCCTGCCGCATGGCGGCGATGTGGCCGGCGGAGGTTCCGCAGCAGCCGCCGATGATGCGTGCGCCCGCATCCATCGCCATGCGGGTGTAATCTGCCATCAACTCCGGCGTGCCGGTATAGATAACCTCGTCGCCCCTGATCTGGGGAATGCCGCAGTTTGCCTTGGCAACGACGATGGCCTCCGGATCGGCCTCGGTGATTTCCAGAATCGCGGCCAGAAGATCGGAAGCCCCCACCCCGCAATTGGAGCCGATGGCAACCGGCGTGCAGGCAAATTCGGACCTGAGCGCGCCGAGGCCCTTCGGCGGCAGGCCCATCATGGTCCGGCCGGCGGTGTCGAAGCTGGCGGTGATGACCAGCGGCAGCCCGCTGCCCTGCGCGGCCTCGGCCGCCGACTTCATTTCTTCCGCCGCCGACATGGTTTCGACCCAGAGGATATCCGCGCCGCCTTCGACAAGACCCTCGACCTGTTCGCGGAAGGCTTCGACCGCGTCTTCGTGGCTCAGGGCGCCGAGCGGCTGGAACAACTCGCCGGTCGGGCCGATGGAACCCGCGATCAGGACGTCGCGGTCCGTCTCCTCTGCCACCTCGCGGGCGAGACGGACGGCGGCGGCGTTCAGTTCCCTCACCCGGCCTTCCGCGCCGTGCAGCTTCAGCCGGTGGCGGTTGGCGCCGAAGGTGTTGGTGAGGATGATATCTGACCCCGCCTCGACGAAGCCGCGATGCAGCGCCCTGATCTTCTCCGGTTCCTCGACGTTCCACAGCTCCGGCGCGTCGCCCGAGGTCAGACCCATGGCGAACAGCGTCGTTCCCGTCGCGCCGTCGGCCAGAAGCGCCCCTTTTTCGGCCAGGCGTTTTTCGAATTTGGACATGAAGGCTGTCTTTCCTGACTTTCCGGTTATGGAGGTCTTTCTGCTTGCTCCTACCACCGGGCGAGGCAGGGCAATAGCATATCGCAAAAGCAAGCCCCCTCTCCCATTGGGAGAGGGGTGGGGTGAGGGGCACAAAACTCTCGAGGATACGGATCGGCTACATCCCCTCACCCGGAGCTTCGCTCCGACCTCTCCCCCTGGGAGAGGTGACATGGTGCCTGCAACAAACGAATTCGATCACACACAATTGCCTTCCGCCCTAGCGAAGAGAAGGCACCTTCCCGATCAGCTTCGCGGTTTCAGGTTTTCCGGATCGTAGAGCGGCTGATAGCCGACGGCGACCACTTCGACCGGATAGGTTTCGGAGAAATACTCGACGCTCAGCTTGCGGCCGACCTGGCAATATTCCTGCGGCAGGTAGGCCAGCGCGATGTTCTTAGCAATGGTCGGGCCGTAAGCGACGGAGGTCGTGTAGGACAGGCGGCCGAGTTCATCGACCAGCGTCCTGCCGGTTTGCGGGTCCTGGACCGGCATGGCGCCGACCGGATACCGCTTCACGCCGCTGGCGTCGGTGTTTTCGGTCATCACCAGGGTGCAGAGCATGGCCGGCTGCTTATCGCGCGCCTTGTACTCGAGATGCTTTGCCTTGCCGCGGAAGTCGGCTTCCTTGACCTTGGGACGGGCCAGGTCGCATTCCATCAGGTTGTACTGGGTCAAAAGGTCGGCGTTCTGCAGGCGCAGGGATTTTTCCATGCGGCGCGAGTTTGCGTAAGTTTCCACGCCGACCGCCATGACGCCGATTGCGCGCAGAGCGTCCCAGACGGCAAGCCCGTCCTCATAGTTCATGTGCAGCTCCCATCCCTGCTCACCCACATAGGAGATGCGGAAGGCGGAGACCGTCTTGCCGGCGATCCCGATCTCCCGGATCGCGGCGAAGGGGAAGTTGTCCGGATCGAGACCGGCCGGGTCGGCGACGACCTTTTTCAGGTTTTCCCGGGCGTTCGGGCCCCAGATGCCGATGGTGGTGTAGCGTTCGCTCACATCGGTCACGGTGACGTCGAAGCCCTTGTCCTCGGCGATCCGCTTCACGTAGTGATAGTCGCGCGGGCCGGCATCGGCACCGTCGACCACGCGGCAGCGGTCGGCCATGCGGATCACCGTCAGGTCGGCGCGGACCATGCCCTCGTCGTCGAGGAAGTGGGTGTAGATGCCCTTGCCTATGTTGTTGTCGCCGCCGATTTTCGCCGCGCACAGCCATTCCATCAGCGCGACATGATCCGGGCCTTCCACGTCGAACATGTAGAAGTGCGACAGGTTGATGATGCCGCAGTCTTCGCTCAGCGCCAGGTGTTCGGCATTGGACACGCGCCAGAAATGGCGGTTGTCCCATTCGTTCTCGCGCACCGGGACCTTGTCACCGTATTTCTCCAGGAGGTGCTCGTTGGCGGCATAGCCGTGGGCGCGCTCCCAGCCGCCGAGTTCCATGAAATAGCCGCCGAGTTCGACCTCGCGCTCATAGAAAGGGGAGCGCTTGACGTTCCGGCCCGTGGCATAGGGTTCGCGCGGGTGGATGGCCGGGAAGTAGATCTTCTGGGCTGCCTCATAGCAGCGGCCGGCGATGAAGTCCTCGGTCAGCTGGTGGGAATAAAAGCGCGAATAGTCGATGGACGCATGGTCGATTTCGGTGCGTCCGTCGGTGATCCAGTCGGCGATCAGCTTGCCGTAGCCGGGGCCGTCCTTGACCCAGATGGCGACGCAGTACCACAGGCCGCGCACCTTCTGGCTTTCGCCGCAGGACGGGCCGCCGGCGGCGGAGACCTGCAGCAGGCCGTTGAAGGAATGGCCCTCGTTGTAGCCGAGTTCGCCCAGGATCGGCGTCAGTTCCATGGCGCGTTCGAGCGGCTCGATCACCTGTTCCATTTCAAGGTCGCGCTGGGACGGCGACAGCCGGGCCACGTCCTTTTCCAGAAGGTCGCGCGGGTGACACATGCGCGGAGTGTCGGTTTCGTAATAGCCCCACTCGATCTGGCCGCCTTCGGTCGTCTTCGGGTCGCCGGTGTCGCGCATATAGGCGGAGTTGCCCTGGTCGCGCAGCAGCGGGAAGCCGATTTCCTTGCCCGTGCCCGCGAACTCGTTGTAGGGACCGAAGAAGGTGAGCGGGTGGTCGACCGGCATCACGGGAAGATCCTCGCCGACCATTTCGGCGATCAGGCGGCCCCAGAGACCGGCGCAGACGATGACGTGGTCGGCCATGATCGTGCCGCGATGGGTGACGACACCCTTGATGCGGCCATCCTCGACCAGAAGCGATTTCGCCGGCGTGTTGGCGAAGACCTTCAGCTTGCCGCTCTGTTCGCCGGCGTCGACCAGCTTGCCGGCCACGGTCTGGGAGCGCGGGACGACGAGGCCGGCGTCGGGATCGAACATGCCGCCCTGGACCATGTCTTCCTCGATCAGCGGAAACTTCTCCTTGATCTCGGCCGGCGAAACGAGACGGACGTTGGTGCCGAAAGCCTTGCCGGAGGTCACCTTGCGCCTGATTTCCTCCATCCAGGTGTCGTCGCCGGCACGCGCCACCTCCAGGCCGCCGATGCGGGCGTAGTGGCCCAACTTCTCGAAGAAATCGATGGAATACTGCGTGGTCCAGACGGAGAGATAATCGTGGCTGGTGGTGTAGCAGAAGTCGGAGGCATGCGCGGTCGAGCCGATGTCGGTGGGAATGCCGGACTTGTCGATGCCGACGATGTCGGTCCAGCCGCGCTCGATGAGGTGATGCGCCACCGAAGCGCCGACAATGCCGCCCAGACCGACGATGACGACTTGTGCCCTGTCAGGAAATGCCGACATTTCTCATTCCTCTTCATTGCCCCGGAAACGGCATGCGGGAAACCTGCCATCATGCATGGCAGATTGCACGTTCCGGGTATTCCGAATCCATCCGGCTTCGCCGGCCGGCCGTTCCCGTTTTGAAGGCAGCCTAGGTCGCGATGCCGGAAACAGGATGCGGCCAGCCGACATGCTCTGTCGTCAAGACGCCATCCGGCCCGACAGGGTCCTGACCCCGGTGACGTTTTTAGGAAAGGCCGAGACGGATACGGACGGAGGTGCTAGACCGGTGTCGCGCACACTCGCACTCCCTCGTTCGAGCAGCCAGATGGAGGCCCAGTCATGTCCGATGCCGCAGTATCCGCGGGACGCCGCGGGAGATCCGCCCGCCGCGAACGCCGCATGTCCGGATCAGGCGGTGTCGGCGCTCCCTACATCTCTCGGAATATCCCGCTCTACGATGTCCTCAGCGACGAAGGCGCGGAAAGAATAGAGGCCAATACCGACCGGATCCTCGCGGAGATCGGCCTGGAGTTCCGGGAGGACCCGGAAGTCCTGGACATCTGGAAAGCGGCCGGCGCGGAGGTTGACGGTGAGCGGGTCCGCTTTCCCAAGGGCATGCTGCAGGAACTGGTCAAGACGGCGCCTGCCCAGTTCACCCAGCACGCGCGCAATCCTGCCCGGAGCGTGGAAATCGGCGGCAACAACCTGGTGTTCGCGCCGGTCTACGGCCCGCCCTTCGTCACGGATCTCGACAACGGCCGGCGCTACGGCACGATCGAGGATTTCCGCAATTTCGTGAAGCTGGCCTACATGTCGCCGTGGATGCACCACTCCGGCGGAACGGTTTGCGAACCGGTCGACCTGCCGGTGAACAAGCGCCATTTCGACATGGTCTACTCCCACATCAAGTATTCCGACAAACCGTTCATGGGGTCCGTGACGGCGCCGGAACGGGCGGAAGATTCGGTGAAGATGGCGCAGATCGTGTTCGGCGAGGAGTTCGTCGACCGGAACTGCGTGATGATCCAGCTGATCAACGCCAATTCCCCGCTGGTCTTCGATGCCACCATGCTCGGCGCGCTCAAGGTCTATGCCCGCGCCAACCAGGCCTGCATCGTCTCTCCCTTCATTCTCGCCGGCGCCATGAGCCCGGTCACCGTCGCCGGCACCCTGTCGCAGGTCCTCGCCGAAGCCCTGGCCGGGTGCGCCCTGACCCAGCTCCTGCGGCCGGGAGCGCCGGTCGTCTTCGGCGCTTTCGTCAGTTCCATTTCCATGCAGTCCGGCGCACCGACCTTCGGCAGCCCGGAAGGCACCCTTCTGCTGAACGGCGCGTCGAAACTTGCCCGCAGGCTCAACCTTCCGTTCCGTTCGGGAGGGTCCTTCACCGCGTCCAAGCTGCCGGATGCCCAGTCGGCGCAGGAATCGGCCCACACGATCACCGCAACCGTGCAGTCCGGGGTCAATTTCGCGCTTCATGCGGCCGGCTGGCTCGAAGGGGGCCTGTGCTCCTCCTACGAGAAGTTCATCCTCGACGCCGACCAGCTCGGCATGATGCATGTGCTGGCACGGGGAATCGACCTGTCCGATGAGGCGATGGCCATGGATGCGCTCCAGGAGGTCGGGCCCGGAGGCCACTTCCTCGGGGCGGCTCACACACAGCGCAATTTCGAAAGCGCGTTCTTCCGCTCCTCGATCGCCGACAACAACTCCTACGAGCAGTGGCTGGCGGACGGCGAACTGGACGCGGCCCGGCGCGCCAACCGAATCTGGAAGGAACAACTGGCCGCTTACGGCGGCCCGGAACTCGATCCGGGCATAGACGAAGCGCTGCAGGATTTCATGGCAGATCGAAAAGCATCCTTCCCTGACAGCAACGTTTAGACACCCGACCCTTGCTATTGCCCGGACCACCGACAGTTCCGGGCAATGCTCGTCCTCCACAGTGCCGTCTTCTAGGCAGTGGAAACTCTTGCAAGTCTCCGCTAGGCTTATTAAACACCGCCGATATGCCTGCGGCGCAGCATTGGCCGTGCGTGGTCCGGCGAGAGGAGAGTGCCGTAACGGCAACTCAAGGAGGGTGGTAGAAAAAATGCATAGCGGGCGCCGCATTCCACTCACCGTATTCGTATTCCCATCGATCGCTGGTTCCGGCGAAATACGCTGAAGGTTGCTCAGTGGCTTCTTTGAATTCCAATATAGATATTGTCGGTTATTCAAGCCGATTGCCGGGCGCAAACACTTCGGAAGACTTCTGGGCGCTGCTGCGCGATGGAAAATGTGCCGTAACATCGGTGTCCAACGACAGATGGCCGCTTGCGCGGTTCGGCCACCCGGACAAAACCGTTTCAGGCAAGACCTACACCTGGGCAGCCGGCCAGCTGGATGACGTATGGGGCTTCGATCCGGCTTTTTTCGGAATTTCCCCGCGGGAAGCCCTGCAGATAGATCCCCAGCAACGGCTGTTGCTCCAGCTGGTCTGGGAAGCCCTGGAACACGCCAATATTCCGCCGAGCGAACTGGCCGGCACGACAACCGGCGTTTTTGTCGGCGCCTCTTCGCTCGACTATCACCACAGGTTCATCGGTGATCCGGCGACTGCCGACATGCAGTTCATGACCGGCAACACGCTCTCAATCGTTTCAAACCGCATTTCCTATATCTACGACCTGCGCGGCCCGAGTTTCACGGTCGATACCGCCTGCTCCTCTTCCCTCGTCGCGCTTCACGAAGCGATTTCCGCGATTGAAAGCGGGCAGATCGACACCGCCATCGTGTGCGGCGTGAGCCTGCTCCTGAGCCCGTTTGCCTTCATCGGCTTTTCGCGGGCGACCATGCTGTCGCCGACCGGCCTGTGCCAGGCGTTCGATGCCAACGGCGACGGTTATGTGCGCTCCGAGGGCGGCGTTGCCATCGTGCTGCGTTCGAAACGGGCCAAGGCGCTCAACGGCGCCCGCAGCCATGCGAAGATCCTGGCCTCGGGCATCAATGCCGACGGCCGTACGGTCGGCCTGTCCCTGCCCTCGCCCTACGCCCAGGCGGACCTGCTTCGCGAAATGTACGACGGCCTCGGCATCGACCCGAACGCCCTCGCCTTTGTCGAGGCGCACGGCACCGGAACCCGCGTCGGCGATCCGGCGGAAGCCGATGCGCTGGGCAAGGTCATCGGCCAGAAGCGCTCCGATATCCTGCCGATCGGCTCGGTGAAGACCAACGTCGGCCATCTGGAACCGGTGTCCGGCCTCGTCGGACTGCTCAAGTCCGTTCTGGCTCTCAAGCATGACACGCTGCCGAAATCGCTGCACTTCAAGACGCCGAACCCGGACATCCCGTTCGCGGAACTGAACCTCAAGGTTGCGAGCGAACCGATCGAACTCGCCCGCTCCGGCAAGCCGCGCCTTGCCGGCATCAACTCCTTCGGTTTCGGCGGCACCAATGCGCATACGGTGATCGCGGACGGAGATCCCGAGCCGGCCGCGGACGAGGCCGTTTCTCCCTCCGCCCCGCTGGTCCTGTCGGCCCGATCCAGGGACGCGCTGAAGGACCTGGCCGCGCGCTACCGCGACCGGCTGAAGGACGAAAGCGCCGAAGACGCGGCCCGGACGACGGTCACCGCCGCCCACGCGCGCGAACTCCTGGCGCAGCGCCTCGTGATCACCGGTGACACGCCGGAAAGCCGGCTGGCGGCCCTGGAGGCCTATGTCGCCGAAGAGGACACACCCGAGGCAATTGCCGGCGAGGCGCTGAGGCCGAAGGAAAAGATCGGTTTCGTGTTTTCGGGCAACGGCTCGCAATGGGCCGGCATGGGCCAGGAGGCCTATCAGAAGGACGAAGCCTTCCGGCTGACCTTTGAACGGGTCGACAAGATCTTCATGGGCATCGGCGGCTGGTCGCTGCTGACCACGCTGTTCGCCGAGGACCTGGAACACGACATCGAGCGGGCGGAAATCTCGCAGCCCCTTCTGTTCGCCATCCAGGTCGCGCTTGTCGAGGCATTGAGGAGCCGCGGCATCGAAGCCGCAGGCGCCTGCGGCCACAGCGTCGGCGAAGTCGCCGCCGCTTGGTGTTGCGGCGGGCTGACGCTCGAACAGGCGGTCAAGGTGATCCACGCCCGGTCCAGCGAGCAGGAAGTTGTCCGCGACCTCGGATCCATGGCCGCCCTTCTGCTGCCGGCCGACAAGGCGCTGGCCGCGATGGAGGAAAGCGGCCTGCCGCGCCTTGAACTGGCCGCGGTCAACAGCCCGCGCAGCGTCACCATTTCCGGAGACACCGAAAGCCTGGATGCCTTCGCGAAATTCGCCCGCAAGAAGAAGTGGGCGCTCCGCAGGCTGAACCTGGCCTATCCGTTCCACAGCGCGCTCGTCGACCCGATCCGGGATCCGCTTCTGGCGGCCCTGACCGGCATCACGCCGAAGGATCCGGTCCTGCCCTTCTACTCGACCGTCGAGCCGGAGGCCGGAGAACTCGTGCTCGACAGCGACTACTGGTGGCGCAACGTCCGCCAGCCGGTGAAGTTCGCCGACGCCATTTCAAAGATGAGCGACGACGGGTTCGGCGTGCTGGTCGAAATCGGTCCGAAGGCGGTGCTCGGCAACTATATGAACGACGTTCTGCGCAGCGACGGCAAGAAGGCGACGGTTCTTCCGAGCCTGGAACAGCCCGGCAAGAACAGCGCGCCGGTGCAAAACCCCGTCGCCAAGGTGGCAGGCGGCATCGTGGCCCATGGTGGCAAGGTGGACCTGGCCCTGTTCGTCGCGCCACGACCGGAGGCACTTGCCGCGCTGCCCGGTTACCCCTGGCAGAACGCACCCTACATGCCCGACCCGACGTCGGAACGGGTGGACTTCATGTTCGGCCGGACCTGGCCGCTGCTCGGCTATCGCCTGCGCCAGGACGTGGCGGAGTGGTTCAATCACGTGGATGCCGTCGCCATTCCCTGGCTGGCGGACCACAAGGTGGAGGAATCGGTCGTTTTCCCCGCCGCCGGCTACACGGAAATGGTGCTTCGGGCGGCGCTGAGCTGGACCAGGGGCGAGACGGTCGAAATCCGCGATCTGGACATCCTGCGTCCGCTCGTCATCGACAGCGGCGAAACGTGGGAAACGGAAGTCCGGATTTCGCCGGACGACCGGGTCGTTGAGATCTATTCAAGACCGCGTCTGCAGGACAGCGACTGGTCGCTGAACGCCCGCGGCCATTTCGTGACGCCCTCGGAAACCGACCTGACCCCCTGGCTGCCGGCAGGCGAACAGCACACCTCCCGGCTGGACCACGACGATCTCTACACGATCACAAGATCGTTCGGCCTGGAATACGGCCCCGTCTTCCGCCGCGCGGACCATGTGGTCACCCATGACGAGAGGTCCGCGACCGTCTACCTGCGTCCGCAGGACGAAAGCCTCGCGGATACCGAACTGTCCCTTTGCCCGACGCTCGTGGATTCGGGCTTCCACGGCCTGTTCGCCCTGCTGCAGTCGGTGCCGGGCGTTCCTGAAAAGACCAGCTTCCTGCCGATCCGCATCGGCAGCCTCCGGCTGCTCCAACCGGAGATGAAGCCGGAGGCGGTCCGCATCAAGGTGACCAGGGCCTCGCCGCGCTCCATCGAGGCGACCTTCGAATATATCGACGGCAATGGCGAAGTGATCGCCCGTCTTGCGCGGACCCGGTTCCGGGCCGTCAAGCTCGGGCGGGAAACGCGCCCGAACGAACTCATCTACAGGCAGCTTGCCACGCTGCTGCCGGACGCAAACCGGAAGGCGCCGACCGATGCCGTTCTCCCGAACGGCTTTGCGGCCTTTGCCGCGGAGATCGGCGTCGCGGCCGAAGAGGCTCCGGAACTTGACGAGTCCGTGCTGCTGGTGGAAGCGCTGGGGCGGACGATCGCCCATGAAACGCTCTGGCAGTTCTGCGAAAACGGCAGGTTCGACCTGACGGCGTTGATCGGCACGGACAGGATCCATGAAACGGGCCGACCGCTCGTCCATGCCCTGCTGAGCTGGCTTGAGGAAAGCGGGCTGGCCGGAAAAGCCGACGCCGGCTGGCAGATCTCGGATCCGGCCGAGGGACCGGACACGTCCCTGCTGATGCAGACCATCGCGCTTGAAGGCGCTCGCCATATCGCCGAAGCGTCCCTGCTGGCGCGGCTTCATGCCGGGCTTGCCGATGTCCTCCGCGACGGACTGCCGGCCTCCGCCGGCGCGTTGTATGCCGGCGGGCTCTTCGAAGCCTATCTGACCGCCTCCCCGGCGGCGACGGCTCTTTCCGGCGCCCTGAAGCAAGCGGTTCTGGGGATCGTGCGGAACTGGCCGGAAGACCGGGCGCTGCGCTGCCTCGTCGTCGGAGCGTCCGGACTTGACGTCATTCAGTCGCTCGACCGCCAGCTCGACCCGCGCCGGATGTCCGTCACGGTCACGGATCCTTCGGACAGCCAGCTCAACCGCGCCGCACGGCTTTGGAGCGGAAGCACGTCGACACAGTTTCGCGAGTTGGAGGACGATGCGCTTGAGAAACAGGCGCCGTTCGATCTCATCGTCTTTGCCGCATCCCTGGCCGAACTGCACGAAGGCCAGCTCTCGAAAATCCGCGATATGGCGGTGGAAGACGCCCTGCTCCTGGCCGCAGAGCATCTGGCTGTTCCGCTCACGGACCTGATCCGCGGCATCGGTCTGGACTGGTGGCGGGACGAGGACGGCGACGTCGCTGTGTCACGCCTGAACGAAAACTGGGAAGAGACCCTGTCGCAGGCAGGCTTCGGCCAGGCGGAAACCGCAACCCTGAACAGCGCCGTTGCCGAGGGCGATCTGATTGCCGCGCGCGCCGGTGCCAGGGCCGAACAAACGAACGAAGCGGACGAAGGCGAGGAAGCGCCCGTTGCCGATGACGCCCGGCATTTCCTTCTCTTTGCCGATGAGGAGGGCCCCGCCCGCAAACTGGCTGACGGCCTCTCCGCCTGCCTCAACCGCGAGGATGTCGCGACCACCCTGCTGATCGCCGGTCCGGAAACGAAAGAAGTTTCCGAAGGTGTCTGGATGATCGATCTCGACGGCGGGAGCGATGACCTGAAGCAGCTGCTTGGCAAGGCAGGCGGCCGTCTGGTTCATCTTCAGGGCGGATATGCGGAGAACGCGGACGCGCTCAATGTGGTCGACAGGCGCACATGGTCGCTGACGCGGATCCTGAACACGTTGGGAGCCGATGACGGCGAGATCGTGATTGTCGCTCCCGGCGGCGCCCAGGACCTCGCAGGCGGCACGGCGCATTGCCCGGAACAGGCGGGAACATGGGCCTATGGCCGCGTGGCCATGAACGAGTTTCCGCAGGCGAATATCCGCCTGATCGACCTGTCGCCGACCCTGGAACCCGGCGTCGCCGCATCGCGGCTCGCGGAAGAACTCCTGCGCGGCGACGATGAGCGGGAAATCGTCCTGGACGGCCGCAACCGGGCGGGGCTGAGGATCCTTCAGGGCGGCGTCCTGCCCGAACAGACCGTTTCCGCAGGGGCCCGCCCGGGAATGCGGCTGGAGATCCTGCGCCAGGGCGCGCTGGACCAGCTGTCGTGGCAGGCGATCGACCGGGCGGCGCCGCAGGGCGGCGACGTGGAGATCGCCGTGGAGGCCAGCGGGCTCAATTTCCGCGATGTCATGTGGGCGCTCGGCCTGTTGCCCGAAGAGGCCCTGGAAGACGGCTTTGCCGGGCCAACGCTCGGCATGGAGTGCTGCGGCACGGTCGTCGCCTGCGGCCCGGACGTGACCCGCTTCCGTCCCGGAGATCGGGTCATCACCTTCGCACCGGCCTGTTTCGCAAGTCACGTGAAAGTGGACGAGAGCGGCTGCGCGCCGATGCCGTCCACGGTTTCTCCGGAGGAAGCGGCAACCATCCCGGTGACCTTCCTCACCGCCTATTACGCGCTGGTGCATCTCGCCAGGCTGTCGGAGGGCGAGACCGTCCTGATCCACGGCGGCGCAGGCGGTGTCGGCCTTGCCGCGCTCCAGATCGCCAGATGGCGCGGCGCAAAAATCATCACCACCGCGGGCTCGCCGGAAAAGCGGAACGTTCTGAAGCTGCTCGGCGCCGACGTGGTGCTTGACTCGCGCAGCCTCTCCTTCGTCGACGCGGTCATGAAGGAGACGGACGGCGAAGGTGTCGATGTGGTCCTGAACTCGCTCTTCGGCGAGGCCATGGAGCGCAGCATCGACGTGCTGAAGCCCTTCGGCCGCTTCCTGGAACTGGGCAAGCGCGACTATTACGGCAACACGCGGATCGGTCTCCGGCCCTTCCGCCAGAACCTGACTTATTTCGGCATCGACGCCGACCAGCTCCTGACCCGTCAGCCCCAGCTTGCCGTGGACCTGTTCACCAGGCTGGGGGAGCTGTTCGAAAGCCGCACACTCTCGCCCCTGCCCTACCGGGTGTTCGAGGCGGACCAGGTGGTCGACGCCTTCCGCCTGATGCAGCAAGCCGGCCATATCGGCAAGATCGTCCTGCGTCCTCCGGAAGTGCCCGAAAACCTGCCGGAAACGCCGCATCTCGCCTTCAGGGACGACGCGGTCTACGTGATTGCGGGCGGTTTCGGCGGCTTCGGCGTGGAACTTCTCAACCGGCTTGCCGACACGGGGGCGGAACACCTGGCGGTGCTCAGCCGCCGCGGCGGCGCTTCCGACGATGCGCGCCAGGCTATCGAGGTGCTTGAAAAGCGCGGTGTATCGGTTTCCGCCCATGCCTGCGACATCACCGATGAAGCGGCCGTCAAATCCGCGCTTGAGGATATCCGCTCCTCCGGCCATCCGATCCGCGGCGTGTTCCATACGGCGATGGTGCTCAACGACGTCCTGATCGCCAATCTGGAGCATGACGGGCTGACGCGGGTGCTTGCGCCCAAGGTGAGCGGCGCCGAACTGCTGGACCGGCTGACCCGCGACGACCCGCTCGATCACTTCGTGCTTTATTCCTCCGCAACGACCCTGGTCGGCAACCCGGGCCAGGCCAACTATGTGGCGGCCAACGGCTATCTGGAAGCGCTCGCCCGCAAACGCCGCGCGGAAGGCCTCCCTGCCCTCACGGTTGCCTGGGGCGCGATCTCCGACGCGGGCTACCTCGCCCGCAACGAAGACGTCAACGAGATGCTGTCGCGCAAGCTCGGCCGCCATGCGCTGACCGCGCGCGAAGCGCTCGACGGCCTCATGTCGCTGATGGCCCTGCCCCAGCAGGACCTGGAAACGGCGGCGGTCGGCTATGCCCGCATCGACTGGCAGTCGGCGCGCAAGGACCTTGCTCTTCTCGGCACGCCGCTGATCGACCTGCTCGGACTTGGCGAGGGCGATGACGGCAACGGCGCGGAAGGCGCCATCGATCTGCATGCCCTGCTCGACGGCATGGACAAGACGACGGCCGCCCAGACCGTCGCCAAGCTGCTCGCGGCGGAAATCGGCAAGATCCTGAGGATCTCGCCGGACGAGATCGATGCGCACAAGCCGCTGTCGGATATCGGCATGGATTCCCTGATGGCGCTCGAGCTTCGCATGAGCGCGGAGCGCCAGCTCGGCATCGACATCCCGCTGATGTCGCTCGCGAACGGAGCCACCCTGATCGATCTTTCAAGCCGCGTTGCCAATCGCGTGCTGGGCGAAGACGGCGAGGACCGCTATTCTGCGGACTCGCAACAGCTTGCAAGCCACCACATGACCGACAACGATCGCGCTGAAACGGAAGACCTGTCGGACATCGCGGAGCAGGTGGAAAACAGGAGCCGCGAACTGGGATCCTTCCTATGAGCAAGACCAGAGGATTGGGCGCGGACGAACGCGCCAGACTGATGGACAGTGTCCGCGCCGGGCGCCGCTCGGCCCGGGACAAGCGGCCCGCCTCGGCTTCGGAGAAAGCCGAAGCTCCGAAGAAAAAAGCTTTTGATTTCAAAAACCTGCCGCAGATCAAGCAATTACAGATGCAGCGCGCGGCGGCCGACATGATGGGGATCGAGAACCCGTTCTTCCGCCCCCATGACGGCCTGGCGAGCGGGACCACGGAAATCGGCGGCAAGACCCACGACAATTTCGCCTCCTACAATTATCTGGGCCTCAACGGCCATCCGGACGTCAACCGGGCCGCCAAGGAGGCGATCGACGGTTTCGGAACCAGCGTTTCCGCCAGCCGGATCGTCGCCGGGGAGCGCCCGCTGCACGGCGAGCTGGAGCAGGCGCTTGCCCGGGTGCACGGTGTTGAATCGTCCATCGTCATGGTGAGCGGCCACGCCACCAATGTGACCACCATCGGCCACCTGATGCACAAGGGCGATCTCATCCTGACGGATTCCCTGGTGCACAATTCAATCGCCGAGGGCGCGCGGCTGTCCGGGGCCACCCGGATCAACTTTCCCCATGACGATCTGAACGCGCTGGAAAAGCTGCTCTCCGAAAACAGGCACAAGTTCGACAATGTGCTGATCATCGTCGAGGGTCTCTATTCCATGGACGGGGATTTCCCGGACCTGAAGCGGCTCGTGGCCCTGAAGCAATCCTATGACTCCTGGCTGATGGTGGATGAAGCCCATTCCATCGGCGTGCTCGGCAAGACCGGGCATGGAATTGCCGAGCACTTCGGCATCGACCCCAGGGAGGTCGAGATGTGGATGGGAACGCTGTCGAAGACGTTTTCGTCCTGCGGCGGCTATATCGCAGGCTCCAAGGCCCTGTGCGACTATCTCAAGGTCTCCGCGCCCGGATTCGTCTTTTCCGTGGGCCTGTCGCCCGCACTGACGGCAGCCGCGATCGCCTCCGCCCAAGTCATGGAACGGGAGCCGGAGCGGGTCGAAAAGCTACAGGAAAACGGGCAGTACTTCCTGAAAAAGGCGCGGGAAGCGGGCCTCGATACCGGGCCGAGCGCCGGCTATTCGGTGGTGCCGGTCATCGTCGGCGATTCCGTCGGCGCCGCGGTCCTGTCGAACCGGCTGCTGGAGCGCGGCGTCAACGCGCTGCCGATCATCTTCCCGGCGGTTCCGGAAAAATCGGCCCGCATCCGCTTCTTCATTACCAGCGAGCACACGAAAGACCAGATCGACCGCGCGATTGAAATCACGGCCGAAGAGCTTGCCGGATTGAAGACGGACGGAACTGCCGTCGACCGGCTGATCAAGGCGACGCGCTAAGTCTCCGACCTCGGATCGCCGGCAAAAAAATCAACCGCCTTCCCTGTCACCGCCGGAATACCGCGGATCTTCCTCGATATCGGCGGCAAATCCCCCCATGAACAGGTCGGAGATGCGCGCCGGCAGCAGGTTCTGCAGCCGGATGCCCGTCGCCAGGATGAAGGGAAAGGCATAGAAGGCCTTCCGCTTTTCGATCGCCCGGCGCATTTTTTCGGCCGCTCTTTCCGCCGGCATCTCGAAAGGCTTCGCCCCCCTGTGGCGGGCAGACATGGGGGACGTGACGAACCCCGGACAAATGATGGTCACATCGACGCCGAAAGGTGCGAGCCAGCCGCGCAGGGAATGGCCGTAGGCAATGACGGCCGCCTTCGTGGCACTGTAACTCGGCATGTCCGGCAAGGCGCGCATGCCGGCGAGCGAGGCGACAAGAACGATCTGCCCGCGCCCGCGCAGGCGCATCTGTTCCACGACGCCCGTCACCGTGTTGACCGCGCCGCGGTAGTTGATGTCGATTTGCCGGTCGGCGGCATGATCGGCCTCCCGGCTGCGGCCCGGGCCCAGGCCCGCCGTCACGCCGGCATTGGCAATCAGAAGATCGACCGGATGGCGCGCATCCAGATCCTCCAGAAACGCGTGCAGGGCGTCCCGGTCGCGGATGTCGAGTGCGGCGGTTTCCGCTTCCGCCCCCTGCCCCCGGACCTCTTCCGCCAACGCTTCCAGTTTTTCCCTGTCGCGCGCAATCAGCGCCAGACGCCGGCCCGGACGCGCCAGTTCACGCGCAAGCGCGGTGCCGATGCCGCCGCTCGCACCGGTCAGGACAATCACTTCGGGGTCTCGCGCAGCCATGGTCATCGTTTCTTTCATCGGTCGCACCGGTTCTCCGGATAAAACACCGGATGGCCGGAACTACAAGCCCGGTTTCCGGCCGAACCAGGACCTGGGGTTGAGCAGGCTCTTGCGGACAGGCCGCCGGATTTCCTGTCTCCGGGCGGCCGCCCTGTCGATCAGGAGCTCCGGCGGACACGGCAGCAGGCTCGTCGGGTCGGTGCAGCGGGCATGAACCACCAGGATCAGGTAGACGAGTTCGGCAAGCGATCGCCGGGCCGTCCGCCGCGGGCAGGCGGCGAGGTCTTCGGTCAGCCCCCACCCTGCATAGAACGGCAGGCCGTGGACCGCGACGGGCTTGCCCTCAAGCAGTGCCGCTAACCCCGCCGGCGATGAAAATGTCTCCAGCGCATCGCACCGCCCGATCAGATCCGGAATCCCGGCCCTGTCGGCAATCAGGTCGGCATAACGGCGGACCTCCCGCGGGGACATCCCGGTTTCCCGATCCGCCTTCTTCCAGCCGGGGGACGGTTTGAAGACGATGAAAGCATCCGGGTTGCGCTCCCGGACTCGCCGCAGCAGATCCAGATTGATGTCTGTGGCGCGCGACGCGGTGGCGGCATGCGCAGGATCCTGCCCGGGAACCAGAACGACCTTCCGGCCTTGCGGCAGATCCGGGCCGCGTTCCTTTTCCGGACCGCCGCTTGCGGCCTGAAACCCGGTTAACTTTTCCAGCAGGACCGTCCCGCGCTGCACTTCCTCCGCACTCAGCTCATAGCTTTGAAGCAGCATCTCCAGCCGGCTTTGGCGGGAGGGATCCCAATGTGCTCCCAGATCGTCGGCGGCAAGCAGTGCCGCCGGCGGCAGAAACGGATCAAGACCGGCAAAGCCGGCAAAATTCTCATCCGCGCGCAGCAGGGCAATGTTCGCGTCGTAGCAGGCCTCTTCCAGATCGCCGGTGATCCGCCTGTCCGCGGACAGGATGACGCCACCGTCCGCTGCGGCGGCCGCCAGCGCATCGGCTTCGCTTTCATGAAAGGCGACCGGTCCGCCTTTTCCCGTGAACGACGCTGACACGAGCGGACGGATTTCGGCTTCCACTGCGAAACCGTGAACCGGCAGATCGTTTTCCGCCCAGCGCGTTTCGATCAGACGCAGGATTTCCAGCGCATCCGGGCCTGCGACCACACCCTGACCGTAAGGTTCGAACCAGACGGTGTTTTTCTGAAGAACCGGGCCGACGACACGGTCGGGGTCGAGTTGGGACGCGGTACAGGTCTCTGCCAATATGTGCCAGAAGCGGTTCCCTTCCGTTTCAGGGATCCGGCCCGTCTCCAGCAGGTTCTGCAAGGCCCGGCCTTCCGGATCGGCGTTCTGTTGCCGTGGGCTTCTTCCATCGCCGGGCGGCAAAGTGCGCCACAGGCCGATCATCGATGCATCAGAAGCACGTCCTGCCTGAAGGGCACCGGCCAGCAAGGCCCGGATCGCCGCCTCGAAGGCATTGCCGTATCGCGTCAGGATCGTGGCCTTGAGCACCACATGGGAAAACGATGACGGAATTCTCCCGGAATGAAGCGGCAGCGGTCCGGGAATGACCAGGCAGAGCGGCTTGCCGGCTGCCAGCGCATCGCGGCGTGCCACCTCAAAAGCCGCCTGATCCAGATCGCAGATGACGAGATCCGCCTCGGCGGGGGAATCCGCCGGCAGCACGCCCAGGCCCTGCGCGATCCGGCTTTCGAATTCCTGCCTGCCTCCAGAGACGATCAGACCGCGGGTCGCCTGCTCCGCCGCCATCGGCACGCTCATAGCGGCACCCCGAGCGCCCTGGCGCGCTCAAGACGCGGCGGCGGATCGACAAAGGCACCCGGCTCGTTGAGGCGACGGTCCAGTATTCTCCGGGCAATGTTGTCCGCTGCGACCGGCACGCCCTCACGATTGTGAATCGAGCCGCGCACCTGGATCGTTCCGGCGATCGCGCGCAGGAAAGCCTCCAGCAGTTCCGGGTCCGGCTTTTCCGGCCTTGTCCAGAAGGCGTGCAGCGGCGCCTGGGAGGTCAGGCCGGCGATGTCGTAATGCGCCGGCACCAGCGTCTTCACCGGAAGACCTGCCTGCAGGGCCTCGAGCCCCGCCGTGGAATTCAATGTCACCATGCCGCCTGCATGCTTGAACATGGCGCCGAGATTGCCGCCGTCGAGGAAATGAACCCGGCCTTCAACACCGTGACGCTGCGCGGCCTCGCCGATCACCTTCGGCCAGTTTTCATAGCCCACGTCGAGCGGATGGCTCTTCAGGACGAGGCACGCGTCGGCCGGGGCCGATCTCGCGAAAGACGCCAGCACCCGTTCGATGACCTCGGCAAAGCTGCCGAAGGGCGAATGGCGGCGTAGCTGGAAATCGCCTTCCAGCTGGAGCGGCAGGAGGAAGATCGGCCGGTCCTCCGCGGCCAGGCCGGCCAGGACCGTGTCGGCGGCCCAGGCGCGCCGTTTTTCGCCCAGAAGCCTGATTGCGCCGCGCAGATATTCCGGCACCGGATGGTAGATCGTGTGGCGCTCATAGTGCGGATAAAGCGGCTTCAAAAGGACATTGGCCAGATTGTAGATCACGTCGGGAACAGTCTGCAGATAAATGGATCCGGGGAACATCGGAGTGAAATCGACGTCGCCGACCTCCTCCGCGATCCGCCTGATGCGCGCCGGATCGTCGGGGAAATGGCTCAAGGTCGACAGGCCGTTCTTCTCCAGGGTCATCCAGCCGGGGCGCAGGTAGCCGAGTTCGGTCACCGCGATGCGGATATCCAGTTGTAGGGCGCATTGTATGGCAGCACGATGATAGATCCGCTGATCGCCGTGGAGGACCAGATCGGTGATGCGGTTTTCCGCCAGGAACCGGCCGATGAACTCCGGCCAGTCGGTGGAGCGTCCGCGATAGGACGTGCATTCCGGGCCATGCCAGTGCAGCCAGTCGCCGGCGCACAGGTTGATGCGGAAAACGTCATGTCCGGCTTCGCTGATACGCTTTCCCGTCAGACGGAAGAGCGGCGACAGCGGCCCCTGCAGGAACAAGACCCTGCGGCGGGCCCCTTCCTGGGGTTCATTCGCGCCAGGCATGGGACCACAACTCGGTCTTCGAGCGGTTTGCCATCTGTTGCGCGAATGTCGTGGGGATCCCCATCTGCCGGGCCCTGGCGAGACGCGGCGGGACTTCGCAAAGCGCGCCGGGCAGGTTAACCGTACCCTCGGCCAGCTTGCGCGCCATGTCCCTGGCCCCGGCCCGTCGTCCCTTGTCGGTATAGAAACAGCCCTTGACCTGAATGGTTCTGGCCAGAAGGCGCTCCAGGTCTTCCACCAGGTTCCGGTCGGGCCGTGTTCCGTCCTTCCAGAATTCATCCAGCGGCTTCTGGCACGTCAGACCGGGAATATCGTAAAGCGCGACCCCAAGCACCTTGGTCGGGCATCGGGCGCGCAGGGCATGAATGCCGGTGGTGCTGTTGATGGTCAGCGCACCGGCCGCATTGCGCAGCAGGCGGTCCAGATTGCCGCCGTCGATGACATAGACGCGCTTCTTGACGCCGTATTGTCTTGCAAGCTTGCGCAGGATCTTGCGCCAGGGCTCGATCCCGTTGTCGAGCGGATGCAGCTTGAACACGAGATGGGCGGCCACCGGCGCCACCTTGGCAAAGGAGCGGATGACCTCCTCCGCCGCCTCCGCAATGTGATCGTACGGGGAATTGTAGCGCAGCTGATAATCGCTTTGCAGCTGAAGCGGAAACACGAAATAGGGGCAGCCGGCAGCAATGACATCATCGATCAGATGGGCCGCATTCCTGTTGCGCCGCTTTGCAAGGAGCAGCCTTGGAATGTTGCTGAGGTAATCGGGCAGCGGGTGGTAGAGCTTGTCGCGCAGGTAGTTCGGATAAACCGGCTTGAACAGGACGTTCGCCATGTTGAACGTCACCTCGTTCACGGCTTCGGCGTAGAACGGATAGGTGTAGAGCCTGCGCTGGTCGGGCTCCGGCAGGCCTTTGGCGGCAGCCCTGATCCGGTCCGGATCGTTGGGAAACCGAGAATGCGCGGACATGCCGTTGCGTTCCAGTGTGATCCAGTCCGGACGCAGGTAGCCGTATTCGTAGGCCGTGCAGGTCAGGCCGAGTTCCGTACCGACCTCGGCCGCAGCCACATGATAGGGCATCCGATCTGCATAGTAGATGATATCGGTAACACCGTTTTGGCGGCAGAAGACCTTGAGCCAGTCCTGCCAGTCCTCCAGCGGACCGCGATAGGAGGTGCAGCGGCGATCGTGCCAGTAGATCCAGTCGCCCGGGCACAGGTTGACCCGCAGCGTCCGGCAGCCGAGAAGCTCCAGTTCATCTGCTACGGTCCGGGCGAAGATCCCAGGCGGCCCCTGAAGGAACAGGAATACCTTTGAAGCCGGCTGTCCGTTCGCTACCACCTTGCACCCGTTTCCCGGCAGCCGCCCCCTCTCTTGTCGAAGTTTTCGCGGCTCGGCCTTAGAAATTGTTACCGATACTCTGGACAGTCGAGACGTTGCTGATCAGCGGAGCGATGATCTGCAGGAACTTGCCGAACTCAGCAGTCGGATGGTTCGCCACATACAGAATGTCCTTGTCGCGCATCTCGAAGAAACGCGCCAGGAAGAACCCCTTCGCATCAAGCAGGTTCAACCTGTAGACAACCGGCACACTGCTGACATTGTCCAGTTTGTCTGCGATGTGCGGGCGCAGTTCACGGACGAGATCCGTGTCTTCAAACCGGAACAGGAAGATACCGGCCGCATCGGCCCGATAGTCGTTCAGACCGCCCACGGTCGCAAGCGCTTCGGCAAGCGTCACGCTCTTGGTCTTGAACGGCACAAGCTGATTCGCCTTCACGGCTCCGAAAGCGGAGAATGTCCGCGGCCGATGCGACAGCAGGATGGTGTCGCTCGGCGAAATCAGAACGTTGTTTTCCGGATAGTCGATCAGGTGTTCGAGCCGGGTCGTCCCCGCCCGGCTGCCCCGCTTCAGGGTGACGACGGTTTCATAGGTCGCTTCCCGGGAACCGCCCGCGGTGGCCACCAGGTCGAGCAGACGGGTATTGCGCAGCGGCAACGGATATACGCCGGGCGCGCCGACATCGCCGACGACGACGGCCGTGGCGCTGAGCTTGTCCTTCAGGGAAACCAGAACCTGCGGTTCGACCGCCTTGCCGACCAGCTTTTGCTGAATGGACTGGCGCAGCCCCTCCACGCTCAGGCCGGCGGCCCGGACACGGCCCGCATACGGAATGAAGATATAGCCGGATTCATCGATAACGACGGGGATGCTGCTGCTTCCGGTCTCGCCGCCGGCAAACAGGCCATCCTTGGACGCTTCCCAGATTCCGACCACAAGGGTGTCGCCCACCCCGAGCAGGTAGCTCTTGTTGCCCTGGCCGACACCATGAAACTCGTTTGCGAATGCCAGCGGACGGTAACGCTTGATAATCTCGATATTCGACGGGCCGATCGAAATGATCGAATAGGCGCCTTGTTCGGAATTGGCTTCGATATCCTGGGACGTGATGTTCATCGCCCCGGGACCTTCAGACGGGAGTGCTCCGCACCCCGCCAGAGCCGCTCCCAAAAACAATACCGCGGAAAATCTCATACTTATTCCGTTCCACCCGATCCGTTAGCGGTGTCGTAGCATGTCCGTTGTTCGCCTGTCCAAGAATGCTCGCCCGCCGTCCCCTGACGAATTCGCGCTGTTGTTCTTTCGCAACAGTGAACCCCGTATTCCTTAATGTTTTGAGTCGCTTTTGTTTTTTTGGTTGCCGCACAGCCGGTTCCAGAACGACATATTGCCTTACCTGCGTTAAGAATCACCTGTTTTCCGCATATTACGGACTTCGGCCGCAGCAAATCTATTCCGGGAGCCTGCCAGCAATGTCGCCGACCCAAAACGCGCCAGAAGATGATATCCGGACCGCATCGACCCGACTTACCGAAAGGCTGGTCGATTCCGCCTATCCGCGATGGCATGCCAGCGGTTACGATTCGAACAGCGGCGCCTTTTTCGAAAGCATCGACACCCGCACGGGAATGGGGATGGATACGCCGGTCCGCACCCGCGTCCCGCCACGCCAGATCTATTGTTTCGCGCAGGCGGGCACCCTTGGCTGGCAAGGGCCCTGGCGGGAAATCGTCTCCCACGGCCTGAACTGGTACCTGGAGCATTGCAGGAACGCCGACACGAGTTTCGCGGCCGTTGTCGCCACGGATGGCACCCATCTTGATTCAGACTTCGACCTCTACAATCAGGCCTTCGCCCTCCTGGGCTTTGCCCACGCGGCCAATGTGCTCGGCGAACGCCGGACCGAAATTCTGGCGGATGCGGCCGGCCTGCTGACCCTTCTGCGCGAAACCTACGGCCACCCGACGGCCGGCTTCCGGGAGGCCAATCCGGACCGGCTGCCGCTTCGCTCCAACCCGCACATGCACCTTTTCGAGGCAGCACTTGCTCTGGAAGAGGTCGGCGCAGGCCGCATCTGGAGCGATCTGGCGGACGAGATCGCCCGTCTTGCCATGGACAGGTTCATCGATCCGGTCTCCGGCGGGCTGCTGGAATTCTTCAATTTCGACTGGTCGCCCTTTGATGGCGACCAGGGCCGTGTTGTCGAACCCGGCCATCAGTTCGAATGGAGCTGGCTGCTGATCAGATGGGGCAAGGCCCGGGGCAGCGCCGAAGCCCTTGCGAAGGCCCGCCGTCTTTACCAGATCGGCGTCACCTATGGCGTTGATCGGGAACGCGATGTCGCAATCATGGCACTCCACGATGATTTTACCGCCTTTGATACAATGGCGCGCCTGTGGGGACAGACCGAATGGCTCAAGGCGGCCATTTCGATGGCCGGTATTTCGTCGGGTTGCGAACGCGATGCCTATCTGGCCGATATCCTTCGTGCGACGAAAGCGCTCGAACGCTACTTCGAGGATGTCCCCGACGGGCTCTGGAAAGACAAATACGACAGAATGTATACATTTAGGAATGAACCGGCGCCCGCCAGCTCCTTCTATCATATCGTCTGCGCAACCCTCGAACTTTCTGAATTCAGCAACAACTCCTGATTTCCCCTGAAGCTGTGCGTCTTTCCAAGCAGATCTTGCCGGAAAAGCCCGCCACAGACCCCAACAATTCATGCATACACCCTTTCCCGAAGTCCGATTTCTTTCTATAGAGTTGGGCACGAGGACCACGAAAAGACCGATCCGGTCGCCCAGGGAGGAAAACCATGTCTCCGGCACGCATCATCGACGGCAAGGCTGTCGCCGAGTCCGTACGCGAGGAAATCACCCGCCGCGCCGCAGCCCTTGTGGAGGCCAAGGGTATCCGCCCCGGTCTGGCGGTCGTTCTCGTCGGCGAGGACCCGGCAAGCCAGGTCTATGTCCGTAACAAGGACAGGACCGCCGAGGCCTGCGGATTTCATTCCGTGAAACATACCCTGGCCGCCGACACGCCGGAGACGGACGTCCTCGCCCTCGTCGACAGGCTGAACGAGGATCCGGCGATCCACGGCATCCTGGTTCAGCTTCCGCTTCCCGAACACATTGACGAGAGCAAGGTGCTCCGCCTGATCAGGCCTGAAAAGGACGTCGACGGCTTCCACCCCATCAATGTCGGCCTGCTGACGACCGGCGAACGGGACCATGCCCTGGTCCCGTGCACGCCCGCGGGCTGCCTCGTTCTGCTGAAGCGCACCCTGGGCGGCAATCTCTCCGGCCTGTCCGCCGTCGTCATCGGCCGGTCGAACATCGTCGGCAAGCCCATGGCCAACCTCCTTCTGCAGGAGAGCTGCACGGTGACGATCGCCCACAGCCGGACAAGGGATCTTCCTGCGGTGGTCAGGAGTGCGGATATCGTCGTGGCCGCCGTCGGGCGGCCGGAGATGGTGCGCGGTGACTGGATCAAGCCCGGGGCCGCCGTCATCGACGTGGGCATCAACCGCATTCCCGCTCCCGAACGGGGCGAAGGCAAGACCCGGCTCGTCGGCGATGTCGCCTTCGAAGAGGCGCAGGCCCATGCCGGAGCGATCACGCCGGTTCCCGGCGGCGTCGGGCCGATGACCATCGCCATGCTGATGGCCAACACGCTCACCGCCGCCCGCCGTCAGCTCGGCCTCGCCGAGGAAGAACCTCTGTTCTGATCCCTCCCGCAACGCGGCACCGGGCAACGGTTTCCTGCGACATAACCGTCAGAAACCGTAAAAGGAGCGACATTGCTCCGGCCGCGGTTGCGGAAGACCCGCCGGACATGTCAGGCTTGGTGCCTCATCCGGGAATTCGAGGACCAAAAAGGGGCCGGTCATGGCATTCGGAACAATCTCGCAATCCGGCGCGGACGGAGCGGATTCAAGTACCGACTACACTCTGGGGGAACGGATCTGCAAGGCCCGGGATGCCGCCGGCCTGTCGACCGCGCAGCTGGCCCGGCGCCTCGGCATCAAGACATCCACCCTGCACGGCTGGGAAAGCGACCGTTCCGAACCGCGTTCAAACAAACTCGTCCTGCTGGCCGGCCTTTTGAACGTGAGCCCCACATGGCTTCTGGTCGGACGGGGCACCGCTCCGCTTCACGAGGACGACGACGCCGCCAGTCTGGACAACGTGCGGATCGCGCTCGACCGGATCCAGAACCAGGCCCTGTCGCTGGTCGAGGATATCGAACGGCTGAAGCGGCGGATCGACGGCGACGTCAGTTAGCAGGCATCCCGGCAAGCCTGCGCACCTCGTCCAGGATCGGGCGGGGGACCTCCATACCGTCGCGGTCCGCTTTCAAGCGCGCCTCGATACGGCGGCTGCCGGGCAGGCGCGCTCCTTCCGCGCCGGCCATGGCCGCCATCAGGGCCGCGATGCGCTCGCCATAGGCACCGCCCGACGACAGACCGGGATCGATCGCAATGATCGTCTGGCCAAGATCGGGCGGATCTCCCTCACCTGAAAAAAGGCCCGAGGCCTCGAAGCCGAAACTCGAGCCGACAAGAGCCGCCGCCATCACCTCCACCATCATGGCGAGCGCCGCGCCCTTGGCGTCGCCGATCGGCAGCATCGTCCCCTCCATGGCCGCGGAGGCATCGGTGGTCGGCCGGCCGTCCTTGTCCAGGGCCCAGCCCTCGGGGATCGGACGGCCCGCCTTTTCCGCCGCCATGATCTTGCCCTTGGCGACCCGGGAGACGGCCAGATCGATCACCAGGGACGGTTCGCCGGGGACCGGGGCTGCGAAGGCGATCGGGTTGGTACCGAACAGGGGCTCCCTGGCGCCCCAGGGCGCGATCGCCTTGGGCGCATTGCCGAAGACGAGCGCCACCAGCCCCTGGTCGGCCAGACGCTCGCAATGAAGCCCGCCCTGACCGAAATGATGGGAACGCCGCACCGCGGCCATGACGATTCCGTGTCTGCGCGCCATGTCCGGCAGGGCCTCAAGGGCCAGATCCAGAGCCGGATAGGCGAACCCCAGGGCGCCGTCGACCCGGACCAGGCTTGCGGTCACCCGCTCCAGCGCCGGTCTGGCGAAACCGTCCACCTTTCCCGATCGCGCCTGCGCCGAATAGGACGGCACCCGGGACAGGCCGTGACCCGGCTGGCCGGCGGCCTCTGAAGCGACCAGCGCCTGTGCCACCCTTGCCGCGATGTCCGGCGCCGTCCGGTTGGCGACAAGGGCCGCCGTCGCAAGCTCTTGCGCGGCATCCGTCTGGATCAGTTCTGTTTCGGCCATGGGTTTCCGGTCACTGCGAAGGGAGGCATTTGAAGGGACTGATGCTCTATCACGACTTCAGCCTGTCCGCGACGGCTTTAGCGTAAGTCGCGAATCCGGCTTGCGCGGCAATGGCATGGCCCTCTATCAAGTGGCCATCAAAGGCCTTGCGCCCGCATGGCCGTTCATCAGCAGACAGGCGCCGTCGCGCAGAAGGGAGCAAGGGATGCGTTTTGATCCGTCCTTGAAGAAGGAAGCCGTGTTCATCGCCGGCGAATGGGCCGGCGCCGACAGCGGGGAAACCATCGAGGTCACCAACCCGGCGACCGGAGAGATCATCGGCACCGTGCCGAATTGCGGCCGTGCCGAGACCGCGCGCGCCATCGAGGCGGCCTACCGGGCCTTCGGATCCTGGAAGAAAATGGCGGCGGAAGCCCGCGCCGGTCTGATGGACAGGCTCTGCGACGAGATCATGGCCAATATCGACGATCTCGCCGCCCTGCTGACCACCGAAATGGGCAAGCCGCTGGCCGAGGCCAGGGGCGAGATTGCCGGCGGCGTGAAATACATCCGCTTCTTCGCCGAGGAAACCAAGCGCGTCTACGGCGACGTCGTCCCCTCCCCGTGGGGAGACAGGCGCATCCTGGTGACCAGGGAGCCGGTCGGCGTTGCCGGGGCGATCACCCCGTGGAACTTCCCGAATTCGATGATCGCGCGCAAGCTGGGCGCTGCCCTTGCCGCCGGCTGCACGATCGTGATCAAGCCGTCGGAGTTCACCCCCTACTCCGCGCTGATCTACGGCATCATGGCCGAAAGGGCCGGGATTCCCGCCGGCGTGATCAACATCCTCACCGGCGATGCCGCCGAAATCGGCGCGGAGATGTGTGAAAACCCGAACCTGCGCAAGATCACCTTCACCGGCTCCACCCGCGTCGGCAAGCTGCTGGCGGCGAACGCCGGCAAGCACATGAAGAAGATCTCCATGGAACTCGGCGGCAACGCGCCGTTCATCGTCTTCGATGACGCCGATCTCGACCGGGCGGTCGAAGGCGCGATCGCCTGCAAGTTCCGCAACTCGGGCCAGACCTGCGTCTGCGCCAACCGCCTCTATGTCCAGGCGGGCGTCTACGATGCCTTCGCCGCGAAACTGAAGGCGGCCATCGAAGCGCAACTCAAGCCCGGCAACGGTCTGGACGCCGGCATTACCCAGGGCCCGCTCATCAACGAAGCCGCCCTCGCCAAGGTCGACGCCCATGTGAGCGACGCGGTCGCCAAGGGCGGTACGGTCGTTACCGGCGGCAAGCGGTTCGGCAATGTCGGAACCTTCTTCGAGCCGACGATGGTCACCGGCGCGACCGCCGACATGAAGGTCGCCCGCGAGGAAACCTTCGGCCCGCTCGCCGTGCTGTTCAAGTTCGACACGGAAGAAGAAGCGATCGAACGGGCCAACGACACCGAATACGGTCTTGCCTGCTATTTCTACAGCCAGGATCTCGGCCGGGTCTTCCGGGTGATGGAAGGGCTGGAATACGGCCTGGTGGGTGTCAACGAAGGGGTGATCACCACCGAGGTCGCCCCCTTCGGCGGCGTCAAGGAGAGCGGTATCGGCAACGAGGGCTCCAAGTACGGCCTCGACGACTATCTGAACCTCAAATATTCCTGCATCGGCGGCCTCGGCCTCTGAGGCAGAGCGCCCGCATCAGAACGGCCGGGCGATTGCCCGGCCCTTTCCGAAATGCCAACGGTTGGCGGGCGGGCCGGTTATGCCGCCACCTTGAGAAGATCGGCAATCTCCGAGGCGGGCACCGGGCGGCTGTAGTAATACCCCTGCCCCACCGTGCAACCGAGATCGAGCAGCATTTTCTCGTTGTCGGCCGTTTCGATGCCTTCCGCGACCACCGTCATGCCGAACGCCGCCGCCATGTCCACCACAGCCTTCACGATCGCGATATTCGCGGGATCCTTCTCCATGTTCGCGACGAAACTGCGGTCGATCTTGATCTTTGAAAACGGGAATCTCAGGATATACCCTAGGCCGGAATAGCCGGTTCCGAAATCGTCCATCGACAGGGAACAGCCAAGCTCGCGCAGTTTTGCGATCGGTTTTTTCAGGTCGATGTTGTCATCGATGAAGAGCGACTCGGTGACTTCCAGATCCAGCCGGTCCGCGGGGAAACCCGTTCCGGCCAGCGCGGCCTTCACGGTGGCGGGCAGGTCGCTGCGGGTCAATTGCACCGCGGAGACATTGACCGAAAGCCTCAAGGGGCGTGTCCACATCGCCGCATCGCGCATCGACTGCTCCAGTACCCAGGCTCCGAGTTCGATGATGCGGCCGCTTTCCTCGGCAATACCGATGAACTCGAACGGAGATATCATGCCGAGTTCGGAGTGCTTCCAGCGGATCAGCGCCTCGACGCCGATCATTTCGCCGGTCGCGATATCGACCTGGGGCTGGTAGAGCACGCGCATTTCATCGCGGTCCAGCGCCTTGGAAAGTTCGATTTCCAGCCTTTGACGGCGATTGACCTCGGCCTCCATGGTCTTGTCGAAGCCGATGATTTCGGTTGCCAGGCCGGTCTGCGCACGCGACAGGGCGGTTCGTGCCTGGCGCAGCAGAATGTCGGGGTCCTTGATCTCTCCGAAGACGACCGTGTAGCCGACATTGACCGTCACCGGTATCCGGTTCTCGCCGATATTGTATTCCTTCGAGATGGCATCGCGCAGACGGTGTGCGAATTCCTTCGGCGCCGCGGCCGTGTCGTCGATCCAGGCGAGACAGCCGAAGCAGTCGTCTCCGATCGAGGCGGCCAGTTCATCCGCCCCCAGGAAACGGGACAACTGGCCGGCGATTTTACTCCTGAGCCGGTCCGTATGGGAAAACCCGAGGGACGCGGTGATCCGGTCCAGGTCCCTGACAGCGAAGATCGCAAGAATGCACGGCCTTTGCTGCAGGCTCATCGGCTGGAGATGATCCGCGATCGCGTCAACGAAGCTGCTCCTGTTCAGAAGCCCGGACAGGGGCTCGTATTTCGCCAGGTAGGCCAGCTTGTCGTTGGCCAGGCGTTCTTCCGTGACATCCCGGCACGTGAGACAGGCCAGTGAAACGGCTGAGCGCTCGTCGACGCCGTCATTGGAAACGTCGAGATGCGACGAACCTGTCGCGATGAATTCGACAATCCGCGCCTTGCCGGACTTGTCGGTCAAGGTCGTGGTTTTCCTTTCCGGCTTGGCCGTTGCCGGCCCGCTCAGTTCCAGAACCGCCAGGGCGCTCTTGACCATTTCGGCGGGCAGATGGTCGGATGCCACGGTCCCGGGCTTCAGGCCGCTGGAAAACAGGCGGATCGCCGCCCGGCTTGCCGCAACGATCTCGCGACGGGAATTGATCACGACAATGGCGTCGAAACTGTCGTCAAAGACCTGTCCGAGCATGAGCCGGCTGTTGAGGATCTGGGCACGGGCAATGCGCAGCAGAAACTGGTGAAACCCGACCTGTTTCACAACCAGGTGCAGTCCGGCGAGAATGAGTGCCGCCTCGGCCGGGCCGGTCTGCAGAATAAGCGGATAACGCGACTGGATGGCCAGCCCCGCCAGTTCCAGGCCCGCGGCGAGCGCGAAAAGAACAGCGAGGCGCTTTTTCCAGCTGGTGCCGACCGCGAAAACCAAAGGGAATGCCAGGACCAGGGCAAGACCCAGAAGAAGATCGCCATCCGTCATGGAAAGCGCCCTGCCCTGGAGAAGGGATTCGCCCGCGATGGACTGTATGACGCTTCCGGGAAGCATGCCGTAAACGGGCGCAGGGAAAATATCCCTCAGTTCCTGCGCGCTCGCGCCAACAACGACCTTCTTGCCCCGGAATGTCCCTTCCGGGAAATCGCCGCTGAGAACATCCGTGAAGGAGATGATCGTCAGGCCGCTCGGATCGATGCTGTAATCGATCCAGAACATCTCGCCCGTCGGGCCGGAGGCGTCCCCGAGGAATGCGGCGAGGGAAAGCTCCGGGACCCCGTCGATCACTTCGCCCCAGAAGCTGCGCCAGACCCTGCTGTCGGCCTCGATCGGGACACTGACGACGACCGGCCACGATACACCCTCAAAGAGGCCTATCGGCCGGTTGACCATCATGCCGCCGCCGCTGTCCGCGGCCTGGCGGGACTTCTGCCGGAACATTGCCAGACTGACGATTCCGTTCGCCCGTTCCATGGCCGAGGCGAAGGCCTCGTCCTCTTCCGGCGCGCTGACCGTGCTGAAGTCGATGTCAAGTGCGATCTGTTCCGCCCCGTCTTCGACCAGCCTGTCGATCAGGTCTCCATAAAGGCGGCGAGGCCATGGCCAGGTACCGACATCGGCAAGGCTCTGCGCATCGATATCGACAACAACGACCTTGCCTGTTGGCTTCCGGTCCAGCAATTCGAAGCGAATGCCGGTCAGGAACCGGGTCATTGCCGAGGTCGCACCAACATACTCAAGCAGGAGAACCGACAGCGCAATCGCGCACAAAACGGCGACCGCCGAGACGAGGGATGCGTAGCGGCGGCCGATTGCCAGGGCTGAAACGGACGCGAACACAGACCTCAATCCGATCACCTCCCATTGCCGTTGGAGTTGCCGTTCCCGTTGCCGTTGCCGTTCCCGTTGGAATTGCCGTTCGAGTTACCGTTGGAATTGCCGTTGGAATTGCCGTTCGAGTTGCCGTTGGAGTTACCGTTCCCGTTGCCGTTCCCGTTCCCGTTCCCGTTGCCGTTCCCGTTCCCGTTCCCGTTGCCGTTTCCGTTCCCGTTGCCGTTGCCGTTCCCGTTGCCGTTGCCGTTTCCGTTCCCGTTGCCGTTTCCGTTGCCGTTCGAGTTGCCGTTGCCGTTACCATTTGCGGCGCCATTCGCATTGCCGTTCGCGGCGCCATTTCCCTGGCTCGCGGCATTCGCCGCGGCTGCTGCGGCGGCATTGGCCGGCACGTTCTGCACGGCCGGTGTCGCAAACGCCGGCGCTCTCATCGGCCCGGAGCGCACGGACGGGGCCGGGCTGCCCGAGACCGACAGACCGACACTGGTTCCGGGCGAGGTCGAAGCGGCCTGCCCCGGACCAACGTCGGCGACATTGCCGCTTGCAAAGTCGCCAACCTCGACCAGTCCCCTTTCCACATCGACGGTTGCGGAACTGGCGGTGACGTTCACGCCGAACTTCGTGCCCTTGACGACCGCGGCGAGAAAAGGCGTTTCGACCGCAAAATGGGGATGCGCCCTCTTGTCGACATCGATGACCAGATTTCCGGATTTCTGCAGTAAGGTCGTCCAGCCGGCATTGCTGCGATACCTGGAAATAGCGAACGTCGTTTTCGGCCCGACCAGAATGGTTTCCCGGCCGCGCGCAAGCATTGCCCTTGAGCCGGCCCTGGTGGCGATCGTGTATCCCGGGTTGACAACCATGCCTTTCCGGGCCCGGTGCGCCTTAACCCCAGGGGCGACGATGTAGACGGTCCCCGACACGCGCGCCAGAACCCAATCGGCGGCCAAAACCGGTCGGGGGACCGATATCAGCAAGGTCAGGAAAAGTACGGCCGCCACTACATAACGAGAAAAGGCGGCTACAGCGCCGCAGCCTCGGTAACGCTTTGACGACTCCGCAATTTTTACTATGGAATTAGCAAATGTGAACACAGCAACCACACCTTTTCAGGCTTATATTGGCAGAAACTCTAGTGTTGGCCGCTTAACATGGTGTGAAAATATTTCGATAAAATTTTCCGGAAACCGGTATTCCCCGGCGGTTACTCTAGGTTCTTACTCTCCATAGTTTCATAAATCACACTATACTCGCAGAGGAACTCCACCCTTAAGATCTTCTTAAGAAAATCCTGTGCCGAAGTGCCGATCTGTATTTGCGTCAGACGCCATACGTTGATCTGGTAATCGCTTCAGACCACCGCCGACCTCAGTTCCGCCTCGACTTCACGGAACAACTCGACCTCGTTGATGTTCATCTGCTCGACGCCGCACTGAACCGCATCGGCAAATACGGCGGGATCCTTGCCGTCATAGAAAAACTGCGTCCTGATTCCAGCGGTCCTGGCGGCTGCGACGCGTTCCGCCGTCAGGTTTTCGACGTGAAATTCCAGAACATGCGCATCGAGCGCAATCGCCCGTTCCACAGACCCGACGTGGGAAAACAGGACCATTCTGCGGAAATCGGGGACCTTCGCCCGGGTCTCGGCCCGGATGGACTGCTCGAAGGAAAAAGTCCAGGCCGTCCGCAACATGCCGCGCGCGGCAAGCATGTCCCTGACCCGCGCCGGATCCGCCATCTTGATTTCCGCGTAAGCGGCAATCCGCCCGGCGCAGGCATCCAGGAAATCGGTCAGACGGGGCACCTTCTGGCCCGTGAACTGCGGGGAAAACCAGCTGCCGGCATCCAGCTGGTCGATCTGAAGCGACGTCATGTCGGCAATCCGCCCGGTTCCGTTCGTGGTGCGGTCGACCGTATCGTCGTGAATGACGTAGAGAACATCATCCTTGCTGGTGCGAATGTCGAATTCAACCACGTCCGCCCCATGCCGATCGCCCCGTTCAGGGCGGCAATCGTGTTTTCCGGCGCCTTCAGACAGGCTCCGCGATGACAGACGATGATGGCTTTTTTCACGGTGTGGTCTCCTGTCCCCGCGCCGGGAGCGCAGGATTCGGGTGAAGGGGCTGGTGTTGGCACGGCATCCGGGACGCGCTGCTTGAAACGTTCTGAATGAGATAGGGTCAGGACCCAGTAATCAGATTGGAATGGTATGAGCCGACTTGTTCGGATACGAGGCGCAAGTTCGCAGGAAACCTTCCGGTTTTCCAGAACTTGCAACGCTGTAGCCGGGCCAATCGGCCATATCCCGAAGGGACGCCGAAACGGCTTCGATCTGCTGCGTCGAACCGCTCAACCGGGCAGGGAGCCCGCTTTTCGCGTCTCTCCTTTCAGCTCTTTGCCGTTTTCGGCGCCATTCCAACCTGATTACTGGGTCCTGACCCTGAATTTGAGTGCCTGATTTTCTTGATGAATTAATGACAGGCCCGGGAAATCCGCGGAGTGCCGCGGCCGCTTGCAGCGTCAAGTCCAAAACGCACTCGACTGTTTCCGGACAGTGAACAGACAGTAAAATTGTCTATTTCGCGGGACGTATTACTTAGCGTTTGAGCCCACCCTCCCGGGACTCTCCGTCATCTGCACCAGAGGTTTGAACATGATCCGCCCTGCAAGCATCTTCATCGCGCTCGTCTCCCTGACGGGTGCCGCGGTCGCCGAGCCGACCGAGTACGTCTTCGACAAGTCCCACGCCAATCTGTCCTTTTCCTATAATCATCTCGGCTTCTCCACGACCGAGGGCCGTTTCGGCGACTGGGACGGAAAGCTGATCATCGACCAGGAGAACCCGGCGAACTCCTCCGTGGAATTCGTGATCGACGTCGCCAGCCTCGACACGTTCTTCGCCGACCGTGACAAGCACTTCCTCAGCGCGGATTTCTTCGACGTTTCGAAATTCCCGCAGGCCACCTTCAAAAGCACCAGCGTGGAAAAGGCCGGCGACAACACGCTGAAGGTCACCGGCGACCTGACCATCAAGGACATCACCAAGCCGGTGACCCTCGATGTCAACGTCACCACACTCGGCGAACATCCGATGGCGAAAAAACCGGCTGCCGGCTTTGCCGTGACCGGAACCGTGAAACGCTCCGACTACGGCATGGACATGTATGTGCCCTACGTGGGCGACGACGTCACCGTGACCTTCCACGCCGAGACCCTTCAGGCAGCCGCGACCAACTGAGCCCGCCGGTAACCGGCCCCGACCTCCCCGGGGCCGGTCATTTCATCCAAGGAGTCTGCAATGATCCGCAATACGCCGGGCGGGTACGGCCGCATGGCCATCGCCTTCCACTGGTCCATGGCCGTCCTGATCGTCTTCATGCTGGCTCTCGGGCTCTACATGCACGAACTGCCGCCGGCGGATCCGGCGACGTTCCGCCTGTACCAGTTGCACAAGTCCGTCGGCTTCGTCGTTCTGGCACTTGCCGTCCTGCGCCTGTTGTGGCGGCTCCTGAACCCGACGCCGAAGCTCGCCCCCACCATGAAGCCCTGGGAACGCCTTGCCGCCCATGCCGGCCACATCGGGCTCTACGTCCTGATGTTCGCCCTGCCCCTGTCCGGCTGGCTGATGGTCTCCGCGTCACCCTGGAACATTCCGACGGTCCTGTTCGACGTGCTGCCGGTGCCGCACCTGCCCGTGCCGGAAGCGCTCGGTCCGAAGGCGCAAGCCGAGGCCGCGCTCAAGACCGTGCATGCGCTCGCCGCCTATGCACTGGTCGGGTTGCTCGTCGCCCATATCGGCGCCGCCCTGAAACATCACTTCATCGCGCGCGATGAAACCCTGCGCCGGATGGTTTCCACCGGCCCGGCGAAAAGCGCCGCGTGATCTCAGCTGAGGATACTTCCGATGCATCTGAAACATACCGCGATCGCCGCCCTTGCGCTTGCCGCGGCGGCCTTCGCGACGCCCGCTTTCGCAGACACCTGGACCGTCGACAAGGACAGGAGCAGCCTTTCCTTTGACGTGATCCAGGGCGAGGGCACCGTCTCGGGGTCCTTCAGCGCCTGGGACGCGGACATCGACTTCGACCCCGCAGCCCCCGAGCAGGCCACGATCAGGGCCACCGTCGAGACCGGCAGCGCCACCACCGGGAGCGCCCAGTTCGACGGCATGCTGCCCGGGCCCGACTTTTTCGACTCCGCCGGGTTTCCGCAGGCCGTGTTCCAGTCAGACAAGGTGACCCCGCTCGGCGGCGACGCCTATCGCGCCGAAGGCACGCTGACGATCCGCGACATCAGCCAGCCGGTCACCCTGGAGTTTACCCTGAAAATCACGGGCGACACGGCGGTCGCGGACGGGACGGCGACCGTCAGCCGTAAGGCGCACCAGGTCGGTGCCAGTGTGGCAACGAGTTCTCTCGCCGACGCGGTCAAGGTGAAGCTGGACCTGACGGCGACGCGCTGACACGTTTCTAATGCTTCAACCAAGGTTGACGACCGGAGCGCTTGGCGTTTCCGGTCGTTTTGCGTAAAAGACCTCGACACTGATCCAGCCCCGGTCGACGCTTCCTTGCGCCGGACGCCAGAGCCAGAAAGACCCTGAGACCCATGAACGCTCCCCTGACGCCTCCCGCTTACCAGCACAGCAGCCTGTTTCCGCTTTCCGAAGACACCACGCCCTACCGCAAGCTGACCTCGGACTACGTAAAGACGGCCGAGTTCAACGGTGAGGAGGTGCTGGTGGTGGAGCGCGAGGGCATGCGGCTTCTGGCCGAGGAAGCCTTCAAGGACATCAACCACTTCCTGCGTCCCGGCCACCTGGAACAGCTCAGGAAGATCCTGGACGACCCCGAAGCGACCGAGAACGACAAGTTCGTCGCCTTCGATCTCCTGAAGAACGCCAGCATCTCCTCCCACGGTGTCCTGCCCATGTGCCAGGACACCGGCACGGCCATCGTCATGGGCAAGAAGGGCCGCCGGGTCTGGACCGACGGCTCCGATGAGGCCGCCTTGGGCGAAGGTTCGCGCGATGCCTATTTCAGGAAGAACCTGCGCTATTCGCAGCTCGCGCCGCTGTCGATGTTTGAGGAAAAGAATACGTCCAACAACATGCCCGCGCAGATCGAGCTCTATTCGGAAGGCGAGGACGCCTACAAGTTCCTGTTCATGGCCAAGGGCGGCGGCTCGGCCAACAAGACCTTCCTGTTCCAGGGCACGCCCTCGCTGCTGACCCACGACCGGCTGATCGAGTTCCTGAAGGAAAAGATCCTGACGCTCGGGACGGCCGCCTGCCCGCCCTATCACCTGGCGATTGTCATCGGCGGCACGTCCGCGGAAATGAACCTGAAGACGGTCAAGCTTGCGTCCGCGCGCTACCTCGACAACCTGCCGACGGCGGGCTCGGAACTGGGCCATGCCTTCCGCGATCTCGCCATGGAAGAGGAAATCCACAAGCTGACCCAGGCGACCGGCGTCGGCGCCCAGTTCGGCGGCAAGTATTTCTGCCACGATGTGCGCGTCATCCGCCTGCCGCGCCACGGCGCGTCGCTGCCGATCGGCATCGGCGTGTCCTGTTCCGCCGACCGCCAGGCGGTGGGCAAGATCACCAAGGACGGAATTTTCCTGGAGCAGCTCGAGATGCATCCGGAAAAATACATGCCGGACGTCACCGACGAGCATCTGTCCGACCATGTGGTCAAGATCGACCTGACCAGGCCGATGCCCGAGATCCTCGCCGAACTGACCAAACATCCGATCAAGACCCGGCTGTCGCTGACCGGCCCGCTGATCGTGGCGCGCGACCTCGCCCATTCCAAGCTGCGCGAGCGGCTCGAGGCAGGCGAACCCCTGCCCGACTACATCAAGAACCACCCGGTCTATTACGCCGGACCGGCCAAGACCCCGGAAGGCATGCCGTCCGGGTCATTCGGTCCGACCACGGCCGGCCGCATGGACGCCTATGTGGACCAGTTCCAGGCCGCCGGCGGCTCCATGGTGATGCTCGCCAAGGGCAACCGCTCGGCCCAGGTGCGCCGCGCCTGCCAGGCCCATGGCGGCTTCTATCTCGGCTCCATCGGCGGCCCGGCCGCGCGCCTTGCCCAGGACTGCATCAAGTCGGTGGAATGCGTCGAATATGCCGAGCTCGGCATGGAGGCGATCTGGAAGATCGAGGTCGAGGACTTCCCCGCATTCATCGTCGTCGACGACAAGGGCAACGACTTCTTCAAGGAACTGAACCTGGGCTGACCCGGGCCGACGCCCTTTTCCCTTCAAGGGCCGCCGCCAGCACCTGTCGGCGGCCTTTTCTATCGCCCTGTTTATCGCGAAACCGGCAGACGGTATTCGCGCGGCCCGCCGTCGGCGATGCCGTCATACAGGACCAGCACGTCATAGCCGCCGTCCGACTGGTCCAGGACCAGGAGCGTCTCCGCCTTGGCCCCGGAACCGGGCATTTTCAGCTCCCGCAGTTTCTGCGGCGGATTGTTCAGGTCCCAGCGAAAGATCGCATAGGGCCCCTTTTCCTGCACAGGACCTGCAAGAATGAGAAGTCCGCCGGAGACGGCCGCCAGGTCCCGAATGCCGGTGTCATGGCCAAGGTTCAGTGTGGATATAGCCGGCGCGAGGTCGCCATCGCCAAACAGGCCATCCACGTCGACCGACAGGATGTAGGCCCATCCGCCGGTCGAGGGGCCGCGGAAACCGAGATACATGCGCTTGCCGATGACGGCGAGACCCTCGAGATTGACGCCGCCGGCCTTCTTGCCAAGCGGCGCCTCCGCGTAGTCCCCGATCGCTCCGGGCGCACTGCTGATCACCGCGCGAAGCCTGTCGGAACGGACAATTTCGGGAGCGGTCCTGTCGGCGGAGATGTCGAAACCCGGTTCGCCCGTGCTCCTGTCGACCGGAAAACGGAACGCCAGAAAGCTCGAGGGATGAAACGCGTTTTTCTTGCGGCTCAACCCGTGCGAACCGAGCAGATAGAAAAACCCGTCGGCATAGGCCGCGGCTTCCAGGTCCGGATCGCCATCGCCGTCGTCGTCGATGATGGCCATGACAGGCCCGGGTTTCAGCTTGCGGCCGGAGATGGTGAAGAATTGCGTGCGCGTCTTTTCATCGAGAGCGACGATGCACATCGGCGGGCTGACCGGCGCGCAGGCCGCACCGCTGATGCTCCTGCGGACCTTTTTCTTGCCCGCGAAATGGGGACCGTCCTTCCAGGCGGTGCCCGGGTCCGGATCCCCGGCGGCGGTTCCCTGGGAGACCGCCAGCCCCGTCAGCACGGCACAGGCCAGCATGACGCGTCGAAACAGGTGCATGACCGTCTCCTCTCTCATCCCAGCCCTCATTCAAATCTTACGTTGCGTCAGAATCAAGTTCAACCGCAGGACGAATTCCGTTGCATGGCGGCAACAGTCCGCGCCTGCGAAGCCCTGCGCATGGCCGAGTGGCCTTGATTTTGTTACACTGCCGCCATCATTGTTAATAACCCGGCAAGGATAGATTTGTAGCTTTGTCCAAGTTTTAAGAGTGATTCCTCATCTTCGGGATTTCGGGGGTTTTTATGCGCAAGCTGGTACTGGCAGTCCTCGGACTGTGTTTCGCAATTACAAGTGGTCAGGCGCTCGCCTTCGGCGGCGGCACCTATTTCGACCTGCAGAAAAGAGAATGGGTCACCTACGGCCCGGGCGGCTACGGTGGCAAATCGCCGGTTCGTCGCAAGCGTGTCCGTTACAACGGCCCCGAACAGCCGGGGACCATCGTCATCGACACCGAGGAACGCCGCCTCTATCACGTCATGGAGAACGGCCGGGCGATGAAATACGGCATCGGCGTCGGCAAGGAAGGCTTCCAGTGGTCCGGCACCCACCGCATCACCCGCAAGGCGGAATGGCCGGGCTGGACCCCGCCGCCGCAAATGCGTGTCCGCGAACGCCGCAACGGCCGCATCCTGCCTGCCCACATGCCGGGCGGCCCGAACAACCCGCTGGGCGCCCGCGCCCTTTACATCGGCAACACGCTCTACCGCATCCACGGCACCAACCAGCCCTGGACCATCGGCAGTGCCGTTTCCTCCGGCTGCATCCGGCTGGCCAACGAAGACGTGATCCATCTCTACAAGACGGTCGATGTCGGCGCGAAGGTCATCGTCAAGCGCTGACGCCCGAACCAGACAGAAGCAGAAAAGCCGGCCCTCAGCCGGCTTTTCTTTTGCCCCGACGCTGCCGGCTCTGGCCACCCTCGCCGATCCTGTCTTAAGATGGCAAAAAAGCGAAGGAGAGCCAGATGCCCGCGAGGAGGACGCGGCGACGTCAGCCATCCAGCCTGCACCCGGTGCTGACACTTGCCTTTATCGGCGGCATGCTTGCGTGTCCGTCACCCGGCGCGGCTGTCGACGCCAGCCTGATTGCCAAGGGACAGGCGCTTTCCGAACACCACTGCGCCCGCTGTCATATCGTCAGCGACAAGAACCGCTTTTCCGGCATTTCCTCCACCCCGTCGTTCAAGATCATGATCGAGGTCCTCAAGGACTGGGAAGACCGCTTCCAGACCTTCATGGCCCGCAATCCGCATCCCGCCCATATCCGGCTGGAGAGTGATGACCCGCGGCCGGAAAACCTGCCGGTCACGACCCATGAAGTCATCCTGAGCCTGGACGACATCGAGGCGATCCTCGCCTATGTGGATTCCATGGCGGCCGGACTGGGCAAGACGGATAACGAACGGAACTAGGGTCAGGACCCTAGGGTACGGACCCATAAAATTCTGCTTTCAGGTCGATCAGGAAACGGCTGTATCCAAGACGCAAAATCGCAGGAAACCCGGAAGGTTTTCAAGATTTTGCAACGCAGGAGGCAGCCGTTTCCCGGTCGATCCGAAGGACACCAATCCGGCTGCGGCAAGCCGCTTCAAAGCCTTTGCACCATGCACGCGCATGGTTCTGCAGGCTTTTCCTCGCTTTCCTTTGCCGGATGGGCGCCTGAAAATAGAATTTTATGGGTCCGTACCCTAGCGTTCCCGGCGAAGGCCTTTTTCCTCCAGTTCCTTCAAATAGCCGCCCCAGTGCTTCTCGCGATCCCTGGCAAGCTCGAGGAAATAGTCCCAGGTGAAGATCCCGGTGTTGTGCAGATCGTCAAAATGAATCCGCACCGCGTAATTGCCGACCGGCTCGATCTTCATGATCCCGACATCGATCTTGCCCGGAACGGTCTTCTTCTGCGACGGTCCGTGCCCCTGCACTTCGGCCGAGGGCGAGCAGACCCTCAGATATTCCGCGCTGTAATCGTGGGTCTCGCCATTGTCGAAGGAGACCACCAGCGTCTTCTTGTCGTTCTTCAGCCTGATCTCCGTCGGCCAGGCCTTTGCTTCATCGGTCACGTCATGTCTCCCGCATTTTCAGCGGACGATACGGTTCTTTGGCGAAAGATCAAGCGTCACCGCCGCCTGCCTGCTTGACCTCCTGATAGCCTTCCAGGGCCGCCTTGCGGGCGGCCGCATGATCGACAATCGGTTTCGGATAGGTCTGCCCCAGTTTGACCCCGGCCTTCGCCAAAACGTCATCCGGCGCCAGGAACGGCGCATGGATATGGGCCGTTTCCAGTGCTTCAAGTTCCGGGCACCATTTGCGCACATAGGCGCCGTCCGGATCGAATTTCGCCCCCTGGGTCATGGGATTGAAAATCCGGAAGTAAGGCGCCGCATCGGCGCCGCTGCCGGCCACCCACTGCCAGCCGGCGGAATTGTTGGCGAGATCCGCATCGACCAGCGTGTCGCGGAACCAGGCCTCGCCATGGTGCCAGTGAAGGCGCAGGTGCTTGACCAGAAAACTCGCCGCAATCATGCGCACCCGGTTGTGCATGTAACCGGTCTGCCACAGCTCGCGCATGCCCGCGTCGACGATCGGGTATCCGGTCCGGCCGCGCTGCCAGGCCTGCAGGTCTTCCGGGCTGTCCCGCCAGGGATAGGCATCGAAGTCCGGTTTCCAGTTCCTCGAGGGCATTTGCGGAAAATGATAGAGCAGATGGTGGGAAAACTCGCGCCAGGCGATCTCGCTCAGGAACTTGTCGGCATCGGAGGAATGCCGGTCGGCCCGCTTCGTCCCGTGCCAGATCCGGCGCGGCGAGATCTCGCCGAAATGCAGGTGGGGCGACAGGCGCGACACGTTCGGCAGATCCGGCCGGTTGCGCAAAGATCCATAATTTTCAAGTCCTTCCTTGAGAAACCTCTCAAGGCGATTCATCGCGCCGCGTTCGCCGGGCTGCCAGGTGTCTTTGAAATGCCGCGCCCAGTCCGGCTTCGACGGCACGAGCGCCCAGTCGGAGATGTCCTCCCCGGCAGGACCGGCCGCAAGGTCGAGCCGCTCGGGCGCGGGAAGCGGTTCGGGAACGGGTTTTGCCTGCAAGGCCCGCCAGAAGGGCGAATAGACCTTGAACGGCCCGCCGGCCCTGGTTTCAATTTCCCAGGGTTCGAACAGGAGCGACGCCTTGAAACTCCTGACAAGGACGCCTTCCGCCTTGAGATCGGCCTTGATCGTGCTGTCGCGTTCGATCGCGTGCGGTTCATAGCACCGGTTCCAGAAGACCGTCTTTGCCCCTGTTTCCTTTACCAGCGCCGGCAGGATCACCCGGGCATCGCCGCTCAGGCACACCAGCCCGCCCAGATCTCGGCGCAGGGCCTCAAGGCTGTGGTGAAGCCACCAGCGACTGGCGCCGCCCAGGGGATGGGTGTCGCCGGTACGCCCGGCGTCCTCCAGAATGTAGAGGGGGATCACCTTCCCCTCGCTTGCGGCTTCATAAAGAGCGGGATTGTCGGCGAGGCGAAGGTCCTGGCGGAACCAGACGATTGCGGTCATTCGGATATCTTCGGGTTTTGGTGCACTTCGACCTGTTTATAGGGCCCGTTTTCGGACTGGGAACCGGGTTCCGGCTTTTCCGGAAACGCTCGCGGGCGAATACCGCAACCAGTCCTGCCGAAGCATCAATATTCTTTGTCCTCACAGGATATTGCGTCGGCCGCAAATTGCACTAGGTTAGTCGGATAAGCCGAAAGGCGCCCGGCTGCGCTGCCGGAGATGCGAGGGAGATCTGAATGACGGGCGGAACGCCGGACCAGCCGCTGTCCTCAAACACATCGCTGTCAGGCCATGGATCGGCGCCGATGATCGATCCGTTCGGCCGCGCGGTGACCTATCTGCGCGTGTCCGTGACCGACCGCTGCGACTTCCGCTGTGTCTATTGCATGGCGGAAAACATGACGTTCCTGCCGAAGCGCGAGGTCCTGACGCTGGAGGAACTCGACCGGCTCTGCTCCGCCTTCATCGGCAAGGGCGTGAGGAAGCTGCGCCTGACCGGCGGCGAGCCGCTGGTGCGCAAGAACATCATGAGCCTGATCCGCTCGCTCTCCCGTCACCTGGAAACAGGCGCATTGGAAGAACTGACGATCACCACCAACGGCTCCCAGCTGACCAAGCTGGCCTCGGAACTCCATGACTGCGGCGTCCGCCGCCTCAACGTGTCGCTCGACACGCTCGACGCCGACCGCTTCAAGGCGATCACCCGCTGGGGCGATCTCGAGAAGGTCATGGAAGGCATCCGGGCGGCGACCGATGCCGGACTGAAGATCAAGATCAACATGGTCGCGCTCAAGGGCGTGAACGAGCACGAGATCATTCCGATGATGGAATGGGCCCATGCCCACGGTCACGACATGACGCTGATCGAGACCATGCCGCTCGGCGAGATCGACGGCGACCGCACCGACCAGTATCTGCCGCTGTCCCTCGTGCGCGGCCGGATCGGGGAACAGTTTTCCCTGGAGGACATCCCCTACAAGACCGGCGGCCCGGCACGCTACGTGGAGGTCAGGGAAACCGGCGGGCGGCTCGGCTTCATCACGCCGATGACCCATAATTTCTGCGAAAGCTGCAACCGCGTCCGGATCACCTGCACCGGCCAGCTCTACATGTGCCTCGGCCAGGACGACATGGCTGATCTGCGCGCGCCCCTGCGCGCGTCGGAAGGCAACGATCTCCTGAATGACGCCATCGACGAGGCCATCGGCCGCAAGCCGAAGGGGCATGATTTCGTCATTGACCGGCGCACCCGTCAGCCCGCGGTGTCCCGGCACATGAGCGTGACCGGCGGATAAGATCATGAGCGGGGGCAGCCGGACATCCTCGCTGGATTCGCCCGTCGCCCGGATTGCGGCACTGGCCGTCGCGCTTTGCGCCCTTGCCCTCATGATCTGGCTCGGACGGCACGACGTGCCTGTGGTCCGCGGCCTGATGGCCGGCATTTCCGGCGAAGAGGTTCAGCAGCAGGGAACGGGCAATCCGGAACTGGACGCATGCCTGGCGGACCGTGCCGGCGCCGTCGACAAGATGCGCGAAGAAGGCGTCATCAACGCCGCCCAGTACACCGAGTTCCGTCAACGCGCCGTCGACTATTGCGAGGCGCAGTTTCCCAGGGCCCAATAGTCTCCGGCCCGCGCCCGGGGAAACCTTCTAGCTGTCGAGATCGAAGGCCATGCGGCGGCGGCGCGGCGCCCTGACGACGGACTGCGTTTCTTCCGGTTCGGTGTCTGTTTCCTGTTCCGCAGCCTCGGCCACGGCTTCCGCGGCCTCGCCTTCGGTCGGCTCGACGGGAGGCTCCTCACCGGTCGCCATATCGTCTTGCGCTTCCCCGGCGGCGTCCCGTTCGGCCGCCTGCCGCTCCCTGGCCGATCGCGCCTCCATTTCCGCCGCCACCTCTTCGGCCTTGTCGGCATAGCCGCGGCCGACCTTCCAGGCGGAACGGAAACCGTCCATCGCCGTCTCGGCGGTGCGGAAGTCCGTGTCGTAGTCGTTGAGGCCGTCGAGCACGGCCAGGGTCGGATTGCTGCGCCAGAGCTTGCGGAGCGCGGCATTCTTCAAGGCTTCGGGAACGCCCCGCTTCATGAACACGGTGAAGTCGGACTCGTAGGTGAGGCTTTCCAGGTCGACCGCCTCGGCCGCCTCGCGGTTGGCCACAAGCTCCGGGTCTTCCGCCGGACCGCCCTGCCCTTCCGGCTCTGCGCCGTCGTGCCCCTCCGCCGCCTCGGCCCGGGGGCGGCCGGTTTCCACGTCCTCCTCCGACGGCTCCCGGGTCTCCCGCTTGCGCCGGGACCAGCGCGACAGGAAGCCTTCACCGTCCTGCGGGTTGCCGCTCATCGGTCCTCGCCTCCCGGGCGGCGGCGCCGTTCGAAGATCGGTTCCTTGCCGAACAGAGGCTCATCCGCCGTGGCGGCGGTGCGCTTGCGTTTCCTAAACTTTTCCGGCTCCGGCATCTGTTTCAGGAAACCGGCCATCCAGCGCACGAGGTCTGCGGGCATCGGCACCCGCTCCACCAGGCCCTCGCCCGAATCGAGCGCTCCCATGGCTTCATAGGGATCGGCGGTCACGCCGCGAACCTTGTAGGGAACCGGCTCGGTATCGGCGTCATCGAGCATGATCCACAGGGAAGGTGTCTCGGTCTCCACATTGGCATCGTAGGCTTCGCCCAGCTTCCGGTGGAGCGTCACCGGAACCGGCGCATAGTGATACTGCAGGACACCGTCGCCCTGCTGCAGCAGCTGCCAGCCGTCCGTCGGCGGCGCGTCAGAAACCACGGCAGGAGCGGTCCAGACATGATCCACCCATCGGCTGGCGCTCTCGCGCCGCTCGACAATGATGCCGACTGATGCGGTAATCTCCCGTTCCACCTGCGTCCTCCCAATCATTTATCCCCTATTCTAGGCGATCGGGCCTTCAAGGCAAACAATTGAAATCGCACGAATAGCCCGGATTTCATGGGAGCACCTTTGCCTTCGGGTGAGCTTGAAAAGCCTCCCGCAAACGATAAACTTGGAACAATTATAAAAATCAGGGGCCGCTCGCCCGGAGGAAGTCGATGTCAGCCAGTTCCAGCCGCATCCTGCTGTGCAATTGCTACAAGACCATGGAGCTTGAAAAAGCAGCCCAGGCCTTGCCCGACCGGCTTCAGGCGCCGGTATGTTCGGAGCTTTGCCGGGGCGAGCTCGCCGTCTTCGAAGACGCGGTCAATTCCGGCGAGCCGCTGCTGGTCGCCTGCACCCAGGAAGCCCCGCTGTTTCTGGAAATCGCCGAGGAAGCCGACGCGGGCGACATGGTGCACTTCACCAACATCCGCGAGACCGCCGGCTGGACGAAGAAAGGCACGGCGGCGACGGCGAAGATCCTGGCCCTGCTGGAAGACGCCGGTCTTCAGGAACAGTCGCAGCCGACGCCGGTCAAGCCGATTGACTCCGACGGGATGTGCCTCGTCTACGGCGCCGGCCAGGCAGCCCTCGATGCGGCCCTGCAACTGGAGGAAACCCTGTCGGTCACCCTCGTCCTGAGCTCCGCCGACGATGTGGTCCTTCCCTCCGTTCTGCCGTTTCCGATCTTTAAGGGCAGGCTGAAGACGCTGACGGGCTCGCTCGGCGCATTCCAGGTCACCCTGGACAACTACGCGCCGATGCTGCCGTCGTCCCGCGGCAGGCCGGAGTTCCTGATGCCCCGGGACGGTGCCCGTTCCACCTGCAGCCTGGTCGTCGACCTGAGCGGAGACACCCCTCCGCTGACCGCGCCGCACCGGCGCGACGGCTATTTCCGCGCCGAACCGTCGGACCCGGTGCGGATCGCCGCGGTCCTGCACGAGGCCGGCGAAATGGTCGGCGAATTCGAAAAGCCGCTCTACGTCTCCTACCGGGAAGACATCTGCGCCCACGGCCATGCGGGCAAGACCGGCTGTTCGAAGTGCCTCGACGCGTGCCCTGCGGGCGCGATCACGTCCACCGGCGAGAAGGTGGCCATCGATGCGGGCATCTGCGGCGGCTGCGGCAGTTGTGCCGCCAATTGCCCGACCGGCGCGATCGCCTATCAGTACCCCTTCCGCGACGACCTTCTGAACCGGATCCAGTCGCTGCTCGTCACCTATGCTGCCGCGGGCGGCAAGGCGCCGGTCCTGCTGGTGCATTCGGCGGAACACGGCGGTGCGGTGATCAATGCGCTCGCCCGGTTCGGCGACGGCCTGCCCGCCAACGTCCTGCCGCTGTCTCTCCACGCGGTCACGTTGCTTGGACACGATGCCATGGTGACCGCCTTCAACGCCGGTGCCCTGCGCATCTTAATTCTCTGCGATCCGGAACACCGGGACGAACTGGCTCCGCTCGAGGCGGAAGCCGAACTGACCCGGGCCCTGCTTGCGGGCATGGGCCACGACAGCGCCGGGCGGATCGAGATCCTCACCGACAGCGACCCGGATGCGCTGGCGGCTGCGGCCGGTGCCGCGACCGGTGCCCGGATCGTATCGGACGTGCACCGGTTCTCGCCGGTCGGCGGCAAGCGCGACGTGGCGCGAATGGCGATTTCCGCGCTCCATGCGGCAAGCCCCGATGCGCCGGAGATCGTGCCGCTTTCCGAAAACGCCCCTTACGGCCGCATTACCGTCGCCGCCGACGGCTGCACCTTGTGCCTGTCGTGCGTGTCCGCCTGCCCGGCCGGCGCGCTCAGCGACAATCCGGACCGACCCCAGGTCAGCTTCATCGAAACCGCCTGCGTCCAGTGCGGCCTGTGCCAGACCACCTGCCCGGAAAAGGTGATCACCCTGGAGCCGCGCTTCAACACCCAGGCAAGCGCGATGCAGGCGGTGATCCTGCACGAGGAGGAACCGGCGAACTGCATCTCCTGCGGCAAACCGTTCGGCACGCGCTCGACCATCGAGCGGATCAAGACGCGGCTCGGCGGTCAGCACCACATGTTCCAGTCGGAGGCCCAGATCCGTCTGATCGAGATGTGCGACGACTGCCGCATCAACGCCCAGTGGAACATGGACGACAGCCTGCTGAGGAGCGGCGGCCGGCCGCGCATCCGCACCACCGAAGACTATGTCAACGCGGACAAGCGGGGGCTTTCGGTGGACGACTTCCTGAAGGAGGACTAGCCGGCGTAACTCAGCAGCCGGTCAGACGCTCTCGCTGCGGCTTTCAAACACCTTGATGGCGACGACGCTCGCCAGGGATGCGATGACACAGACGATCATGGTGCCCACCATCGGCCAGGCGGTGGTCGGCCACATGGTGTCGGACAGCATCCAGGCGACGAGCGCACTGGCGATGGCGCCGGAGCCGATCTGCATCGAGCCGGCAAGGCCCGATGCCGCGCCGGCCAGGTCCGCCTTGGCGCTGACGGCGCCGGAGACGGCGCTCGGCAGGCAGATGCCGTTGCCCAGCCCGACGAAGAACATGGGCACGAACAGGGCCAGGGGATGGCCGATGCCGATGATCAGAACCAGGCTCACCGCGGCGACCGCGAGCGCCGGCAGGACGGAGCCGAAAACGATCATCGGGAACACCCCGATCCGTTCCGCGATCCGTCCGGATATGAAGTTGCCGAGGATGTAGCCGGCGGCGATGAACATGAAATAGAAGCCCATTTCCCCCGGAGGCATGCCGAGGATGTTGCCGGCGATGAAGGGCGCGCCGCCGAGGAAGGCGAAATAGACCGAGGACGTGAAGCCGACGACCAGGGAGAACGCCCAGAACAGCGGCTCGCGCATCACGGTGCGCATGTTCCGCCACAGGGTCTTGAGGCCGGAGCCCTTGGAGCGCTTGAAGTTGGTTTCATGCAGGTTGACCCAGGCAACGGCCAGAACGGCGATGCCGAGCCCCAGCATGGTGTAGAAGCCGCCGCGCCAGCCGTAGACCTCGTCCAGTAGGCCGCCGATCACCGGGGCCAGCATCGGACCGATCGCCATGCCCATGGTGACGTAGCCGATCATGCTCGCCGCCTTGTCGCGTTCGTAGAGGTCGCGGACGATCGCACGGCTCAAGACGATGCCGGTACAGCCGCCGAACGCCTGCAGGACGCGGGCGGCGATCAGGGCCTCGATGGTCGGCGCCAGCAGGCACAGGACGCTGGAGACGACGTAGAGCGCCATGCCCCACAGAACCACGGGCCGGCGGCCGAACCGGTCCGACAGCGGCCCCAGAATGACCGTGGAGACGGCAATCGACACCAGAAACAGCGACATGGTCAGCTGGACCATGCCGGTGGTGGTGCCGAAGGCCGTCACCATGCCCGCCATGGACGGCAGGTAGATGTTCATCGAAAGCGGGCTGATCGTGGAAATGGCGATCAGGATCCACAGGGACGGCGGCCTCGCCGGTCTTTGCCTTGTGGTGGAAGCAGCCTCGGTTTGAAACTCAGCGGTCATGAAAACTCGAATGGTCCGTGTCGTGGTCATCGGGCCCGGCGGAGTATACCGCCCCGGCAACCATTAGTAGAAATTATTTCATCTCACCGCTCGGCAGAGCGCGCGAGACGCTGTTCCCGGAAGAACGTGTAGATCCCCGTCGACGTTATGATCACGATGCCGATCACCGTCAGGAGATCGGGCACATCTCCCCAGATCAGATAGCCCGTCAGCAGCGCCCACAGGACCGCGGCATAGCGGAACGGAGCGACGACGGAAATCTCGCCGATGCGCATGGCCATGATCAGGGAGACGTAGCCGATCACGATCAGCATCGCCGCGCCGGCCAGGTAGACATAGACCTTTAGGTCCATCGGCTGCCAGCCTTCCCCCAGGTTGAAACCGACGCCGAGGACCGTTACCGCCGTGATCGACGCCAGGGCGACGCCGAAGGTGGAGACCTCACGTGGCATCCGCTGGGTCGCAAGGTCGCGGACCGCCATGCAGACAACGCCGGCAAGCGCGCTCAGGGACCAGATGTTGAACCCGGCCAGTCCGGGCTTGACGATCAGAAGCACGCCGACGAAGCCGATCCCGATGGCCGTCCAGCGGCGCCAGCCGACCGGCGCCTTGAAGAAGATCGCGGCACCCGCGGTAACCAGCAGCGGCATGGCCTGGAGGATCGCGGTCGAGTTGCCGATCGGCATGTTGAACAGGGCAGTCAGGTAGAACAGGGTTGCCAGGGTTTCGGCGAGCGTCCGGATGGCAATCGCCGGGTGCAGCAGGCTGCGGATATACCGGTGCCCACCGGTCGCAATGAACGCGACAAGCATCAGCACGATGCTGAAGCCGCCACGCACGATCAGGATCTGTCCGAACGGCAGATCGTCGGCGGACAGCTTGACCAGCGTGTCGTTGAAAATGAATCCGGCCGTGGACAGCGTCATCGCTGCGATCGCGCGGCCATTGTCGCGAAAGTCCAAGCTCATCTCCAGGGGAAGCGGTCGCCGGAATTAATTAGTTCGCTTTCCTTATCATATCAAGCATTCCGCTTGGAAGGCCGGAAAGTGGTGCGGTGCGGCGGCGTTGTCTATCGGGGGCAAATCCGGAAAGCAAATCCGTGTCGCAAGCCCCGTTTCAGCGCTTCTTGAAAGGGGCGATTGTGCAAGCCATCCATGTAGGCGATCATCTTGTCATGTCCGGTAGATTCGCCCGGGTGCAGTGCCCGGTTTCCGGATCTTTCGGAGATCTCATGGGAGCGCGGCATGAAGCACGTTACCAGGTACGCCGAAGATACGTTGAACCGGATGTTCTCCCTCCCCGCCACCGGAGGAGAACCGGACTGGAATGCCGAACTCGGCGATGAAAACCGGGTCGAGGAATTCATCGCAGGTTATCCGCTGATCAGGGACGACGACGAACTGGCCTTCGGTCTGGCATGGCTGATCGTTGCATCCATGGATTTTCGCATTTGGGACCGGATGTCGGAAATCGAACTGGACTTCTACGACATCATGGAAAACTGCGGCTTCGACGTGGCGAAGGCCTACACGGGCGAAGAACTCCGGCTGTGGGAGGAGGTTTCCGCGATCCTCATGGAGAGGAAGGGCTTCTTCAAAGCGATCATCGACTATTTCTCGATCAATCACGTCGAAAGAACCGCCTTCCCGAGCGGCCTTTTGTTCGGACATACTTTTCATTGGCAGCTGGACGACCAATTCTGACGGTAAAGCCTCAGCTCTCACTGCTGTCCGGTATAACGGCGTATGTGCTGAGATTCTGGCTTATCCGCTTGTTTTCCTCTCCCCCTTGAGGTCGGGCAATCGCATATGGCAAAGCCAAACTCCCTCTCCCATGGGGAGAGGGTTGGGGTGAGGGGAACAAAACTTCAAGGATACTGTTAGGCTATCTCCCCTCACCCGGGGCTTCGCTCCGACCTCTCCCCATGGGAGAGGTTAAAAGAGCCTGTTGCCGACGATTTCGAGCAAATGCGATTGCCCTACCTCAAGGGGGAGACGGGAGTGGGTGGGACTGCTTTTCGAGTCCACTCTATCCCGCTTGAGGAATAACAGTGATATGTCAATTACTTGGAGAAGGACTTCATCAGCAAACCAGCCCCCTCAGCTCTCCGAAGCCAGCGGCAGGTTGACCAGCAGGTTCTGCGGTTTCATGCGGATCTTGTAGTCGGGCGACATGGCAAGGCCGAGCCAGACCGGTTTGCCGCGCAGGTCGGCGCGCATGTCGGAGCGGTTTTCGAAGTCCAGGCGGAACAGGCCGAGGATGCGCAGGTTGTCGGCTTCCGACAGCGGTTCCTCGTTGAAGAGCGCGTTCAGGATCGCGGTCGCATCGGCGTCGAGGCCGATGTGCCAGGACCAGTGCTCGTCGCGGATCTTCTGCACCGGCTGGATGCGGACCTGAACCTGATGGAAATGACGGATCCAGGCCTCCAGCACCCGGGCAAAGGCATCGGGACCGGGCTGGGTGAAGCGGAAATCGAGCGCCGTGTCGAACCGGTCGGAGCGGTCCCAGTAAATGTCCGCGTTTTCCTCGCCGAGCACATCCAGCGCGACTTCGCGCAAGGGCGTGCCGGATTCCATCAAGAGCGCGCCGAGGCCGCCGAGGCCGCCGGTTTCCGACATCATCTCGACGATCTCCGCGTCGGCGATGGTGACGGTTCCCTCGTTCAGGGTGACCACCTGTTCGCGGAAGAACAGTTCGGCGGCGCGCAGGCGCAGCGGCTCCTGGCAGTTGCGCAGGATGTTGCGCAGGATCAGGTGGACCAGCTGGTCGAGAAAGACCGGGGGAACCGAGATGGTGCCTTTGCGAAACAGGGCCGAATAGGCGGCCTCCACCGTCTTGTGCCTGACAAGGTGATCGCGGAAGGCCAGCACCACGCTGTAATTGTCCGCCGTGTCCCGGTCCTGGATCTCCTGAAGCTCACCCTCGCTGACGGCGGCGTGGGGATCGTCCATCAGGCGCTCGAACAGGCGGTGCTCCGCGGGGCAGGATTCCTCGACCGGATGGATTTCCGGCCGGGTGAGATAGGCGCGCAAAAGGTCCGGCGTCACGACGAGCCAGCCGTTCTTTTCGCGTTCGACCAGATGATAACCGGCGGATTTCCAGAAAGGGCGCATCAAGGCTCCTCTACCACGTCCCAGATCCGCGCGTGCGGCTTGTCTGAGGGCGGCGTCACGATGTGAAAGCTTTCGCGGATCCGGCCGTCCTCGCCGATCTCGCGCTTCAGGGCGAGCAATGTATTCAGGTTCGCTCCTTCCGCCAACTCGCGGCCGAATGCGATTTCCGCTTCCGCCGCCGCGCGGGCCTCCGTCTCGGACGGAGCGCCGTAATGTTCCAGGAGATGACCGGTCAGCAGGTCGGCGCAGGCGGCAATGTCGTCTTCACGGGCGTCGGCCACGCTGACGAGCGTGGAAAAGCCGAACGAGCCGAGCGCCAGAAAGCCGCTTACGAAGGCCTGACGCTCCTTGCTCGTCAGCTCCGCCGGGTCGCCGAACCGGCCGTGGGCGAAGACGAAACTGCCGGGAATGGCCCAGTCGTTCTCGCCCGCGGCCCGGGGAAAGACATGGGTGTCCGACTGGTCGAAGCGGATGGCTCTCAAGAAACGCGGCACGTCAGCGCTCCGTGACCGGGGCAAGCGGCCTTGCGGTCCGGTCTTCTGAGAGGTGATCGGCGACGTTGAGGATCCGGACAGTTGCCCCCTCCCCGCCCTCGCGCAGGAGCAGGTTGCCGCTTTCATCCAGGCCGGTGAAGGTTCCCTGCAAGTCGCCATCGGCCGTGGCAACGGCGACTTCCTCGCGGTAGCCGTCGCAGCGGAACAGCCAGGCCTCGTGCACCGGTTTGAAGCCGTCCACCTCCCAGCGATGGACCCAGGTCAGGAAATGGCGGGAGAGCGATTCCAGCGCCGGCACGGCCTCCAGTTCCACCGCGCCTTCATCCCACAAGGTCGTCCGGTCCGGGGTCTTGCCCGGCTCCGCGGCGTCGGTCGGGGTCAGCGCCAGCCTGAGCGCGACCGCCATCCACAAGGGCGAACCGTTCTCGTCATCGTCTTCGCTGACGATCATGCGGGCCTGACCCAGGCGTGCGCCATTGGCATAGACCGCATGCGGCCAGCGCCAGGTGATCGCCAGTTCCGGCGGGCAGAGTGCGCCGACGGCATCGGCCATGGCGGTCATGGCGACGAACAGCATCTCCTGCGCCCGCGGCCGGCTCACATCCGGCTCCAGCACGACGGCACAGGAGATTTCGGTGGTGTCGCACGACCAGAACAGGTCGCCGGCCTCCGCTTCGCCGCGGTTTGCTGCCTCCACGGCGGCCTCCATCGGGTCGATCGGCGGCACCACCGGACGGCTCGTCAACAGCGGCGGGAAGGACGGGTCGAAATTCAGGGCGACGGTCATGGGCGGGCGGCGTCCTGGACCTAATCCAGCTCGATCCGTCCCTTGACCTCATGGACGACGCCCGCGCCCTCGATGGTCAGCGTCATCTTCGCCTCAAGCTGACCGCCTGACAGGCCGGCCTTGCGCACATGCTCCTCGATGGCCTGCTGCGAGGTGACGCCGACCTGCTTGAGAAACTTGCGCATGGACATGTTGAAATTGTCATTGTTCATTTTTCGATTCCCTCCCGAATCCAACCCGCCGTTTCTGGCAAAGTGATTCAGGTTGTTGAGACATTGATTCAAGCACCTTCGGACCTGATTCACAAAGATGCCGCAAGTCTTTGATTGCGACTCGCTTTTTCAGGTTCACATGTGCTCGCCCGACCCGTCCCTCATGCCGGGGTCGAGGCGGACCGCATCATGGCCGGACGTATTGACCGTCATGGAGGAATAATCAAGTTGCCGGGTCAGGACGTACCAGGCCGCCACGCCGATCACGGCCATGGCGCATACTCCGGAAATGAAGGCTTTCATTGGGCGGTTCCTCCAGATTGGGTTTTCGGGCCGTTCGGGTCTGTGGCCCTTTTCAGGAAGGCGACAAGCGCGTCGCGGTCCTCGACAGTCTTCAGCCGCTGAAGCGGCATCTTCGATCCGGGTGTCAACACATCCGGACCGTGATCGAAAAGATCGGAAATCGTCTGTTCGTTCCAGACGAGGTCGGCGTCCAGAAGCGCCTTCGAATAGGGGTAGCCCGGAAGCGTGCCGGCCTTGCGCCCGAAGACGCCATAGAGCGTCGGGCCGGCCCGGTTGCCGCCGTCCGGCGTCAGTGTATGGCATACGGAGCACTTGCGCGCGAACTGGAGTTCACCCGGATCGTCGGTGCTCGTGACCTGGAACCGGCGGGGAAAGTCCACGTCGACCGGTTCGAACGGCTTGCGCGGCGTGATCTGCCAGACATGGACCTGGTCGTCCAGACCGGCGTGGAAGAGCTTCCTGCCGTCGGCGGTGAAGTCCAGTCCCCAGACCGGACCATAGGGGTTTTCATATTCCTCGATCAGTTCGAACGTTTCCAGATCGAACACGCGGATCACCCCGTCGCCGCCGCCGCTCGCCGCCCGTTTGCCGTCAGGAGAAACCGCCAGCGAGAGAACCGGCCTGAGATGCGGCGGCAGCACCTTGACCTCTTCGGCACTTGCAATGTCGAGCACGCCGACCTTGCCGTCGGTCACGCCGAACAAGAGCGTCCGGCCGTCGGGAAGGGCCTTCAGCGTGTTCACGCCCCAGCCGAGACTGTAAAGCTCGCGCCGCAGATCACCCGTGGCAAGGTCGAACTGGCGGATGGCGCCGTCGTAGGAGGCGGTAAAGACACTGGCTCCGTCCCGGGAAAAGGCGACGGCGTTGACGTTGCCGCGATGGCCGGTCAGGGCGAAGACCTGACGGGGCGGGTCGGCGGCAATGTCATAGACCCGCGCCTCGTTCTCCCAGGAAGCGACGGCGACATAGCGCTCGTCCGGAGAGACATCCAGGCTCAGCACCTTTTCGCCCTTGCCCGAAAAACGGGCAAGGACCGAGCGGGTCGCGAGGTCCCACAGGATCAGGTCGCTGTCGTCGGACACGGTTACGGCACGATCGCCGCTCAGGAAGCGGCCGTCGTTGACGGCTGCGTTGTGGCCGATCAGGCGTTCCGGCGTCGGCTCGCCCTCCCCGTCGGGCAGGGACCAGACGATCGCCGAATAGTCAAAGGACGTCGACAGCAGGCGCTCGCCCGACCGGTCGACACTGACGGATTTGACCGGACCGCCGTGACCTGCCAGCCGCTCCGGCCAGCCGGCGGATGCTTTTAAAGGAAGCATCACCGGCGTGACCAGGGCAACCATGACGGCGGCAGCGGACCAGAGCCGTGGCACCTTTGCCATGACCGGGGTGTCCTATTCGGCCGGCGCCGGCGCGCCTCCGGAGCCGGAGGCCTTGTGGATGTCGGCCTGATGCTCCTCGACCCAGATCGAATGGTGTTCCCTGGCCCAGTTGAGATCGACCTCACCTGTGCCCATGGCATCGAACGCGCCTTCCATGCCGATGGACCCGATGTAGATGTGGGCCAGGATCACGCAGATCATGAACACCGCCATCACCGAATGCCACAGCGCGTTGAGCTGCTGTTCCTGAAGCACGGTCAGCGCCGTCGGCAACTCCGTGCCGAAGATCAGGTTGACCTTGTCGAAGGTGCCGGCAAAGAAATGGGTGGAGAACGGGAACATGAGCGCCCAGCCGGAAAGCGACAGCGACAATCCGCCGATGATCACCGCCCAGAAGATCACCTTCTGGCCGGCGTTGAACTTCTTCGCCGGCGGATGCAGCTTTTTGGAGAAGATGCCGCCGCCCTGCAGGACCCACTTGATGTCGGTCCGGTCCGGCAGGTTGTGGCGCACCCACATGACGAAGATCATCGCCAGTCCGGCCATGAAGGCGAAGGCGAGATAGTTGTGCAGGTACTTGCCCATCTGGGTCAGGAAACCGAAGGCGCCGTCGCCGATCAGGGGCTTGAGCACGTAGCGGCCGTAAAGGATGTTCAGCCCGGTCAGGCCGAGGATGATGAAGGAGACGGCGAGCATCCAGTGACCGAACCGTTCCACCGCCTTGAAGCGGGTGATGGTCCGCTCCGACCTTCCGTGTTCGATCCGGATGCGGCCGCGGATGGCGTAGAACAGGCCGAGGAGCACGATGGTACCAAGCAGCGCCCAGCTGGCGTAAAGCGACAGCGGTCCGTTGCGGAACGAGCGCCAGGCCTCGCCTTCCGACTGGACCAGGGTTCCGGCCTTCTTGTCGGGAATGGAGACATTGCCCTGAACGCCGCCGCGCACGGCGCGCCAGTAGTCGGAATCCGAGATCGTGCCCTGCGTGTCGCCGGGCACCGCGCCTCCGGTTGGGCCTGCTTCCGGGGCCGGGTTCGGTGCAAGTGAGGTCTGAGCCGCCGCCGGATTGCCGGCGAGCGCGAAGACGATCACCGCAAGGGTCAGTAGCGGCGTCAGCGCGCGCAAGCCGAACAGTCTCATGGTTTTCCGGTTACAGATCATCTGGTCCTCCTGATGTCCCCCTTGCGCCCGGATCACCGTCCCCCGGCCGCGCATGAGGCTCGCAAGCCTTATCGCCGATCAGAACTTCTGTCTTTGGCCACGGGAGCGCAATTCACGGCGCTGCTCATCGGTCAGCCCCGTGTCCTTTTGCCCTTCATACTGGCCTTTTTCCAGTTTGATCGGTCTGTTTTCTTCCTGTTCACGGCAACCGGCGAGTCCGGTCAGGGCGAGCAGCGCGCCGACAAGGAACAATCGCCCCGCCGTGTTGATGGTTCTGGAAATCATCGATCCGTTTTCCCGAGTACAGTCTGCAGTTCCACCGGTCGCAAGGCAGAGAACGGAGACGGCTGGTCAGCCGCCTCCGTCCGTTTTGTTTTATAGCGCTCCGTCAAGAGACGCTTTTAGAAATTGCCTGCCTTCTGGCTGTAGGCGGTGCCCCAGCCCCAGGCGCCGGAACCGAAGCCACGGGCGACCACGCGCTCGCGATAAATCGCGGAGACCACGTCGCCGTCGCCGGCAAGCAGCGCCTTGGTGGAGCACATTTCCGCGCAAAGCGGCAACTTGCCTTCCGCAAGACGGTTTCGGCCGTATTTCTGGAATTCGGCCGCGGAGTTGTCCTCCTCCGGTCCGCCGGCGCAGAAGGTGCACTTGTCCATCTTGCCGCGCGAGCCGAAGTTGCCGGCCTGCGGATACTGCGGCGCGCCGAAGGGGCAGGCATAGAAGCAGTAGCCGCAGCCGATGCACAGGTCCTTGGAGTGCAGCACCACGCCCTCGTCGGACTGGTAGAAGCAGTCCACGGGGCACACGGCGGTGCACGGCGCATCGGAGCAGTGCATGCAGGCCACCGAAATGGACCGCTCACCCGGCTTGCCGTCGTTGATGGTGACCACCCGGCGGCGGTTGATGCCCCAGGGCACCTCGTTTTCGTTCTTGCAGGCCGTGACGCAGGCGTTGCACTCGATGCAGCGTTCGGCGTCACAGAGGAATTTCATTCGTGCCATGAGTTCTCCCTCCCTTAGGCCGCGCGCTCAATGCGGCACAATGTTGCTTTTGTTTCCTGCATCTGGGTGACGCTGTCGTATCCATAGGTCTGAGCCGTGTTGGATGCTTCACCGAGAACATAGGGGTCGGCCCCGGACGGGTACTTGTCCCTCAGGTCCTTGCCCTGGAAGTGGCCGCCGAAGTGGAACGGCATGAAGGCCACGCCCTTGCCGACCCGTTCGGTCACCATGGCCATCACCTTGACCTTGCCGCCTTCCGGACCGTGGACCCAGACCATCTCCCCGTCGCGAATGCCGAGGTCGTTGGCATCGGCCGTGTTGATTTCCACGAACATATCCTGCTGCAGTTCGGCCAGCCACGGGTTCGACCGTGTCTCGTCGCCGCCGCCCTCGTATTCCACGAGGCGCCCGGAGGTCAGGATGGTCGGGAAGTCCTTGGAGAAGTCATTCTCCTGGATCGACTTGTAGGCCGTCGGCACGCGCCAGAAGGACTTGTCCTCATAGGTCGCGTACTTGTCCAGAAGATCCCGCCGGTTGGTGTAGAGCGGCTCGCGGTGCAACGGCACCGGATCCGGGAAGGTCCAGACCACCGCGCGGGCCTTGGCGTTGCCGAACGGCGCGCAGCCGTGCTTGATCGCCACCCGCTGGATGCCGCCGGACAGGTCGGTCTTCCAGTTGGTCTTTTCGCCGGCAACCGCCTCGATCGCCGAGCGTTCCTCGGCGGTCAGGTCGCCATCCCAGCCGAGGCTCTGCAGCATCGCCATGGTGAATTCCGGATAGCCGTCCTTGATCTCGGAATCGACCGGCCAGGAATCCTCCGCCAGGAGGTTGTCGCCGTTGCGCTCCACCCCGAAGCGGGCGCGGAAGCAAAGCCCGCCCTCGGCGACCGGGATCGACGGATCGTAGAGGTTCGCCGTTCCCGGATGGCCCATCTCGGCCGTTCCCCAGCACGGCCAGGGCATGCCGTAGAAGTCGCCGTCGCACGGACCGCCGTTCGCCCGGAGGCTGGTGCGGTCGAAGGTGTGCTGGTTCTCCATGTGCAGCTTGAGCCGCTCCGGCGACTGGCCGGTGTAACCGATGGTCCACATGCCCCGGTTGAATTCCCGGGTCACGTCCTCGACCAGCGGCTCCTCACCGTTGACCTCGATGTTCTTGAACATCTCGTCCGCGAAGCCGAGCTTCTTGGCGAGCTTGTACATGATCGTGTGGTCCGGAAGGGATTCGAACAGGGGTTCGACCACCTTTTCGCGCCACTGGAGGGACCGGTTGGACGCCGTGACCGACCCGTAGGTTTCGAACTGGGTCGCGGCCGGCAGCAGGTAGACGCCGTCCGTGCGGTCGGACAGGACCGCGGACATGGTCGGATAGGGATCGATCACGACAAGCGTGTCGAGCTTTTCCATCGCCACCTTCATGTCCGGCAGACGGGTCTGCGAGTTCGGCGCGTGGCCCCAGAACACCATCACCTTGGTGTTGTGCGGCTGCTGCAGCTTGTCCTCGTCCTCCAGGACGCCGTCGATCCAGCGGGACACCGGAATGCCCTTCTCGTTGATCATGGCGACGTCCTTGCCGTCCGCTCCCTTCATGGTGGCGAACCGGCCGCGGATGTAGTCGATATCCACGTCCCAGACACGCGCCCAATGGGCCCAGGAGCCGTCGGCAAGACCGTAGTAACCCGGCAGGGTGTCGGCCAGAACGCCGAGGTCGGTCGCGCCCTGAACGTTGTCGTGGCCGCGGAAGATGTTGGTGCCGCCGCCGGCCTTGCCCATGTTGCCCAGGGCAAGCTGCAGGACGCAGTAGGCACGCGTGTTGTTGTTGCCGTTGGTGTGCTGGGTGCCGCCCATGCACCAGATCACGGTGCCCGGACGGTTGTTGGCCAGCGTCCTGGCAACACGCTTGAGCTGCGAGCCGGGCACGCCGGTGACACGCTCGGTTTCTTCCGGCGTCCAGTTGGCGACCTCGGCCTTGATCTCATCCATGCCCCAGACGCGCTGGCGGATGAATTCCTTGTCTTCCCAGCCGTTGTCGAAGATGTGCCACAGAATGCCCCAGATGAGGGCGACGTCCGAGCCGGGACGGAAGCGGACATACTCGGAGGCGTGGGCCGCTGTTCGCGTGAACCGAGGGTCGCAGACGATCAGCGGCGCGTTGTTTTCTTCCTTCGCCTTCAGCACATGCAGCAGTGATACCGGATGCGCCTCGGCGGGGTTGCCGCCGATGATGAAGATGGCGCGCGAATTGTGAATGTCGTTGTAGGAGTTGGTCATCGCGCCGTAGCCCCAGGTGTTGGCAACACCCGCGACCGTGGTCGAGTGACAGATACGCGCCTGGTGATCGACGTTGTTCGTGCCGAAGAAGGCCGCGAACTTGCGCATCAGGTAGGCCTGCTCGTTGCTGTGCTTGGCCGAGCCGAGCCAGTAGACGCTGTCCGGGCCGTCCTTCTCGCGCACGTCGAGCATCTTGTCGCCGAGTTCCTCGATGGCCTGGTCCCAGGAAATCCGCTCCCACTTGCCGTTGACCAGCTTGGTCGGGTACTTCAGCCGGCGCTCGCCGTGGGCGTGTTCGCGCACCGAAGCGCCCTTGGCGCAATGGGACCCCAGGTTGAACGGGCTGTCGAAGCCCGGCTCCTGGCCGATCCAGACGCCGTCCTTGACTTCGGCCAGAACGGTGCAGCCGACGGAACAATGGGTGCAGACCGATTTCTTGATATCGACCTTGCCGACGGTCGCCGCCTGGGCCTGGGCCTTCTGCACCATGCCTCCGGAGGCCACCGAGATGGCGGCGATGCCGCCGGCAGCGACACCGGACCGGCGGAGGAATGTCCGACGGTCCATGGTGGTCGCGCCAAAATCAGCCAGGGCGGATGAGAGCCGGCTGCGCCGCGCCACACCGCTTGTCTTTTTTCTGAGCATTCTTGTCTCTCCCTCGATCGGAACCGTGAAGGACCGCCGTCCAGCCAATTCCTGAAGCTCCTGAAGCCGATCCGCCGCGCCGCAGACCGGCCGATTATCAGAACCGTGCGGTTTCGTAAGCTTTCTTCACGTGATCGGTTTCCCGATAGCCGCTTCCGCCCTGCTCCACCGCTTCGGCAGCCTCTGCGGAACCGGCCACGACCGTCGCGCCGCTTGCCAGAGCGCCAAGGCTGGCGAGTTTCAAAAAGTCCCGCCGTCCGGCGGTGTCCTGCACTTTCCTGTCCTTCATTCTTTCTCTCCAGCTCTTTATCTCTTGGCCCCGCATCCGGCCCGGGCGGCCTTTTGCGCAGCTGTTACCAAATCCTCGCGGCCCAATCCTCGCGGCCCGTTCCCCATTTTCCGGCGCAGGCCTACTGCGCCATGCCGAAAGCCTCGTCCTCGACTTCTATCAGGATGCCGCCGAGCTCTCCGACGGAGGCATAGAACGCATTTGTCTTCGTGGCCGCGAGATCCTTGAAGAAATGCGCCGCCCAGGGCCCGATGTGCCCCTGGAAAAACGCCTTCTGCTCGGAAAGCGCCGCCGGTTCGCCGAACGCCCCGAGGATCAACCCTTCCATCATCTGCATCAAAGCCGCGATGTGGTCTTCCGGCTCGCTCACGCCCTCGGCGCGCGCGATCCCGAGACGGACCATGCTCGCCCTGAGGTCGGCAAGCGGCTTCTCATGAAGAAATCCGGTGAGGTAATAGGAAGCATAGGGAACGAACTCGCCACGCCCGAGCCCGATAAAGAGGTCCTGATAAGCGCGGCGGAGACTTTCCGCTGTCTCGAGGCGGGCGGCGTCCGCCAGACGACCGATCGCCGCGCCAACCGGCGTATCATCGGCGGCCAGCACACGAATGGCCGCAAGATCCTCGTCAGACGGCGAAGCCTGCAGCATGCGGCCCACGAAACCATAGAGGACGGCCCGGTCGGTATCTTCCGGGGCAATCGGAATTTTCTGCGACGTCATTTGCGACATCTATGCGTTCTCCCTCAGGTCGAAATCATCGCTCTGAACCTGATGAGCCGCAAATGAAATCATTACTGCGCCGCAATACCAAATGCGTTACAGCGACTTTTGCTCTCTATTTTCTTCTTTCATGTAATTAACAACACCAAAAAACACAAAACGACAACTCACATTGCGCTGCAAAATATCCCACCTCGGTCGATGCCATGGCCGGAACCGAGGCCGCTTCCCCGGCCCGGACGAGAATCTGCGGCTCCGATCGGGCTGGATTCAGTTTTGCTCAGCTATAATATATTCATTTATTTGAATATGTTATCGTGCAGGAGCCTTTTTTTCTTATATTTTTCAATATATTATAAAATACCTTGATGGAATCGCCGCTCCTGGTCCGGAGTTGACGAAAACTACACAACGCCCGCTTCCCCAGTCCCGATCCGGGCGTACCGGCCGGGATATTGTGCGCTGCAAAATAGAAAATCGAAAAACACCTTTTCGCCGAGAAAAAAACTGCACCAAATCATCATGTTAAAAGAGCCGCCTCGATTTGAAGCGGCTCCTTGCGCTGGGGCAGAAAACTCCGGCGACGGCCGGCGGGACCGGCCGCGCCGACGTCTCTTATTCGATCACGATCTTCGGGGCGGTGCGCTGTTCGCTGCCTTCGTAGCGGTCGACTTCGGCCATCACCTTTGCTGCAATCTCCTTGTAGATCCCCGCATGGGGACCGTCCGGATCGGAGACCACGACCGGCGCGCCCGCGTCGGACGTCTCGCGGATCTGCATGTCGAGCGGCACTTCGCCCAGGAACGGCACGCCGAGCTTTTCCGCTTCGGCCCTGGCGCCGCCGTGACCGAAGATGTCATGCCGGCCGCCGCAGTCGGGGCACAGGAAATAGCTCATGTTTTCGATGATGCCGAGCACGGGCACGTCGACACGGCGGAACATGTTGAGCCCCTTGCGGGCATCGATCAGCGCCAGGTCCTGCGGCGTGGAAACGATGACGGCGCCGGCCAGCGGCACCTGCTGGGCCATGGTCAGCTGGGCATCCCCGGTTCCCGGCGGCATGTCGACCACGAGCACATCGAGCTCGCCCCAGGCGACCTCGCGCAGCATCTGGGTCAGCGCCGAAATGACCATCGGACCGCGCCAGATCATCGGCGTGTCCTCCTCGACCATGAAGCCCATGGACATGACCTTCACGCCATACCCTTCCAGCGGCTTCAGGATCCGCCCCGAGACCGGTTCCGGGCGTCCGGTCACCCGGAAAAGCCGGGGAACGGAGGGACCGTAGATATCGGCATCCAGCACCCCGACCCTGAGGCCATTGGCCTGAAGCGCCAGCGCCAGATTGGCCGTGGTGGTCGACTTGCCGACACCGCCCTTGCCCGAGGCAACCGCGATGATGTGTTTGACCCCCGGAACGCCCGGCTTCTGGACCGGCTGTTCGGCGGCCTGGGCACGGGCCTGCATGGGCGGCGGCACGCTGCCCATCTGCGCCTTCGAAGGCGCCGGGCGCACGGGTGCGGAACCGGCGCTGCCCGCCGCCTTTTCCGCCGTCAGGGCAACCATGGCGGTTTCCACGCCCGGAATTTCGCGCACCACCTTTTCTGCCGCCTGGCGCAACGGTTCCAGCGCCTGGGCCCGATCGGCGGGCACGGTGATGGAAAAGGCAACACGGCCGTCGGAAACGAAGATTTCCGACAGCAGGCCCAGGGAAACCAGATCGCCCTCGAGATCCGGCCCCTTGACCTTCGACAGCCGTTCCAGCACGGCCTTCTTTAATTCTTCGCTCATTCCGTTGTCCCGGTTCACGTCCCTGTTCCGACGGCCGCCAGTCGGCCTTCACATGTGCGCCTAACGTAGTCACGCGAGATTGGGCGTCAATGGAAAGCCGACGAACGGGCCCAAACGCGGGCAAATCGCCCCGCAGCGGGTAGCCTGCACCGGCGAATCCCGACACTATTGCCCGATCCTGAAGATCCCCTGCCCGACCGCGAGACTTCCCATGACAACGATCCTCATCACCGGCGCCAATCGCGGCATCGGTTTTGCCCTTTCCCGGGCGGCTCTCGACAAAGGCTGGACCGTCTACGGTTCCGCCCGGACCGCCGCCCAGACAGAGGAAACCGCAGCCCGGCTCGGCCCCGCGTTCCGCCCGCTTGCCTTCGACGTCACCGACCACGCCGCCGTCAGGCGGGCCTCCGAGGGTGTCGATGGTCCGATCGACGTCCTGATCAACAACGCCGGCATCATCGGACCGGACCGCCAGTCACCGCTGGACATGGATTTCGCAGGCTTTGCGGAAACGCTCAGTGTCAACACCCTTGCCCCGCTTGCGGTCGCCCAGGCCTTCCTGCCGCAGCTACGCAAGGCGGACCGCGGCCGGATCCTGACCGTTTCCAGCCAGATGGCCTGGATGGGCTATGGAAAATCGGACCGGATTGCCTACCGGGCCTCGAAGGCGGCGGTCAACAAGGTCATGCAGGGACTTGCCACGGACCTGGCACCGGAGGAAATCGCCGTCGCGCTGATCGATCCGGGCTGGGTGCGCACCGACATGGGCGGCGCGGCGGCAGATCACGAGGCAACCGATGTGGCCGCCGGCATCATCGGGATCGCCGACCGCCTGTCCATGGCGGGCACCGGCAGGTTCTTCAAATGGTCCGGCGAGGAACGGCCGTTCTAGGCAGAACATCGCTATGCCTCAACAACCGAAATACACTGAAAATCGATCGCGTTTCACCGCTATACATGGCATTCAGTCGAATTTTTATAAAATTTGAACGAATTGCGGCGCAGGCTCGACTCATCAGGACGTCGATGGGAAGAGACGAGCCATGCAGCTATACCGTGTTTGCTACCGGTGCCGGATCGACTGGACGCACATGTCGCGGCCGCTCGCGGCGGAGATCGAACGAAGCCTGTCGCGTGTTCGACGCAACAATCGAAGTTCCGGCGTGACCGGCGCCCTGTTCCTGGCGGACCAGCATATCGTGCAGGTTCTCGAAGGCGACCCCGGGCCCGTGCTCGACACGGTCTATTGCGTCCTCACCGACCCGCGGCTGAACACGCTGGAAGCCATCTTCCAGGAACCCGCCGAAGAACGGCTCTTTCCCAACTGCCTGATGTTTTTCCGCGATCTGACCGACGGCGTCGATGCCGCCCTTCATCCGGTCCTCAAGCCTTTGCTGGAAAACACGCCGAACCTGACGCGGACATCGGCCCTTCAGGCGGTCGAGCATTATTCCTTAGAACTGCTCGAAGGCCGACTGACCAACACGATGCTGATGATCTGAGCATTCCGCCCGGCGGATCGTTTTTTTAGCGTGGCTTTCGGGCCCGCGTCCGGTAAGGATGGGCTTCCCTTCACACAGCCCCGTTCCTCATCCACCCGTTTCCGCCATGACGTTTTCACCTCCGTCGCTGCAGTCCCTGTCCGCCGGCCTTCTGGCGTCCATCGTGGGCACGGCCAGCTCCTTCGCCGTGGTCGTCCAGGGCCTGCTCGCCGTCGGCGCCAGTTCCGATCAGGCGGCGAGCGGCCTGATGGCCCTGTCCATTGCCATGGGCCTTTGCGCGATCGTGGCGGCCCTTGCCACGCGCATGCCGATCAGCATCGCCTGGTCGACGCCCGGCGCGGCCCTGCTTGCGACCGGCGGCGCGGTGGAAGGCGGCTTTCCCGCGGCCGTCGGCGCCTTTCTCCTGTGCGCCGTCCTCATCATCGCGGCCGGCCTGTTCCGGCCGCTCGGACGGGCCGTGGCGGCGATCCCCATGCCGCTTGCCAATGCCATGCTGGCGGGTGTCCTGTTCGGCCTGTGCCTCGCGCCTGCCCGCGCCGTCGGCGAGTTTCCGGCCGAAGCCCTGACCATCATCGTCGTCTGGGCGCTGGCCTTCCGCTTCCGCCGCCTTTACGCCGTCCCCCTCGCGGTGCTGACCACCGCGGTCCTGATCTATCTCACCAGCGACCCGGCCCAGTTCGGCGGACTGAGCGTGCTGACCCGTCCGGTGCCGGTCATGCCGGAGTTCACCGCAGGCGCCGCGATCGGGATCGGCCTGCCGCTGTTCATCGTCACCATGGCATCGCAGAACATCCCCGGAATGGCCGTGCTTTCGGCGAACAACTACCATCCGGACGGCGGGCGCCTGTTCAGCCTGACCGGCGTCTTCAGCCTGCTCGCGGCCCCGTTTGGCGGACACGCGGTCAATCTTGCCGCCATCACGGCTGCCATGTGCGCCGGCGAGGATGCCGATCCGGATCCCAAACGCCGGTACTGGGCGGCGGCGGCCAGCGGCTTCTTCTACATCCTGTTCGGTCTCGTGGCGGCGGCGGCCACCACATTCATCGCTGCCGCGCCTCCGGTCCTGATCGAGGCGGTGGCCGGCCTTGCCCTGATCGGCGCCTTTTCCAATTCGGTCATGGCCGCGACACGGGATGCGGAGACGCGGGAAGCGGCCGTCCTCACCTTTCTCGTGACCGCCTCGGGCCTGAGCTTCTTCGGCGTCTCCGGCGCGTTCTGGGGCCTGATTGCCGGCGGGGCGTTCATGGCGCTGATGCGGTTCAGGCGCGACTCGCTCTAAGCATCTTGCCCAATACGAACAGTCTCCCTACTCTCACCGGAATGAGCGAAGACCCTTCTCACGCAGACAGCTATCTCCTGCGCCCGGACCCGACCGATTCCCGCCTGTCGGCCACGGTCAGCGGGATCGATCAGGATGGCCGGCCCGTCGACACCCAGGTGGTGACGGAAAAGGCGCTGACCCTTTACCTGAACGCCCAGGAAGTGGTCACCATGATGACCATCGGCGACCATCCGGAGCTGCTGGCGGTCGGCTATCTGAAAAACCAGAACATGCTGCGCGACGACGACGTCATTACCGGCATCGACTACGACGACGACCTGGAAGTGGTCGTGGTGCGCACGGAGCGGGAAACGAATTACGAGGAAAAGCTGAAGAAGAAGGTGCGCACCTCCGGCTGCGCCCAGGGCACCGTCTTCGGCGATGTCATGGAGAGTTTCGACGAGGCCCGGCTGACCTCCGGCGCCCGGCTGAAGACCTCCTGGCTCTACACTCTCACAAAGACGATCAACACCACGCCGTCGCTCTACCTGGAGGCCGGCGCGATCCATGGCTGCGTGCTGTGCCGGGAAGACAAGGCGCTGGTCTACATGGAAGACGTCGGACGGCACAACGCGGTCGACAAGATCGCCGGCTGGATGACCCTCAACAACGTGCCGGCCCATGACAAGATCTTCTACACCACCGGCCGGCTGACCTCGGAAATGGTGATCAAGACGGTGATGATGGGCATTCCGATCCTGGTGTCGCGTTCGGGCTTCACCGCCTGGGGCGTCGACCTTGCCAGGCGCGCGGGGCTGACCCTGATCGGCCGGGCACGGGGCAAACGGTTCATCGCCCTGTCCGGCGAGGACCGGATCGATTTCGACATGGAACCTTCGTCGGCCGACGACGAACCGGACAAGGTCCGGCGCAAGGGGAGCCTTGCCGCGGAATGACAAAAGCCCGCTCTCGCCATCCGAACGCCGAAAACGTTCTCGCCTGCATCCTGGCCGGCGGCCAGTCCCGGCGCATGGGCGGCGGTGACAAGACCCTGATCGAGATCGGCGGCAAGCCGATGCTGGCGCATATCATTGACAGACTGGCGCCGCAGGCCGGACGGATCATCCTGAACGCCAACGGCGATCCGTCCCGCTTCGCGGATTTCGGCTTTCCCGTCGTTGCCGACCCGGTCGGAGACCATGCCGGTCCCCTCGCCGGGATCCTCGCCGGACTGACCTACGCCCGCGATCACGCTCCCGGTGTACGCCACGTGGTCTCGGTTGCCGGGGACACGCCGTTCTTTCCCAGAACGCTCGTCTCCAGGTTCCTGAACGCCGTTCCGGCCGACCGGCCCGTGATCGCGCTGGCGAGCTCCCATGACCGGCTTCATCCGGTCTTCGGGTTATGGCCCGTGGCCCTTGCCGATGACCTGCACGACTGGCTATCCAGCGGTCAGAGCGGCAAGGTGCTTGCCTTTGTCGACCGGCACGACAGCGTCGAGGTCGCCTTTGAGGACGATGAGACGGGCATGGATCCGTTTTTCAATGCCAACCGGCCGGAGGACCTTGAGACCGCCCGCCGCGCCATGGATCTGATATCGGGATGAGGGATATGCGGGCCAGACAACCCGTTTTCGGAATTACCGGCTGGAAGAACTCCGGCAAGACCCGGCTCGTGACCGAACTCGTCGCCGAATTCACCCGGCGCGGCTTCAAGGTGTCGACCGTCAAGCACGCCCACCACAACTTCGACATCGACAAGAAGGATACCGACAGCTACCGCCACCGGGAGGCGGGCGCGGTCGAGGTCGCGCTTGTGTCCGGCAACCGCTGGGCGCTGATGCACGAACTCCGGGGCGCGGCCGAACCGGGCCTCGAGGACATCCTTGCGCGGATAGCACCCTGCGACCTGGTGCTGATCGAAGGCTACAAGCGCGAAGACCACCCGAAGATCGAGGCCCGGCGGACCGCCTCGACAAATTCCGAACCGCTGGCGCCGAAGGATCCGGCCATCATCGCCATTGCTGCCGATCACCCGGTTGAAGGCGCAGGGCTTCCGGTGTTCGACCTGGACGACATCGGCGCGATGGCCGACTTCATTGCCGAAAAGGTCCAACTCAAGGAGCCCGACAGTGTCGGCTAAGCCCCTGCTTGACGACTGCTTCCTGCATGACAAGGACCGGTTGCGGCACGCCGAGGCGCTGGCGATCCTCAAGGAGCGGATGCATTGCGTCACGCCTTCCGAGGAAATCCCGCTGGAGGAGGGCTGCGGCCGCATCCTGGCGGAGGAAGTCACGGCGCCGCGCGACGTTCCCCAGTCGGACAATTCCGCCGTCGACGGCTACGCGTTCCGGTTTCAGGACCACGAAGAGGCCGGGGGGTTTTTCCGACTGGAACAAAGGATTGCAGCCGGTCATCCGAGCGACACGGCCCTCGGGCCCTGGGGCGCGGCACGGATCTTTACCGGCGCGCCGATGCCGCCCGGCGCCGATACGGTTGCCATGCAGGAGGACTGCGAGACCCACGAACAGGACGGCCAGTCCTTCGTGATCGTTCCCGCCGGACTGAAGAAGGGCGCCAACCGGCGCAGGGCCGGAGAGGATCTCCCCAGGGGAACGGTGCTCCTGTCGCCCGGCCAGCGGCTCCGCCCGCAGGACCTTGCCGCCATCGCCTCCACCGGCCGGGGCAGCATCCGGGTCTATCGGAAGGTCCGGGTCGCGCTGATGTCCACCGGCGACGAGATCCGCCGCCCGGGAACGGAGCTTCGGCCCGGCGAAGTCTATGATTCCAATCACTTCCTCTTGCGCGCGCTGTGTCAGAGCCTGGACGTGGAGATCGAGGATCTCGGCGTCCTGCAGGACCGCGCGGAAACGATTGCCGAAACGATGGCAGCAGCTGCGGAGCGCGCTGACGTTCTGCTGACCACCGGCGGCGCGAGCCGCGGCGAGGAGGACCATGTGCTGTCCAGCCTGGACAGGCTGGGCAAGCGGCACATGTGGCAACTGGCGATCAAGCCGGGCCGGCCAATGATGTTCGGCCAGATCGGGCCTTGCGTCTTTCTCGGCCTCCCCGGCAATCCGGTCGCGGCCATGGTTTGTTTTCTGCTTTACGCCCGCCCGGTCCTGTCCGTCCTCGGCGGCGGACCGTTCCTCGAGCCTCGCCGGTTCCAGGTGCCCGCCGATTTCGAGGTGCCGAAGAAGAAACCGGACCGGCGGGAATTCTACCGGGGGATTCTCGACAGGAACGCGGACGGGCGAACGGTCGTGCGCAAGTTCGAGCGGGACGGCTCCGGCCTGATCACGGGCCTGCGCGAAGCCGACGGCCTGATCGAAATCCCCGAAGAGGCCACCTCGGTCGCCCGGGGCGGCCTCGTCGACTTCATTCCGTTTTTCCAGAGCTGAGTGGCCGGCGCCCTCCGGCAGAATTTCTTGTCCGGCTTCCCCACCGACGGCCGGCTCCAAATGGGCATTTTCATCCGCTTTGCCAGCTTCTCCAGAAAAATATGCCCTCACCGATCGACCGGAACAGGAAAACGCTGCGGCATCGCCTGACCATCTGACGAAATCCTGCCTTCCATCCCGGGATTAACGGTTGAATTTTATAAAAAAATGATGGGAATATTGGGGTTCGGCGAGACAGGCATATCCATGCCGTTCCGCTCAACAAGTTATTTAGGGGACCAAAATTATGCAAATCAAGCGTTTGGCTGTTGCCGCCGCTATCGTTCTGGCCGCAGTCGGCGGCGCGCAGGCAAAGGACTGGTCGAAGGTCCGGATCGGCACCGAGGGCGCCTATCCTCCCTTCAACTCCCTCACCTCGGACGGCCAGCTCGTCGGCTTCGACATCGATATCGCAAACGCGCTTTGCGAAGAGATGAAGGTCGAATGCGAATTCGTCACCCAGGACTGGGACGGCATGATCCCGGCCCTGCAGGCCGGCAAGTTCGACGCCGTGATCGCCTCCATGTCGATCACCGAGGAGCGCAAGCAGAAGGTCGACTTCACCAACAAGTACTACAACACCCCGCCGGCCATCGCCGTGCCGAAGGACTCCAAGCTCACCGGCACGACCGATGCCGACCTGAAGGGTGTGATGCTCGGTGCCCAGTCGTCCACGACGCACTCCAACTATGCGGAAGAAAAGCTGCCTTCGGCCGATCTGAAGCTCTACCCGACGCCGGACGAGTACAAGCTCGACATTGCCAACGGCCGCATCGACGCCGCGATCGACGACGTCGTGGTGCTGTCGGACTGGCTCAAGTCCGATGACGGCGCCTGCTGCAAGATCCTCGGCACCCTGACCCCGGATCCGGTCATCAACGGCGAAGGCGCCGGCATCGCGATCCGCAAGGAAGACGGCGACCTGAAGGAAATGCTCAACAAGGCGATCGCAGCGATCCTTGCGAACGGGAAATACAAGGAAATCAACGACAAGTACTTTGATTTCGACGTCTATGGCGGCTAGTCAGGGCGTTTAGACCCCAAGACAGGAGAGCGCGGCGACAGTCCATGCGCCGCGCTCTTTTCATGAGAGGGAACACCACGCCATGAGGGGAGCAGCATGACGGTGGCGCCAAGCGCATGAACGAGGCTCTGACGCTCCTGTCCTTCGGGGACGCCGGCTGGGGCGATGAAATCGCACGTGGCGTTCTGGTAACCGTCTCGCTGGCCGTTGCCACTCTTCCGTTCGGGCTGGCGCTCGGCTTTGTCCTGGCGCTTGCCAAGAAAAGCGACGATCCCTCCCTTCGCCTCGCGGCCAATATCTATACGACGATCTTCCGCGGCCTGCCGGAACTGCTGACCCTCTTTCTGGTCTATTTCGGTGTTCAGATCGCCATCCAGCAAGGCTTGAGGCTGATCGGAGTGGAGGCCTACGTCGAGGTCAATTCCTTCGTTGCCGGCATGGTTGCCCTGGCCCTGGTGTTTTCCTCCTACGCTTCGGAAGCCTTTCTGTCGGCTTTCAGGGGAATTCCGCAGGGCCAGTATGAAGGCGGCTATTCGCTCGGCCTGTCGCACGGCAAGACCATGCGGCTGGTCATCCTGCCGCAGCTCATCCGGCTCGCCCTGCCCGCCCTCGGCAATCTCTGGCTCATCCTTTTGAAAGACACCGCCCTGATCTCGGTGGTCGGGCTTTCCGACCTTGTCCGGCAGTCGGGCATCGCCGCGCGCGTCACGAAGGAACCGTTCCTGTTCTTCGGCATCGCCTGCCTGATCTATCTGGCGCTCGCCATGATTTCGTCCGTCGGCCTTTCGCGGATCGAACACTGGTCAAAACGCGGAGAGACGGAACGGTAATGTCCATGCCCTCCACGAATAGCGCATCCGCGGCCTCCGCCCAGCTTCCGCCTCCGCCGAAAGCCCGCCCCTGGAGCAAATCGCGGATCCTCGGACACGTGCTGATGGCGCTCTGGATCGTGGCCGGCGGCTATCTCGTCTACTATCTCAGCATCAATATCGCGAGCCCGTTCTTCCAGAAGTACTGGCCGGAATATGTCGACGGTTTCCTCGTTACGATCCAGATCGTCGGATGGTCGCTCCTGATCGGCGCCGGCCTTTCCATCCCGATCGCTATCGCACGGTCTTCAAGAAACCCTATCCTGAACGGTCTGTCCTACGCCTATGTCTATTTCTTTCGCGGCACGCCCCTGCTCGCCCAGACGTTCCTGATCTATTACGGCGCGGGCTCCTTCCGCGACGCGTTGACGGATATCGGACTGTGGTGGTTTTTCCGTGATGCGATCTATTGCGTCATCTTTGCGTTTTCGCTGAACACGTCGGCCTACCAGGCGGAAATCCTGCGCGGCGCGATCGAGAACGTGCCGAAGGGCCAGTGGGAAGGCGGAAGGGCGCTCGGTCTTTCGAGGCCGGTCATCTTCTTCAGGATCATCCTGCCCCAGGCGCTGATGGTGGCCCTCAGGCCCTATGGCAACGAGATCATCCTGATGATCAAGGGATCCGCCATCGCCGCCATCGTCACCATTTACGACATCATGGGCGAAACCCGGCGCGCCTATTCGCGTTCGTACGATTTCCAGGCCTATATCTGGGCAGCGGTCCTTTACCTGTTCCTGGTGGAGACCCTGCGCCGGATCTGGGACAGGCTGGAAGCCCGCCTGACCCGTCATCTGAAACGCTGACCGGACAAGCCCCGTCCTGCCCGGACCGGGTCATCCGCAGCGGGCGGCGGCTTCGGCGGCGCGTGCCTTGAGCCAGGAAATGAACGTCTTCAGCGGCGGCCGGCGCACGCCGGGACGGGTCACCAGATGGTAGCCGGAGGATGTCGGCCTGATGTCCTCGTACAGAACCTTGAGGGTCCCCGCCTCGATATCCGATTCCACGAAAATCTTCGCGGTCGCGGAAATGCCGTCGCCTCGGCGCAGGCCGTCGAGCACCATGAAGCCCGGCAGATGGTTGATGTTCAGCCTCGACCTCGGAACCACGCCCTGCCGTTCAAGCCAGAGCGACAATTCATTGGTGCCCAGTTCCTGGAGCCAGGGATAATCCTGGATTTCCGCCGGGTCGCAGATGGCGCGGTCGCCGACAAGGCTTGCCGCGCCGACGATCACGTAGTTGGACGGCAGCAGCAGTTCCGAGTCCAGACCCGGCCAGGCGCCGTTGCCGAAGCGGATCGCCACGTCGATGCCGCCCGGAGCGAATTCGACGACATCAGCGGTCGGGTTCAGCATCAGCTCGATATCCGGATGCCGATGCTTGAAGTCGGAAATCCGCGGCATCAGCCAGCTGACCGCGAAGGACGGGGTCATGGTCACGTTGAGCGGGCGTGACTGGTCCGCCTGAAGCAGGCCGTCCACCGTCTCCTGCAGGATCGCAAACCCCTCGCGGAGCCCGTCGGCCAGTTGGAGCCCCTCCGGTGTCAGCGCCACGCCCCGCCCCTCCCGGACGACAAGCTGCGTGCCCAGACGGTCCTCCAGTGACCGGACCTGCTGGCTGATAGCTGCGTGGGAGACGTTCAGGTCCCTGCCGGCTGCGGAAAAACTCTTTTTCTCGGCTACCGCGGCAAACGCCCTGAGGCTGCTGAGCGAAGGCAGGTTGCGCCACTCCATATGTAATCCTGACTTACATTTGAAAATTTTAGATGATTGGATTTTATCTCCGCATTCCCTCATTGTCCAACCATCGAAGACGCCCAGGAGTGTTAGACAATGTTGGATATTTTCGCGAAGTCGTACCTGACCGCCACCCGCTTCACCGCGCACACCCGCCCGCATCCGGTCACCGAGCAATACCTTGCAAAACGGGCGCGGACGTCCTCCACTGAGCCCAGGACGGGCTTCCGCCCGCGGTTCTGGATCTGACGCCTTCAGAGCGCCGGTCGAATGTTTCAAGGTTATCGACCGACGCTCCGGCCTGACAGGCGAGCGCAGATAGGCTAGAACCCGAAAATCTGAAATCGAAGGCCCGGCGACCCGCCGGGCCTTTCGCTGCGACTTGAGGAGGAACCGGGAAATGGCAAAGGTTGCATTCATCGGCCTGGGCGTCATGGGCTATCCCATGGCTGGCTACCTGAAGACCAAGGGCGGACATGACGTGACCGTCTACAACCGCACCACGGCAAAAGCCGAGAAATGGGCGGCCGAATATGGCGGCCATTTCGCCCAGACCCCGGAGCAGGCCGCCGAAGGCTGCGACTTCGTGCTTGCCTGCGTCGGCAACGACGATGACCTGCGCTCGGTTACCACCGGGGAAAACGGCGCCTTTCACGGACTGAAGCCGGGTGCGGTCTTCATCGACCACACGACCGCTTCCGCCGAAGTCGCCCGTGAACTTTATGCCGCCGCCAAGGCCAAGGGCTGCGGCTTCGTCGACGCGCCGGTTTCCGGCGGCCAGGCCGGCGCCGAAAACGGGGTGCTGACCGTCATGTGCGGCGGAGACCAGGCGGATTTCGACAAGGCCAAGCCGATCATCGACTGTTTCGCCAAGTTCGCGGGCCTGATGGGCGACACGGGTGCCGGCCAGCTCACCAAGATGGTCAACCAGATCTGCATCGCCGGTCTCGTCCAGGGCCTGTCGGAGGCGATCCACTTCGCCAAGAAGGCCGATCTCGACGTGCCCAAGGTGATTGCCGCCATCAAGGGCGGCGCCGCCCAGTCCTGGCAGATGGAAAACCGCTGGGAAACCATGAACGCCGGCAAGTTCGACTACGGCTTTGCCGTCGACTGGATGCGCAAGGATCTGGGCATCTGCCTGAAAACCGCAAGCGACACCGGCGCCCGGCTGCCGGTCACGGCGCTGGTGGACCAGTTCTACGCGGAGGTGCAGGCCATGGGCGGCAACCGCTGGGATACCTCCAGCCTGATCGCCCGGCTGGAAAACGCCGACAAGAAATAAGCCCCGCGCCATGGCCGCCGCTTCCAACTGGACCGTCGAGGCGATCCTGGCGGACCTCAGGCAAGCCGGCTCGGAGGAAAACCGGGCCGGCATGAAGCGGTTCGGCATTCAGGTGGAGCGGGCCTTCGGCGTACCGATGGCCTTCAGCCGGCCGCTGGCGAGGACAATCGGAAAGGCTTCAAGGCAGCCAAGCGAAAATGCCCCTCCCCGATCATCGAGGGAGAGGCCGTTGGCATGCCCGGAGCGGAACCCCGCCCCGGCGTCACTGCGGAGGAACCGTTACTCGGCCGCTTCCTTGACGATCTCGTCAAGCAGGGCGTTCACATCCGCGAGTGCCTTGCGGGACGCCTCGGACCCGATCCCGCTCAGATTGCGGTAACCGACAACGACAGTGCCCGGCATGTCCGCGGCTTCATAGACAAAGACACCGTAGGGGCAGAAGGCGACATTTGCCGGATCGGCCTCCATGGCGGCGCGGGACAGGACGGCCGAACAAAACAGCATCGTCTGCGCCTCGGCGAAAATATCCTTCTTGCCGCCGACGTCGGCACCGGTCCGCGCCAGCATGTCGCCGATATGCGACACATAGTCGATGACCAGACCGCGGTTGACGATGGCGTTTTCCAGAGCGAACCGGACGTCCTCGAACTCGCCCTTGACTTCGTAAGTCGTCATGACTTCGTTCGGCATGTCGGCTGCGACAGCCGCCCCGCCGAGGGTTACCGCCATTCCGGCGGCCATCAACATTTTACCAAAGAATCCAGACATGCTTTCCTCCCAAATTTGACCAGCCTGATTATTCTACACGGACCGGGCCGCGTTCCGTTTGATACATCTCAAAATCCGAATACATTCCGCCTGACCGGACCGCCAATCACGCTCTTGTCATCGGCAGCCCGGCCCGCATCGCGGTCATTCGACTGGCCCCGCATCACTCCGGCTTCGGCTTTTCCGTCACCACGTAGCTCAGCGGCAATTGGGTCGTGCTCTTGATCTGCTCCATCGCGAAAGTGGTCGAGACGTCCGAAATCTCGATCCTGGCAATCAGCCTCTTGTAGAAGGCGTCATAGGCCTCGATGTCCGGCACGGCCACGCGCAGCAGATAATCCACCTGTCCGGCCATCCGGTAGAACTCGACGACTTCCGGAAATTCCGAGATCACGTCGGCGAATTTCCGCAGCCAGTCCTCGGTATGCTGGCTGGTGGTGATCGCGACGAAGGCCGTGACCTTCACATTGACCTTCTTCGGGTCCAGCAGGGCAACCCTGCCCGTGATGACCCCGTCCTCCTCCATCTTCTGGATTCGCCGCCAGCACGGTGTCGTCGACAATCCCACCCGCCGGCCGATTTCGGCGACGGGAACGGTGCAATCCTCCTGCAGGATGGAGAGGATCCTGCGATCGATACGATCAATCATACTGGCTTCCGCATTGGCAGCAGGCACGGCGGGCGCTGACGGCGCCGGACGGACCCGGATTATTGTTTCAAGGGATACGGCGCGGCTTAGAACGGCTTTCTAATCCAGACCATATTTGCGCAAAATTAGATTTTTCTTCTAAGATACACGCCATATCTCCTTGCCTATTTTAATCTGAAATGTCAATTCCCCTGTTATTGGAGAAAATTTTTCTCCTCACCCATTCAACGTTTCCGGAGGTTGCCATGCTCGGCTCCCTGCATTCATCCCTGATCAGAACGGCCGGTGCCGTTGCGCTTCTGGTTACCGGCCTTGTCCTGCCGGCAGCGGCCGGAACCCCCGCGGTGACGCCGCTGGTTTCGACCGAGTGGCTGCAGGAAAACCTCGACAATGACCAGTTCGTCATTCTCGATACCCGCTCACCGATCTCGAAGTCCGGCAAGGACGATTACCTGAAGGGACATATCCCCGGCGCGATCTGGAGCGAGTATCCGGGTTACTGGCGCACCGAGCGCGACGGCGTCGAGGGCGTTCTGCCGTCCGTGGAGAAGTTGGAAGCGGTCCTGTCCGACCTCGGGGTCTCCGACGAAAAGACCGTCGTGATCGTCCCCCATGGCAAGTCCAGCCTGGAATTCGGTGCCGCCACCCGGATCTACTGGACGTTCAAGTTCCTCGGCCATGACAATGTCGCCATTCTCGATGGCGGCCATGCGGCCTGGGTCGCGGAACAGCGCACGCTTGAGACCGGCAACGTCGTTCCGGAAGGCGATCTGTTCGTGGCCGAGCCCAACGAGGCGCTTCTCGTCTCGACCAACGAAGTTGCCGAGGAACTCGGCGGCGCCGCCATTCTCCTCGATGCCCGCCCGGAAAAGCAGTTCCAGGGGGCGGAAAAGCACAAGGCGGCGACCCGGTTCGGTCACATCCCGGGCGCGGTGAACTTCGACCAGGACACGTTCTACGACCAGAAGACCAACCGCTTGAAATCTCCGGCGGAGCTGGCCTCCCTGTCGCCGGCCCTGGTGAAGGACACCGACGCGCCGGTGATCTCCTACTGCAACACCGGTCACTGGGCCGCGACCAGCTGGTTCGTGCTCAGCGAACTTCTCGGCCGCAAGGATGTCACCGTCTATGACGAAAGCATGGTCGGCTGGAGCCGGCAGAAGGACCTGCCGGTCACCGGACCGGAACGGACCGTCGCCACCAACTGACGACTACTCCATCGCTGAAAAAACGTCGCCCGGCTCAAACGAGCCGGGCGATTTCCTTTTTCAGGACCGGCAGAAGGTCGGTTTCGAACCAGGCGTGCCGTCTCAGCCAGGCGTTGTTGCGCCAGGAGGGATGCGGCAAGGGCAGGACCGCGGGTTTGCCCTGTTCCGGCCGCCGCTCGAAATACTCTCTCCAGGCGGCAACCGTCTCCGTCAGGCTTTTCTTGCGCGCCGGGCCCAGATGGTAGCTCTGCGCGTATTGACCGATCACAAGGACAAGCTCGATCCGGGGCATGGCGGCGAACAGGCGGTCATGCCAGGCCGCCCGGCACTCGGACCGGGGCGGCAGGTCCCCGCCCTTGTGGTCGAGCCCTGGAAAACAGAAGCCCATCGGCACGATGGCGAGCCTTTCAGGATCGTAGAAAACCTCCGGCCCGATCCCCATCCAGTCCCGCAGCCGGTCGCCCGACGGGTCGGTAAAGGGGCGCCCGCTCCGGTGCACGCGGGTTCCCGGCGCCTGGCCGCAGATACAGACCTTCGCTGTTTGCGACACCTGCAGAACCGGCCGCGGTTCATGCGGCAGAGGCACCTTGAGCGGGCTGTCGACGCAGATCCGGCAGGCGGCGATCTCCGCGCGAAGGTCTTCAAGCATCATGTTTTTCCCGGAGGCAACCAACCAACTGCATGAACCTGCTCATGAATTGTTAACCACGCCTTTGAGCGTGATCTTAAGAAATGGTGAGTCAAAACCCAAGATCCAGACCGAATATGGAAAGTTTCTGAAAACCGGTACGCGAGGACCATGGAGCCCGACACGCCCCAGATCGGCGACAGACGAATGATCGGCGACCGGAGAACGGCCTTCAATCGCAGGCGGGCCATGCGCCGGCGCGAGCTGGCGCAGACCGTCCGCGATTTCCGCGGTTCGATGGGCACCAGGGAAGGACTGCAAAGCAATTTCGAGGGCGAGCGGCGCCACCTGTTTGCCGACACCCGGCTGAGCGCGGCCTTTGCCGTGCCGATGCTCGCCCTGATCGTGACCGCGATTTCCACCATGTGGCTGAACAAGGGACTGGTGACCATCTGGTTCGTGTTCACCTTGTGCATGCATCTGCTGATCGTGCTGACCTGCCAGGGTTACGAGAAATCCTCGTCGGAGGAAAGGGGCCGGACCCATTGGCTCCGGCGCTTCACATTCGGCGATTTTCTCTACGCCAGCTGCTGGTGCGTGTTCTTCCTGCTGCCGCAGAAGCCCGACAGCGCCGGCGGGTTCCTGGAATTCCAGTTCGCCACCCTGCTGATCGTGGTGGCGATGAACACCATGCAGTCGGCGACCCTGCCGCGCGCACTGATCGCGGGCACGCTGCCGATCACCCTGACGGTGGTCATCAGCTTTCTGCTGGCCGCGGACCCGATCCACTACACGCTGGCGGCCATGGCGGTCGGCGCGCAGGGGTTTTTCCTGATCCTGGCCAACCAGCTGATCAAGAACGCCAACACCATGCTGGAATACCGGGCGGAAAAGGACTTCCTGATCGCTGAACTGGAAACGGCGAACGCGTTGTCCGACGAATCCCGCCGGCGGGCGGAAGCGGCCAACCTCGCCAAGTCCCGTTTCCTGGCGACCATGAGCCACGAATTGCGCACCCCGCTCAACGCCATTCTCGGCTTTTCGGAGATCATGAAGGACGAAGTCCTCGGACCGATGAACAACGCCAACTACAAGGGCTACGCGGCGGATATCCACGGCTCCGGACAGCACCTCCTGCATCTTATCAACGAGATCCTCGACCTGTCGCGGATCGAGGCCGGCCGGCACGAGCTGCAGGAAGAAGCCTTCCACCTGACGGATGTCGTCGAGGAATGCTGCACGATGATGCAGATCCGCGCCAAGGCGAAGGATATCGCCCTGCACGAGCGGCATGACACGAACCTGCCCCAGGTCTGGGCCGACGAACGCGCGCTTCGCCAGGTGATCCTCAACCTGCTGTCAAATGCGGTGAAGTTCACGCCGACGAACGGGGCAATCCGGATATCGGTCGGCAGGGCCGCGGACGGAGGCCAGTTCGTCTCCATCGCCGACACCGGACCCGGCATTCCGGAAGAGGAAATCCCGATCGTGCTCGAAGCCTTCGGCCAGGGCGCCGTCGCGATCAAGAGCGCCGAGCCGGGCACGGGCCTCGGACTGTCGATCGTTCAGGCCCTGGTGAAAATGCACGGCGGCAGGTTCGAGCTGAAATCGAAACTGAGACAGGGAACGGAAGCGATCGTCAGCCTGCCGAAATCCCGGGTGATGAATTTCGCTTCGAATGCGCCGGCGGCCGCTGCCGGGCAGGATGAAAGACCGGAAGGCCGGAAGCGCGCCTGATCCGGCCGGACCCCGGCCTCTTCGGTCCGCTCACCCGCTCCGGGCGACCTGCGTCAACCGGCGCCTTTTTCCGAAACACCCGCGTCGGCGAAGGTCGCCATGCCGGAATGCATTTCAGCCGCGGCCTTGACGATGCCCGCGGCGAGCGCCGCGCCGGAGCCTTCGCCCAGCCGCATGCCGAAATCCAGAAGCGCGTCCTTGCCCATTGTCTCCAGGGCGCGCCGGTGGGCGGTTTCGGCAGAGACATGGGCGAACAGGCAATGGTCCAGGCCTTTCGGATCCATGGCATAGACGACGGCCGCCGCCGCCGTGGTCACGAACCCGTCGACAATGACCGGAACACGCTGCAGGCGGGCGGCGATAATGAGGCCCGCCATTGCCGCGATTTCCCGTCCACCGACCTTGCGCAGCACCTCCAGCGGGTCCTTCTCGCCGTTGAGACGGGCGACCGCGGCGGCGACGGCATCGCGCTTGCGCGCCAGGCCGTCGTCGTCGACGCCGGTGCCCCGGCCGATCCAGTCTTCCGCCGAACCGCCGAACAGGCCGTTCAGGACGGCGGCCGCCACCGTCGTGTTGCCGATGCCCATCTCGCCGAGGCAGACCAGATCGATGCCACCGGCGAGCGCTTCCATGCCGTAGGCCATGGTGGCCGCGCAATTGGCCTCGTCGAGGGCGTCCTCCTCGGTGATCGACGGGGTCGGCATGTCGACCGCGAGATCGAAGACCTTGAGGCCGAGATCATGCGCCCGGCAGATCTGGTTGATCGCGGCACCGCCGGCGGCGAAGTTGTCGACCATCTGGCGGTTGACCGCGCTCGGGAACGCCGACACGCCCTTGTCGGCAACCCCGTGGGCGGTCGCGAAGATCGCGACCAGGGGGCGCGTGACCTTCGGCGGCGCCTTGCCGGACCATGCCGCCAGCCATTCGGCGATCTGTTCGAGCTTTCCAAGCGAGCCCGCCGGCTTGGTCAGCTGCGTGTCCCGCGCCCGGGTGGTCTGGAGCGCTTCCTCGTCCGGACCGGGTATCGATTTCACCAGGTTGCGGATATCGTCAAACGGAAGGGCGGTTTCAGACAGGGGCATCGGCACGGGACTCCGGAATCAGCTGCTCGCCTGCAGACCGGGCTTGGTCTTGCAGTATGGCCGATCTATAACGGCGGACCGCCAAAACACAAGCATGAGAGCGACCGGATGGATCAGCGAAGCGACAGGGGATTCCGAACACGGGTACGACCGTTGTGACCGGCCCCGCCCCGCTTCTTGCCGATCTGGCCGCCTGCGTCCGTTTTTTCTCCCGCCTTCCCCTGCCGAAGCTCGGCCCCGACGATCGTCCTGACGCAGCGCCGGATTTCACACGCATTGCCCGTGCCGCGCCCCTTGCCGGTGTGCTGATCGCCCTGCCGGCCGCGGTCCTCGGCGTGATTCTGGGATTGACGATGCTGCCGTCCCTGGCAACCGCCCTGGTCATGGTCGGAACGCTGGCCGCCACGACCGGCGCGCTGCACGAAGACGGCCTGGCGGATGTCGCCGACGGGTTTTTCGGCGGCGCGACGGGGGAGCGGCGGCTGGAGATCATGAAGGACAGCCGGATCGGCACCTTCGGCGCCCTCGCGCTGGTGCTGTCGATCGGTCTGCGCTGCGTCCTGCTGGCGGCCGTTCTGGACCGTTTCGGCCCCGGCGAGGCGATGATCCTGTTCCTGGGCGTGGAGGCGCTCAGCCGGTCCTTGCTCGTCTGGCAGTGGTCGCAGCTTCCAAGCGCCCGGCCGGACGGTCTGGGCACCCGTTTCGGCAGACCCGACACCAGGTCGGCGGGCGAAGCGGCCCTTGTCGGCGCCCTGTGCCTGATGCCGTCGGCGGTCGCCCTGTCGGTGCCGGCGCTGTCGCTCGGGCTGATTCTCGCCGGGGTTGCCGCGTACGGGGCCGGGCGCCTTGCCCTCGCCAGAATCGGCGGCTTTACCGGTGATGTGCTCGGCGCCATTCAGCAAATCACGGTGATCGCCTTTTTCCTTGGCATTGCCATGATCCCGTGATCAAAGCCGGGCGCATGTTGCAATTCCGGTTGTGCTTTTGCGGCTGTCAGCGTTGAGTGTCAGGAGTGTCACCAGAGATTGCGTCGGATGTCCCACAGCCCCCGGTCCAAATTCATCGAGACCATCCGTGTTGCGGCCCTGTGCGCCGGCGTGGTCCTTGTGCTTGCCGGCTGCGCATCGCGGCCCGATGCCGGGGCGCTCGCCATCAGCACCCGGGAAGCGCCCGGAGCGACGACCCATGATGTCCTGATCGCGTCGACCCGCGAACGGGACGACCGCCCGGGCACCTATTTCAACGGGGAGCGGGCGAAATCGATCGATTTCGCGGAAGCCACGATCTCCGTTCCGCCGGCCCACAAACCGGGCAACATCGAATGGCCGACGGTGCTGCCGGGGGACCCGAAGGCGGACTTCGTTCCGCGCAAGGCCGGTTACATCGAGGGCGAGGACGCGTTCGCGGCAAGGCTCAACCGGAAGCTTTCCGCGCTGCCGCGCGGACAGCGCACCGTGTTCCTGTTCATCCACGGCTACAACACCCGTTTTTCCGAGGGCCTCTACCGCTTCACCCAGGTCGTGCACGACGCGAACTATGCCGGCGTCCCGGTTCTCTTCACCTGGGCCTCGCGCGGCAAGCTGCAGGACTATGTTTACGACCTCAACAGCGCGGCGATCGCCCGCGACGGCCTGGAAAAAACCATCCGCCTGATCGATCAGAGCAAGGCGGAACGGATCGTTATCCTCGCCCATTCCATGGGCAACTGGCTGATGATGGAAACGGTGCGCCAGATCCCGCCCTCAGACAGGAGGAAGCTGGCGCGCAAGGTCGAACGTGTATTCCTTGCGGCTCCGGACATCGATATCGATGTGTTCAAGGCCCAGCTGAAACGCATCGGGCACCAGGACAAGCCCTTCGTCATCCTGGTGTCCCGGGACGACCGGGCGTTGCGTCTGTCGAAAACCATCGCCGGCGGCAAGGCACGGGTCGGCGCCTATGAGAACGACGAGGAGCTGGCTCAACTCGGCGCGATCGTCGTCGACCTGACCAACCTGGAAGCGGCGGACTCCGCGCACCACTCGAAATTCTCCCAGCTTGCGGAGTTCAGTCCGCAGGTCCAGGAAATCCTGTCGCAGCCGGGGGTCATGGAGGGCGCCGCAGGAAAGGAAAGCCAGCTGGGCAGCGCCGGAAACGACCTTGGGTCCTTTATCTCCAGCACCGCCCGGGTCGTCGTGACCCTGCCCGTTGCCGTGGTCACCGCGCCCATCAACCTGGCGACCGGCAACCCCTAAACAAGCCTTATTCGGATGCCTATATCAGATCCATGATGTCACCCTGCACCAAAGTCTGCCGGATCGACCAACGGACGAAGCTCTGCCTCGGCTGCTACCGCACGCTCGATGAAATCGCCGCGTGGGGCGGCATGAGCCTGGAAGATCGCCAAACGGTCATGGCGGAGCTGGACCGGCGGCGACTGGATCGGGAGGCCTCCTGACAATGGGCGGAGGCAGATTCCGGGGCATGGCGCTGGCGATCATCGTGCTGATCATGCTCGGCGCGGTGTTTTACTCCATCTTCGAGTTTCCGACATCGCCGGAGGACGTGGATCTCGACACCACGGGACCGCGGATCGTCGCCCTGTCGATCCTCGCCTTCGTGTTCATGGCAAGCCTCGTCTTCGGCCAGCCGAAGGTCCGCGACATTTTTCGCGGCGTTATCTTCTGGGGCGGCCTCCTGGGCGTGCTCGTCGTCGGCTACACGTTCAGGGGCGACCTGATCGCAGGCGGATACCGGGTGCTCGGCGCCCTGGCTCCCGGGCTGGCCGTCAACCAGGAGGACGGCACGATCCTGGTCGTGCGCGACACAACCGGGCATTTCCACATCAATGCGACGGTCAACGGCAGGCCGGTGACGTTTCTGCTGGATACCGGCGCCAGCGCGGTTGTTCTGACCTATGAAGACGCGCAGACCGCCGGTTTTTCAAACGGCGACCTTTCCTTCACCATGCCGGTCTCCACGGCGAACGGCCGGACACTCGTTGCCCCGGTGAGACTCTCGAGTATCAGGGTCGGCGATGCGGGGTTCACGGACGTGCGCGCCTTCGTGGCCCGGCCGGATGCGCTGGAAACCAGCCTGTTCGGCATGTCCGCGCTCGACCGGCTCAAGGGCTGGAAGATCGAGGGAGACCGGCTGGTCCTGACGCCGTAGGGTACGGACTCATAACATTCTGCTTTCAGGCCGATCAGGAAACGGCTGTATCCAAGACGCAAAATCGCAGGAAACCTTTACCCACCATAAGCGCGGGCCAACGCAGTCAGCGGGCAAAAGAGACCGGCCCTTCGGGAGCCGGAAAGCAGCCCATCGGCAGCGTTGCACCGCTTGAACGATGCACCGCATCGCCCTTCGCGACGCGCCTTGCCGAGTGAACTGCTTTTCGGCATCAAATGAACCAACATTCAAAGGATATGCTCTAGCCGTCTCACGTCCCGTAGAGACTGAGAACGAACCGCGCGGAGACCGCCAGCAGGAAAAACCCGAAGAACAGTTCCATCGTCCGCCGCTGCAGCATGTGGGCGACCTTTACGCCGAAGGGCGCGGCGAAGGTCGTCACAGGGATGATCAGCGCGATGCCGAGCAGGTTGACATAGCCGAGGGAAAACGGCGGCAGGTCGGGCACGCCCCACCCGGCCAGCATCAGCCCGACAGTGCCGGGAATGGCGATCAGCGTGCCGGTTCCCGCGGAGGTGGCCACCGCCTGATGGATCGGCCGGCCGTAAAGGGTCATGAAGGTGTTGTTCATGACGCCGCCGCCGATGCCCATCAGCGTGGAAAAGAACCCGATCAGGGCGCCGCAGACCGGCCGGACCGGAAAGCCCGGGATGTCGGACCCGAGCCGCCAGTGCGGCTTGTTGAACAGCATGCGCAGGCCGATGACGAAGGCGATGACCGCGAAAATGCCCTTCATGCCGTCGCCGGACACATAGGCGGCAACCAGCGAGGCGCAGGCCACGCCGAACGGCACCGGGATCAGCCAGGACTTCAAAAGCTCCAGATCGACCGCGCCGCGCTTGTTGTGGGCCAGGAACGAGCGGATCGACGTGGGCACGATGATGCCGAGCGACGTTGCGACGGAGACATGCATGCGCACGCCTTCATCGACGCCGACCGCGGTCAGGAACTGGTAGAGGACCGGCACCAGGATGGCGCCGCCGCCGATGCCGAACATGCCGGCCAGGAAGCCGGCGATCAGCCCGGAGGCCAGCAGCGCAAGGCCGAGGGCGACGGTTTCGCCGGTGACAAACGAGACGTCCAAGTCAGATAACCCGGTTTAGAGACGGCAATCAGGCCGCGTGACCGGCCCGGATGGCGGAAAGATCCTCACCTTCGTCCACCGGGCTGACGGCGGCAAGGGCCTTTTCGACGATTTCCGTTCCCGCTCCCGGCCTGGACGCCTCGACCGTCAGGATCCGCCGCCAGGACCGGGCGCCGGGCCGGCCGTGAAAGAGGCCGAGCATGTGGCGGGTCATGTGCGCAAGGCGCACGCCTTTCGAAAGCTGGTCCTCAACATAGGGCAGATAGGCCCGGACCGCCTGCCAGGGAGAAACGTCCTCCCCTTCCTCGCCATAGATGCGCCGGTCGACCTCGCCCAGGATCTCCGGCGTGTGATAGGCGGCACGGCCGAACATGACCCCGTCGAGGTCCCGCAGATGGGTTTCGGCCTCGTCCAGGGTCTGCAACCCGCCGTTCAGCCCGATGAACAGATCCGGATGGTGTGTTTTAAGCCGCTTGACCCGGTCGTAGTCGAGCGGCGGCACGTCGCGGTTTTCCTTGGGGCTCAGGCCCTGCAGCCAGGCCTTGCGGGCGTGGACCCAGAGCGCATCGACACCGGCGGCCACGACCGCCTCGGCCATGGCGTCGAGCGCGATTTCGGGATCCTGCTCGTCGACGCCGATCCGGCACTTGACGGTGACCGGAACGGCGACTGCGTCCTTCATCGCGCGGACACAATCCGCTACCAGCTCCGGTTCCTGCATCAGGCAGGCGCCGAAACTGCCCGACTGCACCCGGTCCGACGGGCAGCCGACGTTGATGTTGACCTCGTCGTAGCCGAAGTCCTCGACGATCTTCGCCGACCGTGCCATGTCGGCGGGATCCGAGCCGCCGAGCTGGCAGGCGACCGGATGCTCGAGATCGGAAAACCCGAGCAGGCGCTCCCGGTCGCCATGGATCACCGCGCCGGTTGTCACCATTTCCGTATAAAGCAGCGCCCTCCGGCTCAATTGCCGGTGCAGCGCCCGGCAATGACGGTCGGTCCAGTCCATCATGGGGGCGACGGAAAATTTATGCGTCTTGTATCGATCCATACTCTGAAGCTTTGGGCCTTCGGGCGGCCAAGTCCACGTGTCGTTGGCCGGCTTTTAGCTTATCTGATCCTTTTGTGCGCGAAAATCCACGGTTTGGCGGTGGTTTTTTCGTCAGGCGGATACCTGCCGCGTTTCCGGAAGGGCCGTCCCGGCCTGTCCCTTCCCGGCCGCGCGAGGCCCCACGTCAGGTCCACCGGCGCCATCGGTCACGGTTGCAACGATGGGTCCCGGCGGATTTAACGTTGGCCTAACCAGGTTCCTTCCGCTTGGTAAAACGTGCTGCATCGTGCTTGAACCTGCTCATGATGTCCCGATATACAAATACGAACGGAAATTTTGGGAATCGTACTCGGAGACAGATGATGGGTTATGAGGATATCTTGGTGAATGTTCCGTTGGCCGGAAACAGCCATCAGGTTGAACTGGCACTCACAGTCGCCAGGCAATTCGACGCCCATGCAACCGGCATCTGCGTGTTGCCGGAGGCTGCGATGCTGCGGGATGCGGTTCAAAGCCCGTTCATTCTCATGAACGAGAAAGAAGCCTCGGAAACGATCCGGCTTGAATACGACAAGGCGGCCGAACTCGAAAAACAGTTCTGCGCTGCCGCGGAACGAGCCGGGGTTTCCCATAACTGGCGGACGGGAGAAGGCGCTCCCGCCGAAGTGCTGCTTCAGGCCACCCGCCTGCACGACCTGGTCATCGTGGGGCAAGCCGGAGCGGAACGGGATCTGTTATGGGGGTCGGCAACACAACTGGCGCTGTCGGGCTGCCCTACCCTGATCCTGCCTGCCGGATGGTCCCGCACCGAGTTGCCGCAGCGCGTGCTCCTTGCCTGGAACGGAAGCGCGCAGGCGGCGGCCGCGGCGCGCAACGCCCTGCCGCTGCTGAAGACGGCCTCCGCCGTAACCCTGCTGATGGGGCAGGGTCGCGAGGTACCGCCCGAACGGATGCGGCTCACCCCCGTCAGCATCGAGAATTACCTGACCAGACACGGCGTGAATGTCGAAATCGCCGATCTGGCCGAGCCGGATTCGGATGCCGGTGACGGCATCCTGAAGAATGCGGAGAGCGCCAAGCCGGACATGATCGTGATGGGCGCCTACGGCAGGTCACGGTTCAGGGAATGGGTGCTTGGCGGCGCGACCAGGCAGGTCCTCGAAAACATGAAGGTTCCCGTCTTCATGGCGCATTAGCGGCCGTTACCGGTCCCCAGGTCAGCCGGAAAGGCCGCTTCAGCCGGAAACCGACAAGCGTGCAAGGATGACTGGACCCGTGTTCGACTGCCATTCGTCCGGGATAGAAGCGTGTCTTGACAGGGCCGGCACGACAGCCGGGGGCCTGTCCTCGGCCGAGGCAGCCGCCCGGCTGGAGGCACATGGCCCGAACAGGTTGCCCGAACCGCCCGGACGCAACCCGGTCCTGCGCTTCCTGACCCATTTTCACGACGTCCTGATCTATGTGCTGCTCGGCTCCGCCGTTATCACGGCCGCCATGCAGCACTATGTCGACACGGCCGTCATTCTGGCCGTGGTGATCGCCAACGCGGTGATCGGCTACATCCAGGAAGGCCGGGCCGAAAAGGCGATGGAATCCATCCGCAAGATGCTGGCGCCCAAGGCCGCGGTGCTGCGCGACGGCGAGCGTCACGGCATCGGCGGGGAGAGGCTGGTTCCCGGCGACATCGTCCTATTGGAAGCGGGCGACAAGGTCCCCGCCGATCTCCGGCTGATCCGCACCTCCGGACTGCATATCCAGGAAGCGATCCTGACGGGCGAATCCGTGCCGGTTGAAAAATCAACGGCGCCGGTGGCGGCCGATGCCGCACTCGGCGACCGCTCCTGCATGGCCTACAGCGGCACGATGGTGACCGGCGGACAAGCCCGGGGCCTGGTCGTTGCCACGGGCGCGAAGACCGAGATCGGCCGGATCAGCGGCCTTCTGGCCGATGTCGAGGTGCTGACGACGCCGCTGGTGCGCCAGATGAACGTTTTCGCCAAGTGGCTCACCGTGCTGATCCTGCTGATTGCTGCGATCCTGCTGATCTTCGGCTATTTCGTCGAACACCACGATTTCACCGAGATGTTCATGGCGGTGGTCGGTCTTTCGGTCGCCGCGATTCCCGAGGGCCTTCCCGCCGTCCTGACGATCACGCTCGCCGTCGGCGTCCAGGCGATGGCACGGCGCAATGCCATCGTGCGCCGCCTTCCGGCGATCGAAACACTCGGCTCGGTGTCGGTGATCTGCACCGACAAGACGGGCACGCTGACGCGCAACGAGATGATGGTCGCTTCGGTCGCGCTTGCCGGACAGCGGTTTTCCTTTGCGGGCGACGGCTACGAGCCGGACGGGGCGATCTATCTCGCCGACGCCCGGGTGAACGGGCTGGACCATATCCATCTGGCGGAACTGGCCCGCGCGGCGGCATCCTGCAACGATGCCTCGCTGCATCGGCGCGAAGGATACTGGGCGGTGGAGGGCGACCCGATGGAGGGCGCGCTGCTGGCGCTCGCCGGGAAGGTGGGTGTCGATGTCAGCCAGGAACTATCGGCGCGCACGCGCACCGATGAGATCCCCTTCGATTCCCGCCACAAGTTCATGGCAACCCTGCACCACGACCACCCCGAGCACGCGGATATCTTCGTCAAGGGCGCGCCGGAGCAGGTTCTGGCGATGTGTGCGCAGCAGCGTGCGCCTTCCGGCGAAAGCGAACCGCTCGACGTTCCCTACTGGATGGACTGCGCCGAGGACATGGCCGCCCATGGCCAGCGGGTGATCGCGATCGCCACACGGCAGGTGGACCGCTCGCAAAGCCTGCTGAGGTTCGCGGATGTCGAAGGCGGCCTTGCGCTTGTCGGCCTCGTCGGGCTGATCGATCCGCCGCGCCCGGAAGCGATCGAAGCCGTCGCCGAATGCCGCGCGGCGGGTATCCGGGTCAAGATGATCACCGGCGACCACGCGGGAACGGCCGCCGCGATCGGCCGGCAGATCGGTCTTGAGAATCCCGACCGGGTTCTCACCGGCAAGGACCTGGACGGCATGAACGACGCGGTGCTGGCCGCCACGGTCGGCGAGGTGGATATCTTCGCCCGCACCAACCCGGAGCACAAACTGCGCCTCGTCATGGCCCTGCAGTCGCAGGGCATCACCGCGGCGATGACTGGCGACGGCGTCAACGACGCACCGGCGCTGAAGCGCGCCGACGCCGGGATCGCGATGGGCCTCAAGGGCAGCGAGGCGGCCAAGGAGGCCGCGGAACTGGTGCTTGCCGACGACAATTTCGCCTCTATCGTCGCCGCCGTGCGCGAGGGGCGGACGGTTTACGACAACATCAAGAAGGTGATCAGCTGGACCCTGCCGACCAATGCCGGCGAGGCGATGACGATCGTCGTCGCGCTGCTGTTCGGGCTGACGCTTCCGGTCACGCCGATCCAGATCCTGTGGGTCAACCTGATCACCGCGATCACCCTGGGCATTGCGCTGGCATTCGAGCCGACCGAGGAAAACACGATGCGGCGGCCGCCGCGCCCGCGCAACGAGGCCCTGCTGACCGGCGGGCTCGTCTGGCACATCGTTCTGGTGTCGCTGCTGTTTCTGGGCGGCGTGTTCGGCATCTACGCCTATGCGATCGACCGCGGGTACTCCCTCGACCTGGCGCGCACGATGGCGGTCAATACGCTGGTGGTGATGGAGATCTTCCACCTGTTCTTCATCCGCAACATCTATGGAACATCGCTCACCTGGAAAGCCGTCCGGGCAACGCCGGTTATCTGGGCCACGGTGGCGACCGTGACGGCCGCGCAATTCGCGGTTACCTACCTGCCGCCGCTGCAGCGGGTGTTTGCAACGCAGAGCGTGCCGCTGTTCGACGGCCTGCTGATCATCGCAACGGGCGTCATGCTGTTTGCGGTCATCGAGACCGAGAAGCAATTGCGCCTCAGCATGAAGGGTCTGGTTGCCCGGCGTCCACTCGGCAGGCGCCAGGTCTGAGCCCGGGCGGGTACCCGCGCCCGCCCGTGATTGTCTCTTCAGGCAGACGCCTTGCGCGCGTCTGACAGGGCCGGTCCGAACAGGTCCCTCGCCTCTTCGGCCGTGTAGCGGCCCAGGCGGACGTCCTCGGCGACGAGGGCCGGATCGCGGTCCTCGGGCTTGCCGTAGCCGCCGCCGCCCGGGGTGCCGACGCGGACCCGGTCGCCCGGCTGCAGCGGGATGTCCTGCGCCTTCGACAGATGCTCCGGCACGATCGCCTTGCCGTCCTGCCAGACGGTGACCGAGTTCGGCTGGCCGTCCCTGCCGCCCAGCGCGCCCTGTGGTCCGAAGCGGCCGTGATCCATGACGAAGCTTGCAGTTGCGTAGCCGCGCAGTAGCTCGATCTCGTAATCGAGGCCGAAACCGCCGCGATGCCTGCCCGCGCCGCCGGAGCCTTCTCTCAGCGCATAGCGGTGATAGAGCACGGGGAACTGCTGCTCCATGATCTCCACCGGCGGGGCCTTGGAAATGCCGATGGTGGAGCAGCCGTTGGTCAGGCCGTCGTGGTCGGAATTGCCGCCGTAGCCGCCGCCGGAAATCTGATACATGACGAAACCGCGGTTGCGGGACGGATCGTAACCGCCCAGCGCGAAATTGCCGGAACTGCCGGCGGGAGCCGCCGTGACACGGTCCGGCAGGGCCTCGACCAGAGCGGCAAAGACCGCCTCGGCGATGCGCTGGCTGACTTCCGCCGCACAGCCGGAGACGGGGCGCGGATATTGCGCGTCGAGGAAGGTGCCCTCCGGCCGGATCACCTTCAGCGGCTCAAACGCTCCCGCGCTGATCGGCACGTCCGGGAAGATGTGGCGCATGGCGAGGTAGACGGACGACAAAGTGGTCGCCAGCACCGAATTCATCGGCCCCCGGCAGGGCGCGGAGGAGCCTGCGAAATCGAAGGTGAGTTCGCCGTCCATCGCCGTGATCGCCAGCTTGATTTCCAGCGGCTCGTTGACCACGCCGTCTGAATCCACATAGGCCGTGGAGCGGTAGATGCCGTCCGGGATGAGGCGGACGTTGGCCCGCATCTGGTCGGCCGCGCGCTGACGGAGTTCGGCAATCGCTTCCCTGACCACGTCGTCGCCGTAGCGGTCGAGGATGCGGCCGAGACGTTCCGCGCCGACCAGAAGCGCGGCGGCCTGGGCCTTGACGTCGCCGATGCGCTGTTCGGCGACGCGGATGTTGGAGCAGATGATGGAATAGATCTCGTTGTCCATCCTACCCTGCTTGAAAAGGCGCACCGGCGGCAGGCGCAGGCCTTCCTGCTCCACCGACGTGGCAGAGGCGGAAAAGCCACCGGGAACGGCGCCGCCGGTGTCCGGCCAGTGGCCGGTATTGGAAAGCCAGCAGAAGATCTCGCCGTCCCGGTAGAACGGCATGGCGAAGCGCACGTCCATCAGGTGGGTGCCGCCGAGATAGGGGTCGTTGACGATGTAGATGTCGCCCGGCGCGGGCGCCGCGACCCGGCCGTCCCGGATCATCTCGATCAGGGTGCGGGTGGAATACTGCATGGTGCCGACGAAGACCGGCAGGCCGCCCGCGCCTTGGGAAATCAGGGAGCCGTCCTTAGCGGAATAGATGCCGTCGGACCGGTCGTTGGCCTCGGCGATCACGGGCGAGAAGGCCGCGCGGGAGAAGCTCAGGTCCATCTCGTCGCAGACCTGCTGCAGGCCCGACTGGATGACGCTCAGGGTGATCGGATCGATGGTCATGCGCCGGCTCCCAGTTCGATGATGATGTTGCCGTCGGCGTCCTGAACCGCCTTGTCGCCCGGATCGATGACAATGGTGGTGTCCATCTGCTCCACGATGGCCGGCGCGTGGATCTCGGCGGAAAGCGGCAGGTGATCGCGCCAGTAGATCGGCGTCTCGACCGGACCGTCGAACCAGACCTGGCGAGACCCGGTGAGCGCGTCTTCCAGTGTGTCCTTGCGGCCTTCCGGATCGATCAGCAGCGACAGGTCGATCTCCGAGCGGCGGCCGATGACGGAGCAGTTGACGTTGACCAGGCTCGCCTTGATCTCCGGCAGCTCGACATGGAAACGGTTGAAATAGGCCTGTTCGAACAGGCTCTGCAATTCGTCCAGGGTCGGGCGCGGACCGGGAAGCGGCACGCGCAGCAGGTGGGTCTGGCCGATGAACTGCATGTCGACGGACCAGATCTCGCGCAGTTCCTCGATCTTCACGTTTTCCTTTGCAATCAGCCCCCGGCCTTCCGCCTGCTGCTGGTCGAACAGCGCGTGCACCACTTCGATATCCAGTTCGGCAAGCGGCTTGTTCACCGTGTTGACGAAGTCATGGCGCAGGTCGGCCACGACACAGCCCAGCGCGTTGGTGATGCCCGGACGGGACGGCACCAGCACGCGTGGCACGCCCAGTTCGCGGGCAATCGCGGTGGCATGCAGGGGACCGGCGCCGCCGAATGCAAAGAGCGCATAGTCGCGCGGATCCTCGCCGAGACTGACGGAGACCATGCGCACGGCATCGGCCATGCGGGTGTTGGCAATGCGTAGAACCGCGGCGGCCGCCTCCTTCGCGCCGACGCCGAGCGGCTTGCCGAGCTTTTCGGCGAAGATTGCCTCGATATCGGCAAGAGAGACCGTCGAGGAGACCGAGTTGAGCTTTTCCGGGTTCATGCGGCCAAGCAGCAGGTTGGCGTCGGAGATGGTCGGCGCCTCGCCGCCCCGGCCATAGCAGATCGGTCCCGGCGTGGAGCCGGCGCTTTCCGGACCAACCTGCAGGAGGCCCGCCTCGGTGATCCGGGCGATGGAGCCGCCGCCGGCGCCGACAGTGCGCACATCGACCATGGGCACGTGGATCGGCATGGCGTATTCGATCTCGATTTCATTCGATACCGCAGGTTCCGCGTTGCGGATCAGCGCGACATCGGTCGACGTTCCGCCCATGTCGTAGGTCAGCAGGTTCGGAATGTTGGCGCGGCGCCCCGTATAGGCGGCCGCCATGACGCCGGACGCCGGCCCCGACATGACGGTCTTGGCCGCTTCGATCGCAACGCGCCGGGCCGACACCATGCCGCCGTTGCCGTTCATGACGAGAACGTCGTGGCGGTAGCCCTTTTTGGCCAACTGGTCGGCGAGCCGTTCCACGTAACGGCGCAGCAGCGGCTGGACCGAGGCATTGATCGCCGCGGTCACGCCGCGCTCGAACTCGCGGCTTTCCGACAGGAGCGAATGGCCAAGGGTGATGTTTTCGTTCGGCCAGATCTCCGTCGCGATCTCGCCGGCGCGCAGTTCATGGGCCGGGTTGGCGTAGGAATGCAGGAAATGGATGACCAGCGCCTCGCAGCCCCTGTCGAGCAGGTCCTTCAGGGCCGCGCGGAAGGCGTCTTCGTCCAGGTCCTTGTGGACGGTGCCGTCCGCATAGAGGCGTTCTGGCACTTCCAGGCGCAGGTCGCGCGGGATCACCGGGCGGAACTCGCCTTTCATGCCGTAGGCATGGGGCCGCGTGCGGCGGCCAAGCTCCAGGATGTCGCGGAAGCCTTCCGTGGTGATCAGTCCGGTTTTGCAAAGGGTCCGCTCCAGCACAGCGTTGGTGGTGGTTGTCGTGCCGTGGACGATCAGGTCGAGCGCCGCCAGATCAGCCTCGGCGATTTCCAGGGCCTTCAGGACGCCGAAGGCCTGGTTGTCGAGGGTGGTCGGCGTCTTCGCCAGCCGGACCGTCTTCTGCTGGGCGTCGTAGAGGACGAGGTCGGTATAGGTGCCGCCCACATCGATGCCGGCGACATTCGATGTTTCGGGGATTTTCGACGCTTCGTCGGCGCTGGCGATGGACGGGGACACGTTCATGGTAAAATCAACCCGAGTTGCAGAATGACAGTGGCTGACGGGCGTTTCATTGCCCGTTCCGTTTATTTCAGGCGTCCCGTTCGGCCCTGATCGCCGCCAGGACCTTGTCCGGGGTTGCCGGCAGATGGGCGACCCGGGCGCCGCAGGCATCCTTGATGGCGTTCAGGATCGCGGGCGCCGTCGGGATCAGGCAGTGTTCGCCCAGGCCCTTCGCGCCGTAGGGCCCGTGCGCGTCGCCGGTTTCCAGGATCAGGGTCTCGATCGGCGGCACGTCGCCGATGGTCGGGATCAGGTAGTCGTGCAGGTTTTCCGTGCGGCCGGGCAGGAATTCCTCCATCAGCGCCAGGCCGATGCCCTGCGCGACCCCGCCCTGAACCTGGCCTTCCACGAGCAGCGGATTGATCGCCTTGCCGACGTCATGGGCCGCGGTGATCTTCAGGAGTTTCACCGTGCCGAGCGCCATGTCCACCTCGAGCTCCGCCATCTGGGCGGTGGTTCCGAACACCGCATAGGGTGAGCCCTGACCGTTTTCATCGAGCGGCAATGTGGGCGGGTCGTAGGATTCCACGGCCTCCAGCACATAGGCCTCGCCGTCGGCTTCCAGCGATGCAAGCGCGATCCGGTGGTCTCCGGTGGCGTCGGAAATACGGATCTCGCCATCGCCGATGTCCAGTTCGGCGGTATCGGACACATTGGCGAGCCGCAGGATCCGCGCCCGCAGGGCCTCGCCGCAAAGCCGGGCGGCATTGCCGGTGATGAAGGTCTGGCGGCTGGCGGAGGTCTTGCCCGCGTCCGGGGTCACATCCGTGTCGGGACCGACCAGCTCGAACCCGGTGACCGGAATGCCCAGCGCTGTGGCGAAGATCTGGGCGATCACCGTGTTGGAGCCCTGACCGATGTCGGTCGCGCCCTGATGCAAAACAACCCGGCCGTCCCAGGTGATGCCGGCGCGTATGGTGGACGGATTGGACATGGAGGTGTTGCCGCAGCCGTACCAGCCGCCGGCAATCCCCACCCCGCGACGGATGTGCCCGCCCCTGGCGTTGAAGACTTGCGCCTCCGCCAGCGCGCGTTTCCAGTGGTGCTCAAGAGCGTCGAAACAGTCGGCGATGCCCATTCCATTTTCGAAAACCTGGCCGGTCACCGTCGGATCGCCGTTTCGGAGCGCGTTCCGGCGGCGGAATTCCAGCCGGTCCATGCCGAGCGCATTGGCGAGATCGTCGTAGAGCGGCTCCTGGGCGAGCGCCGATTGCGGCACGCCGAAGCCCCGGAAGGCACCGGACGGCGCCGTGTTGGTGTGGATCCCTGCGCTCCGGGCGACGTAATTGGGCGTCCTGTAGGGACCGGAGGCGTGGATCGGCACCCGGTTGGCGACCGTCGGGCCCCAGCTCGCATAGGCGCCGGTGTTGAAGGTCCCGTCGAACTCGGCGGCGATGATGTTACCGTCCGCATCGGCGCCGATCCGCATGATGATTTCCGACGGGTGGCGCTTGGTGGAGGTGGAGATGGATTCCGTCCGGCTGTAGGTGATGCGCACCGGCCGGTCGAGCAGCCAGGCGGCGAGCGCCACGTAGGGCTGGGCCGTCAGGTCGAGCTTGGAGCCGAACCCGCCGCCTGCGGCCGTCGGGACAATGCGGACGGCGTCCCGCGGCAGGCCCAGGAGAATGGCAAGGCCTTCCTTGTTCATGACCGGAGCCTGCGTGCAGCAATGGACCTCGACGCGGTCGCCCACGCGCTGTGCGAAGGCCGCCTCCGGTTCGATATAGCCGTGCTCGATGAACCCGGTTGAGAACGATCCTTCCGCCACGACGGCGGCTTCAGTCATTGCGGTTTCGGGATCCCCGCGTCTGACGAAGCCCCGGCACATGACGTTTTCGGCCCTGCCCTGGTGCAGGTTCCCGATCCCGGTCGCCTCCTCCGGCAGAAGCGCGTGGGGCAAGGGTTCGAAGGTGACGGGGAAATCCGCCAGATCGAGGCCGTTGACCAGATCCGCCGGACCGACGACGGCGGCGACCGCTTCTCCCTTGAAGCGGGCCTTGCCTTCGGCGAACATGGGCTGATCCTCGAACCCCGGGATCACGCCGAAGCAGTTCTTGCCGGGCACATCCCTGGCCGACAACACGAGATCGAGGCCGGTTGCGGCCTTGTAGGCGTCGAGATCGCCCAGTTCGAAGGCGGCGTGGTGATAAGGTGAGCGGACCACGCGCAGGGTCAGCGCATCCTCAGGTGCGACGTCATCGCCGAAGCGTTCGGTCCCGGTCACCTTCGGCAGGCCGTCGATGCGGGCCATCGGAATGCCGACCCCGCCGACCGGGTTTTCGGCCCGGCTTCCCACGTCCAGGACCGCGTCGATGATCTTGCGATAGCCGGTGCAGCGGCACAGGACGCCGCCAAGGGCGTCCATCACTGCTTCTTCGCCGGGGCTTTCCTGCTTGCGCAGCAGGCCGACGGCGGAAACCATCATGCCCGGCGTGCAGATCCCGCACTGGGCCGCCTGGTGGCGCTGGAAGGACGCGGCGAGGGCCTTGCCGATCTCGTCGGTCTGCGCGAGGCCGGCCTGGGTCTCGACAACAGAACCTTCCACCTGGCCGAGCGCGGTGGTGCAGGCGCACACCGGATTGCCGTCGATCAGGACGGTGCAGGCGCCGCAGTCGCCGGCGTCGCAGCCGACCTTGACGTCTTTCGCCCCTGCCCGCTCCCGCAGGGCATAGGAGAGACGTTCGGCCGGAGGCCCGTCCACCCGGACTGCTTGTCCGTTGAGGTGAAAGGCAACGCCCTGCACATCGTCCAAATCCGCGAGAGCCATGGTCAGTTCCCCTCCTGCGCGGCCATCAGGACCGCACGCGCTATCAGTTCGCGGGCCGCCGCCAGCCGGTAGTCGGCCGATGCCCTGACATCGTCTATGGGAGCAAGCGGCGACAGGTCCGCATTTTCAAGACAGGCCTTGATCGCGTCCGGCTCCGCCCTGGTCCCGGTCAGGGCCTGTTCAACCGCGGTCAGCCGCCGGGCAACCGCGGAGCAGGAGCCGACGGAAGCCGCCGCATAGGTGATCGTGCCGTCATCGGCGCATTCCAGGACGACCGCCGCCATGGCGATCGAAATGACAAGATAACGCCGGGCGCCGAGCTTAAGGAAGGCGGAGCGGCCCGTGGGCCAGTCGGGAACCAGAACGGCGGTGACGATCTCACCCGGCTGCAGGGCTGTCCGGCGAACGCCGGTGATGAACTGATCGAGCGGCAGGACCCGGGTTCCGGCCGGCCCGGCGACCTCCACCTCGGCATCGAGTGCCAGAAGCGGCGGAACGCCGTCGGCTGCCGGAGAGGCGTTGCAGAGATTGCCGGCAATCGTGCCTGCGTTCTGGATCTGGATGGAGCCCACTTCCCTTGCTGCCTGCTGCAGGCAGAAAAACTGCGCGGGCAGTTTCGCGTCCCGGATTTCCGACCAGGTGGTCGTCGCGCCGAAGCGCCAGACACCGCCCGATTTTGAAATGCCGCTGAGCGCCTCGATCCTGCTGAGATCGATCACGGGGTCCCTCGCCGTCCGCCCCGCCAGGGCCGGAAAGAAATCGGTACCCCCGGCCAGGAGCCTGACAGGCTGTCCGGCCATCAGATGCAAGGCGGCCTCTACGGTTTCGGGTCTGTGGAATTGCATCGGCGTCCTCAATGCATTTCATTTGCATACTAACGAAGTAGAACCACAACTGAATGGACTGTCAAGCAGCGCCTCCCGGAATTCGGGCCTAAATTTTGCGCATGCATTTTTCGTTTGCTTTCTGCATAATATTCATTTGTATACTAACAAATATACCGCCGATGCGGCAGCACCGCCCAAAGCCAGGAGACAGTGCCCATGTCCGAAACGCTCGAAATCGAAACGCCCGTTCTGGCCGGAAAGCCCTCCCCCTTTCCTGTGCCTGCCGGCTGTTATGCCCTCACGGTACAGGAGGTGCAGCACTACACCAACAGCCTGTTCCGGTTCAGGGTAACACGGCCGATGCAATTCCGGTTCCGCTCCGGCGAATTCGTCATGATCGGCCTGCCGAATGCGGAAAAGCCCGTGTTCCGCGCCTATTCGGTAGCAAGCCCCTCCTGGGACGAGGAACTGGAGTTCTTCTCCATCAAGGTGCCCGACGGCCCGTTGACCGAACACCTGCAGAAAATCCAGCCGGGGGACACGGTCCTGATGCGCAAGAAGGCGACCGGAACCCTGGTGAACGACGCGCTCCTGCCCGGAAAACGGGTCTGGATGTTTTCCACCGGCACGGGCGTTGCCCCCTTCGCCAGCCTGATCCGGGATCCGGAGACCTACGACAAGTTCGACCAGATCATCCTCACCCACGGCTGCCGCACGGTTCCGGAATTGAAATACGGCGAGGACCTGGTGGCAAGCCTCAGGGACGATCCGCTGGTCGGCGATCTCGTGCGCGACAAGCTGATCCACTACACGACGGTCACCCGGGAGGATTTCGTCCGCCGGGGCCGGCTTACCGATCTGATCGTTTCGGGTAAACTCTTCGACGACCTCGGCCTGCCGCGCATGGGACCGGAAGAGGACCGCGCCATGATCTGCGGCTCCATGGCCATGCTGAAGGACACGAAGGAGTTGTGCCTCAGCCACGGACTGGAGGAAGGCGCGAACAACAAACCGGCGCAATTTGTCGTCGAACGCGCCTTTGTGGACTGAAAGATTGATGCGATTTGCAGCAAGGCTGCCCAGCAAATCAGCGCAGGCCGGATGCAAACCGCATTGACACCATTTTTGAAAACATGTTTGCATACTAACGAAATGCAGGCATGGCATCTGAGGAGTCACGACGTTGACTGCAGCCGAGGGCAAACCAGAAAAGATCCGCTGCGATGCTTGTCCGGTCATGTGCTACATCGCCGACGGCCGGTCGGGCGCCTGCGACCGCTATGCCAATGACAACGGCCAGCTTGTCCGTCTCGATCCGCTGACGATCCTGGAAAAGACCGAGGCCGCCGGCGGCGACATCGTCCCCTTCCTGGAAAAGGAATGGGACGGCGACATCCTGCCGCCGAAGGACAATTTCGTCACCGCCATCGGCGCCGGCACCACCTATCCCGACTACAAGCCCGCGCCCTTCATCGTCTCCTCGGAAGTCGACGGTGTGGACATGATCACCGTGGTCACCGAAGGCATCTTCAGCTACTGCGGCGTCAAGCTGAAGATCGACACCGACCGGCACCTGGGGGCCGAGTGCGCGCCTGTCCGCGCCGAGGGCGAAGTCATCGGCCATGTGACCACCTCCGAATACGGCAGCCAGATGCTCTCGCTCGGCGGCGTGCATCACCTGACCGGCGGCTCCAAGAAGGAAGGCCGCGTCACCTGCTCCGCCATGCTGGCTCTGTGCAACGGCGAGGAAGTCGAGCTTGAAATCGACGGCGGCGCGCAACTGACGGTGCAGGCCGGCCATGCGCCCATCATCAACGGCGACCTGGAAGAACGCATGCGGGTCGGCTGCGGGTCGGCGACCGTCGGCATGTTCGCCGCCCAGTGGAAGGGCCTCGTCGACGAGGTGGTGGTGGTCGACGACCACATCACCGGCGTCATGTCGGAACACCAGGCCGGCAAGGTCATCGGCTGGGAACCCACAGGCATCAAGATCAACGGCCGCCGCTCCACGCCCGGCCGCTATTTCCAGGTCGCGGAGCCGGGAACCGGCTGGGGCGGAACCAACCTGCAGGATCCGCTGGCCATCATCGGCAAGTTCAACCCGAAGGACGCCCGGCCGGGACTGTCGATGCTGATGGTGTCGACCACCGGCGAGCACTCCGCCTATTATGAACTGAACGAGGAGCTGGTCCCGGTTCAGAAGGACATGCCGGACCGGCTCCAGCCCTCGGTCAGGCGGATCGAGGAAAACTGCGAACCGGCGCTGACGTCGGTCCTGTTCATGGCCGGCGCCGGCGGTTCCCTGCGCTCCGGCGTGACGGAACATCCCGTCGGCCTGACCCGCTCGGTCCAGAATTCGCTGACCTATGTGAGTTGCGGCGGCGCGCCGGTCTATATCTGGCCCGGCGGCGGCATTACCTTCATGGCCGATGTCACCCGCATGCCGAAAAACGCGTTCGGCTATGTGCCCACCCCTGCCCTCGTCGCCCCGATCGAATTCACCATGCGGGCGGAGGACTACCGGGCGCTCGGCGGCCATATGGATTACGTCATGCCGCTTTCCGAGGCCCTCACCGGCAAGACCGGGCGGCAGAACGATCACATCCTGAAAGGCCGGCGCGACGTGTCGTCTCCCGGCGACAATCCCTGGCCGACAGGCTCCGGCAACTATCCCTGGAAGAGGGGCGCCAGATGACGAAGCGGGCCTGGTCGGAAACAATATCGGCAAAGCTGCTTGCGGACGGACGCAGGCTGCATCTGCAGCATGGCCCGATCGATCTGATCATCGAGGCCTTCGGTGCAGAGACCGAGATCGCCCAGGCCTATGACCAGGCCCTCGCCGCCTTCGAAACCGTCCTGGCGGACCTTGTGAGCGAGCTGCCGCGCCTGCGCTCTACAAGCGGACCGGTTCCCCGAGGCGGGATCGCCCGGGAAATGTGGGCTGCGACCTCCGCCTATGCCCCGGAATTCATCACACCGATGGCCGCGGTTGCCGGCAGCGTCGCCGACCACATCCTGAAGCGGATGACCGAGGGTCGCGCCCTCACCCGGGCCTATGTCAACAATGGTGGCGACATCGCCCTTCATCTGTCGGAAGGCACGTTCCGGATCGGCATTTGCGACGATCCGGTCACAGGCCGGGCCGGCGGTTTTGTCGAACTCCGGCCGGAAGACGGGATCGGCGGTATCGCCACCAGCGGATGGCGGGGACGGTCCCATTCCCTCGGCATCGCCGACGCGGTCTCCGTGCTGGCGGAAACGGCCGCCCGGGCCGATGCGGCGGCGACCATGATCGCCAACAGGGTCGACCTGCCCGGCTCCGCCAGGATCACGCGGGAAACCGCCATTGAGATGTCCCCGGACACGGATCTCGGCGACCGGCCGGTGACCACCGGCGTCGGCGACCTCTCGATGAGCGAGATCCACACAGCCCTGTCGGGTGGCGAACAGGCGGCGCGGACCTATCTGGCGCGCGATCTGTTCAAGGCCGCCTATCTCGGGCTTTGCGGCGAACGGCGGATCATTGCCGCTCCCGAGGCCGAACATTTCAATCGAAACGCTATAACAAACACCAGGGAGGCCGCCTGTGCCTGAACCAGTCGTGCGCAAGACCGCGCTCATCGTCGAGGAAATCTTTCACGAAGGCGGCCCCGCGGCCGAAACGCCCCTGCGCCGCGCGGCCCTGCTCTGTGTGATCAAGAACCCCTTTGCCGGGTCCTACGTGGAAGACATCGCCGGCTTCATGGACGATCTGAAGCCGCTCGGCGTCGACATGGCCCGCAAGCTGGTCGACGCACTCGGCGGCGACCCGGCCGTTGTCGAGGGCTACGGCAAGGGCGCGATCATCGGCACGGCGGGCGAACTTGAACACGGCGCCCTGTGGCATGTTCCCGGCGGTTATTCCATGCGGGAAATCCTGCCCTCCTCCAACGCCATCGTTCCCTCCACCAAGAAGATCGGCGGTCCGGGAACCCGGCTGGACGTTCCCGTTACCCACTGCAATGCATCCTATGTCCGTTCCCATTTCGACGCGATGGAGGTGGGGCTCGCCGACGGGCCGAAGGCGGATGAGATGCTGCTCGCCCTGGTCATGACCACCGGTCCGCGCATCCATGCCCGGGTCGGCGGGCTGAAGGCCTCCGAAATCAAGGGGGAAGACGGCCTGCGATGACCGCCCGGATCCGCAAACTCGTGACCGTCATGGAAGCCGTTGAGCGGGAGGCCGGCCAGGCCGTCTCGCCGCCGGCGGTCCGGGTTTGCTGTGCCGCCCTCGTCGCCAACCCGTTCGCGGGACGTTACGTTGAGGACCTGTCCGAACTGATTGCGGTCGGCGCGGAAATGGGATCGCTTCTGGCACGGCGCTGCCTCGACCTGAGCGGGCTCAAGCCGGAAGCCATCCAGAGTTTCGGCAAGGCGGCCATGGTCGGCGAGGCCGGGGAGATCGAACACGCGGCCGCCGTTCTGCACCCGGCGCTCGGCGCACCGCTTCGCGAGGTTCTGGGCGGCGGCAAGGCTCTGGTGCCGTCATCGAAGAAGATGGGCGGCCCCGGCGATACGCTGGACGTGCCGCTCGGCCACAAGGACGCGGCCTATGTCAGATCCCATTTCGACGGCATGCCGATCCGGATTTCCGACGGTCCGCGCGCCGGCGAAATCCTGATTGCCGTTGCCCTTGCCCCGACGGGCCGCCCGTTGCCGCGCGTCGGCGGGTTGACGCATGATGAAATCACCGGAACCGATGGTCTGAGATAGCCACTGCCTGGAGGGAGAAGAACCATGGAATTCGTTCGCAACGCCTGGTACGTCGCCGGATGGTCTTCAGAGATCGATCAGGAATTGCGCCGCTTCACGATCCTCAACGAGCATATCGTGATGTACCGCAAGACGGACGGTTCCGTCGCGGCCCTCGAGGACCGCTGCCCGCACCGGCTGCTGCCGCTGTCGCAAGGAAAGCGCATCGGCGACGACATTCAATGCGGCTATCACGGCATGACCTTCGATTGCGACGGCAAATGCGTGCGCATTCCGGGCCAGAGCAATCTCCCCTCCTCCGCCTACGTGGACGCCTACCCGGTCCATGAACGCCACGACATCGTCTGGATCTGGATGGGCGACAAGGAAAAGGCCGATCCGGACGAGATCTTCGACATGCCGGAATTCGACGACCCGGCCTGGGCCGCGCACCAGGGCGATGCGCTGCATCTGAAGTCGAACTATCTCAACGTGGCGGAGAACCTGGTCGACCCGGCCCATGTCAGCTTCGTCCATCCGACGACGCTCGGCAACGCGGCATCGGAGAATGTCCCGGTTCACGTGTCGACCGAGGGCAAGGCCATCGTCGCCTGGCGCTGGATCCGGGACGCGGAGCCGATCGGCTTTTTCAAGAAGTTCGGCGGCTATACCGAGAACGTCGACCGCTGGCACTACTATTATCTTTATACGCCCTGCACGGCGGTGATCGATTTCGGCAGCGCGCTCACCCGGGACAATCTCTCCGAAGAGGACCGCGACAAGGGCAACCGCATCTTCGCCCTGCATTTCATGACACCGGTGACCGAGAGCTACACCATCGACCGCTGGATGCACATCCGCAACACGGCGATCGACGACGAGACGGCGTCCGACAGCATGGACGCGATGTTCCGGGTCGCCTTCCAGGAGGACAAGGCCATCCTCGAGGCGATCCAGTTGGAGGAGGACCGGCCCGCGAAACGCCGCCCCATCCGTATCGCCATCGACAAGGGACCGATGGTCTACCGCAAACGCATCAGCGAGCTGATCGAACAGGAAAGGACACAGGACGTTGCGTCGAATCCGACCCCGGCCTACGTCTATCACGACTGACCCGGACAACAGCCGGGTCAACCGGTACCGGGTCCAACCGAACAACAGATAAAGAGCGGCCGAAAAGGCCGCCGCACTTACCGACCAGAACGAGGGAAAACATGAAACACTTGAAGACACTGGTGGCCGCGGCCACCGCTCTCCTGACCGTTGCGGGCCCGGCGCTTGCCGCCGATCCGATCAAGATCGGCGAGATCAACCACTACAAGCGCCTGGCCGCCTTCGCCGAACCCTACAAGAAGGGCATCGAACTGGCGCTCGGGGAAGTAAACGGCGCCGGCGGCGTTCTCGGCCGTCCGCTGGAATTCATCTTCCGCGACGACAACGGCAAGCCGGGCGATGCGGTGAAGATCGCCGAGGAACTCATGACCCGCGACGGCGCGGTCATGCTGACCGGCACGATCCTGTCCAACGTCGGCCTCGCCATCTCGTCGCTCGCCGGCGAGAAGGGCTACATCTATCTCGCCGCCGAACCGCTGGCCGATGCGCTGGTGTGGGAATCCGGCAATCCCTACACGTTCCGCCTGCGCACCTCCACCTTCGTCCAGGCAGCCATGCTGGCCGAGGAAGCCGCCAAGACGGACGCGATCCGCTATGCCACCATCGCGCCGAACTACGCCTACGGCACGGCCGCCGTGGAAGCCTTCAAGGAAAACCTGAAGAAGCTGAAGCCGGAAGTGGAATTCGTCACCGAACAGTGGCCTGCCCTGTTCAAGATCGATGCGGGCGCGGAAGTCCAGGCCATCGAGGCCGCCAAGCCCGACGCGATCTACAACGTGACCTTCGGCACCGACCTGCAGAAATTCGTCCGTGAAGGTTCCACGCGCGGTCTCTTCGACGGCCGCAAGGTCTATGGCCTGCTCACCGGCGAACCGGAATACCTCGACCCGCTCGGCGACGAGGCTCCGGAAGGCTGGTTCGTCACCGGTTACCCCTGGTACGGCGTCACCGACGGTCCGGCCAAGGCTTTCGTCGATGCCTATATCGCCGCCTATCCGGACGATACCCCGAAGATCGGCTCGCTCGTCGGCTACATGACCGTCCAGAGCATCGCCGCCGCGCTGGAAAAGGCCGGCTCCACCGATACCCAGGCCCTGCTGGCCGCATTTGAGGACCTGAAGGTCGACACGCCGATGGGCGAGATCACCTACCGGGGGCTGGACAACCAGTCCACCATGGGCGCCTATGTCGGCACCATCGCCGTCAAGGACGGCAAGGGCGTGATGGTCGACTGGGAATACAAGGACCCGGTCCCCTACATGCCGAGCGACGACGTCATCAAGTCGAAGCGTCCGGCCGAATAAGCCGCGCACGACGCCTTTTCGCTCTCGATCCGCCGCGCGTATCCCATCTGCGCGCGGCGGGCACGGGCCTCCCTTTTCGTTTCGGATAGATTGATCGTCATGGGTCTTTTTGTGGCACAGCTCCTGACGGGGCTTGCAAATGCGGCAGCACTGTTTCTCGTCGCCTCCGGACTGTCGCTGATCTTCGGCGTCACACGGATCGTGAACTTCGCGCACGGATCGCTCTACATGCTCGGCGCCTATTTCGGCGTGACCCTGATGCAGATGCTTCCGGGCGCCGTCGGCTTCTGGGGATCGATCCTGCTGTCCGGCCTCATCGTCGGCCTGATCGGCATCGTCATTGAAATCTGCGTTCTCAGACCGGTCTACCGCGCGCCGGAACTGTTCCAGCTCGTCGCCACCTTCGGCGTGATCCTGGTGATCCAGGACCTGACCCTGATGATCTGGGGCGCGGAGGACCAGCTCGGACCGCGCGCGCCCGGCCTGAAATCGGTCGTCCGCATCCTGGGCGAGCCGGTGCCGCAATACGACCTGGCGCTGATCGCGATCACCCCCTTCATCCTGCTTGCCTTGTGGTGGCTGATCGCCCGGACACGGGTGGGCATTCTCGTCAGGGCCGCCACCCAGGACCGGGAAATGGTCGGCGCGCTCGGGGTCAACCAGTCCTGGCTCTTCACCGGCGTGTTCTTCCTCGGCTCCGCGCTCGCCGGTCTCGGCGGCGCGATCCAGCTGCCCAAGGGCGGCGCGGACCTGCTGATGGACCTGAACATCATTGCCGCCGTGTTCGTCGTGGTCGTCATCGGCGGCATGGGGTCGATCCCCGGCGCTTTCGTCGCCTCGGTGCTCATTTCCGTTCTCAACGTCTTCGGTGTCTCCTACCTGCCGCAGAGCACGCTGGTGCTGATGTACGTGGTCATGGCCGTTGTCCTGCTGATCCGTCCCTACGGCCTCTTCGGCCGGGAGGAAAAGGCCGGCGAGCACGGACAGGTGGGCGAACCGGACCGGCCGATCCGGCCCGCTGACATGCGCGGGCGGCTGCTTGTCGCCGCCCTGCTCGCCGTGCTGGCTCTGGTTCCGCTTTACGGCGGCAACTTCACCCAGGTACTGATCACCGACATTGTCATCTTCTGCCTGTTCGCCGCCTCCCTGCAGTTCATCCTGAGCACCGGCGGCCTGGTCAGTTTCGGCCATGCCGCCTATTTCGGCGGCGGCGCCTATGCCGCGGCCCTGCTGGTCACCTATGCCGGCAGCCCGATGGAACTCGCCTTCCTGTTCGCTCCGCTCGCCGCCGGCCTGCTCGCCATCATCTTCGGCTGGTTCTGCATCCGCCTGAGCGGGGTCTATTTCGCCATGCTGACGCTGGCCTTCAGCCAGCTGGTCTGGTCGCTGGTGTTCCAGTGGTACGACGTCACCGGGGGCGATGACGGCCTGGTCAACATCTGGCCGGCGGAATGGCTGTCCGGCACCACGGCCTATTACTATTTCACCCTGATCGTCGGCGTCGGCGGCATCATCCTGCTGCGTCACCTGACCCACGCGCCGCTCGGCTACACGCTGCGCGCAACCCGCGACAGCGCCCGACAGGCGGAGGCGACCGGCATCAACGTCAAGCGGGTACAGTGGGTCGCCTTCGCGACCGCGGGCGCCATGGCGGGCCTTGCGGGCAGCCTGTTCGTGTTCTCCAAGGGGTCGATCTTTCCAAACGAACTGGAAATCTCCAAGAGCTTCGATGCACTGATCGTGGTGTTCCTGGGCGGCGTCAAGACATTGTCCGGCGGCGTGGTCGGCGCCGCCTTCATGGAAAGCGCCAAGGACTGGCTGACCCGGCTTGAATACTGGCGCCTGGTCCTCGGCCTCGTGATCATCGGCGTCGTCATCATCGCGCCCGAAGGCATCGTGGGCACCCTGCGCAAGGTCGCCGAACGCATCGGCCTGCGCCGGACCGAGGAGTTCCTGAAATGACGGCTGTTCTCAAGGTCGAAAACCTCGTGCGGACCTTCGGCGGCGTCAAGGCGGTCGCGGGCGTCAGCTTCGAAGTCGCCCCCGGAGAGCTGAAGGCCCTGATCGGGCCCAACGGCGCGGGCAAGTCGACCTGCTTCAACATGCTGATGGGGCAGTTGAAGCCCACCGCGGGCAAGGTCTATCTCAACGGCGAGAACATCACCGGGCGGCCGCCCCGGGAGATCTGGCGGCGCGGCGTCGGCCGCACCTTCCAGATCACCGGCACCTACCAGAGCATGACCGTGGCCGAAAACGTGCAGATGGCGCTGATGTCCCATCACCACAAGCTGTTCGCGGTCCGGCCCTATGCCTACAGGCTCTACCGCGACGAGGCCCTCGCCCTGCTCGACGTGGTCGGCATGGCGGACCAGGCCGACCGGGCCTGCGCCATCCTTGCCTATGGCGACCTGAAACGCCTGGAGCTTGCCATTGCACTCGCCAACGAGCCGACCCTCCTGCTCATGGACGAGCCCACCGCCGGCATGGCGCCCAGGGAGCGGATCAACCTGATGCAGCTGACCGCGGATATCGTCCGCGACCGCGGCGTCAGCGTGCTCTTTACCGAACACGACATGGACGTGGTCTTCGCCCATGCCCACCACATCATGGTGCTCAACCGGGGCGAACTGATCGCCGACGGCACGGTGGCGGAAGTGCGCAACAACGAAAAGGTGCAGGAGGTCTATCTCGGCGGCGGGACCCTCTTTGAACAGGAAAACGCCGATGCTTGAGATCTCCGCCCTGAACAGCTTCTACGGCAAGGCCCATATCCTGAACGATCTCGGCTTCGCCGTTTCCCGGGGAGAAGTCGTCGCCCTGCTCGGCCGCAACGGCGCGGGCAAGACCACCACGCTGAAATCGATCATGCAACTCGTGCGGCCGAAATCCGGCAAGGTGCGCTTCGACGGTCATGACATCACCGCCCTGTCCTCGCACAAGGTCGCGCGCCTCGGCCTCGGCTACGTTCCGGAGGAACGGCGCATTTTCACCGACCTGACCATCCTGGAAAACCTGGAAGTGGGCCGCCAGTCCGCGCGCGCCGATGCGCCCGCCTGGACGGTCGATGCCTTGTTCGAGCTGTTCCCCAATCTCTCCGAGCGGCGCCACAACAGGGGCAAGGCGCTGTCGGGCGGCGAGCAGCAGATGCTCACCATCGCCCGCACGCTGATGGGCAACCCCAAGCTGCTTCTGCTGGACGAACCGTCGGAAGGCATCGCGCCGGTGATCGTGGAGCAGATGGCCAAGACCATTCTCCGCTTCAAGCAGGACGGCCTGACCGTCATCATTTCGGAACAGAACCTGCATTTCGCCCGGATCGTCGCCGACCGGGCGATCATCATCGAGAGCGGCGAGAAGAAGTTCGACGGCACATTTTCCGATCTTGAAAAACAGCCGGAGATCCGCGATGCATACCTGTCCGTATAGCCCCCGCGGCAATTGAGGAAAAAGCGTGACAGATCAAGCCGACGAAACCCTGGAACCGGCTTCCGGAAAAAATCGGGAAACCGATCCCCGGCCGGCGCCGGACCATGGCTATGTTCTGGATGAACAGATCGGCTATATCCTGCGCAAGGCGTATCAGCGCAACGCGGTCATCTTTTCCGAAAAAATCCAGGACCTGACGCCGACCCAGTTCGCGGTCATGGCCCGGCTGACGGAACTCGGCTCCGTTTCCCAGAACCAGCTCGGCCGCACGGTCGGCCTGGACGTGGCGACCACGAAAGGCGTGGTCGATCGGCTCAGCGCCCGCGGGTTCGTGCAATCCGAAAAGGATCCGAACGACCGGCGCCGGCAGCTGATCTCCCTCACGCCCGAGGGCTGGCGCCATTTCCTGTCCAACGCCGCGCTCGGCCTCAAGGTTTCGGCGGAAACCGTCGCGCCCCTCACCCAGGCGGAACAGCGCACGCTCCTGCGGCTCCTGAAAAAGATGCAATAGGCGCTCGTCCGGCGTGTCATGGCGGCAAAGGCGGTATTCTCCGCGGCCAACAATGATCCACTTGTTTCATTATTTCCATATATGAATCATTTGTTGCATTTGCGTGTGAAGCGGCGTAGAACCCGCTTCATGGAACACGCTCCTTTGAACACCGAAATTCTTGCCAGGTACGACACCATGTCGGCGCAGCTTCAGGCCGCGGCGCGGTTCGTGCTGGACCGGCCGCGCGACGTGGCGCTCCTGTCCATGCGCGAGCAGGCGCGCCAGGCCGGCGTGCAGCCGGCGACCATGACGCGGCTTGCCAAGCACCTGGGACTGAGCGGCTACGAGGACATTCGCGAGCGCTATGCGGAAGCGGTGCGCGGCGGCGGGTTCGGGCTTGCCGGCAAGGCAACCGCCCAGCAGGCCAGCCAGAAACTGAAAGGCGACGCGGCCCTTGCCGCCGACATGCTCGGCTCGATCGGCAGCCAGGTCCGGGACCTGGCCGATCCGGAGTTTCTTGCAAGCGTCGTGGCCGCGGCCGACGCCCTTGCCCGCGCCCGGCGCATCCATTGCCTCGGTCTCAGGGCAAGCCATGCCATTGCCTGGCATCTTCACTACGTCCTTGCGCTGACCGGCCGCCAGTCCGTTCAGGTCGACGGCATCGCCGCGACCGGCCCGGACTGCCTTGCCCATGCGGGTCCGGACGATGTCCTGTTCGCCGTCAGCATCGCGCCTTATACGAAGCTGACCCTCGAGCTTGCCGACTATGCGGTTCAAAACGGCGTTCCGGTCGTCGCCCTGACCGACAGTCCGGTCGCGCCGCTGGCCCAGATCGCGGACCACACGATCCTGGTGCCGACCGGCAGCCCGTCGTTCTTTCACACCCTGTCCCCCGGCTTCATCGTCGCCGAAATCCTCGGCGCCATCATCGCCGGGCGCAGCGGCGAGGACGCCCTCGCCGCCCTTACCCACGTCGATGCCCTGCACGCCACACTCGGCAGCCACGTCCAGTCCCTCTCAGCCAAGAGGTCATCATGACCCATCTTCTGCATCGTAATGCCAACGCCATCATGCCGGTCGCCGTCAGCGGCAAGGGCGTGGAACTCTTCGACGCCGCCGGCAAGGCCTATATCGACGCCTCGGGCGGGGCCGCCGTCTCCTGCCTCGGCCACAGCCATCCGGACGTGCTGGCCGCCCTTCATCGCCAGCTGGATCAGCTGGCCTACGCCCATACCGGCTTCTTCACCACGGAGGTCGCTGAAAAGCTCGCCGACAACCTGGTCGCCCATGCGCCGGATGGCCTCGACCACGTCTACCTTGTCAGCGGCGGCTCGGAAGCCGTCGAGGCGGCCCTGAAGATGGCGCGGCAATATTTCGTCGAGAAGGGCGAGACGCAGCGCCGGCACATCATCGCCCGCCGGCAGAGCTACCACGGCAACACCCTCGGCGCGCTTGCCACCGGAGGCAACGAATGGCGGCGGAGCCAGTTCCGCCCGCTGCTCGTCGAGACCGACCACATCGACCCGTGTTTCGCCTACCGGTTCCAGGAGCAGGGCGAAAGCGACGCGGCGTATGCCGCGCGCGCGGCCCAGGCGCTGGAGGACAGGATCCTGGAACTCGGCGCCGGTGAGGTGATCGCCTTTGTCGCCGAGACCGTGGTCGGGGCGACCGCCGGCGCGGTGCCGCCGGTCGGGGACTATTTCCAGCGGATCCGCGAGATCTGCGACCGTTACGGCGTGCTGCTGATCCTCGACGAGGTGATGTGCGGCATGGGCCGGACCGGGACCCTGCATGCCTGCGAGCAGGACGGCGTCTCGCCCGACCTGATGACCATCGCCAAGGGGCTCGGCGGCGGCTACCAGCCGGTCGGCGCGGTGCTGCTCAGCGACAGGATTTTCGAGGCGTTTTCAAAGGGCTCCGGCTTCTTCCAGCACGGACATACCTACATGGGCCACCCGATGGCGGCGGCCGCGGGCCTCGCCGTGCAGGAGATCATCCAGCGGGACGACCTGCTTGCCAATGTGAAGACCATGGGCGGGCTGCTGGAGAACCGGCTCACCGAGCGCTTCGGAAATCACCATCATGTGGGCGATATCCGCGGCCGGGGCCTGTTCCAGGCGATCGAACTTGTTGAAGACCGCGTGACCAGGGCCCCGTTCGATCCGGCGAACAAGCTGAATGCAAAAATCAAGCGCGAGGCGATGGCCCGCGGCCTGATGGTCTATCCGATGGGCGGCACCATCGACGGGCTGACCGGCGACCACGTGCTGATCGCCCCGCCGTTCATTTCCGAGCCGCAGCACATCGACGCCATTGTCGAACGGCTCGGCGATGCGGTGGATGCGGCCCTCGCCGCCTAGGGCCAGGGCCACTCAAGGATCGGAGGCAAGTTCGCAATTGATCGAATTCGTCGGCCGCGGGCTCCAAGTTACCTCTCCCATTGGGAGAGGTCGGAGCGAAGCTCCGGGTGAGGGATTTGAGCCCTTCCGTATCCCCGAGAATTTTGTTCCCCTCACCCCAACCCTCTCCCTATGGGAGAGGGAGCTGGACTTTGCCAGATGCAATTGCCCCTGGGTTTAGAGCCTTTCCCCGTTAGATTGAAGCATTCTGTTTGTCGTCCGGTGAGGCGATCTGCGCGGAGGGGCGTGAAGCCCATAGCGGGGCTATGGGCAAGCGGTCCGACAAAGCAGGCGCCCGCCGGACGCAAACCCGAATGGGCCGGCCCGGTTTGGCCCAATGCAGTCGGGCTTCGCCTCGACCGTGCAGCCAGCACGGCCTTCGTCAAATCCCTCGGCCTTGAACCAAACCGCCTCCGGCAGAATGCTTCAATCTAACCGGGAAAGGCTCTAGCGGTGAGTCAGGTCCGGTAGCCGATATCGATGACGGCGCGGCCCTCGGTGAGGCGCGAGACGCAGCTGCACATCTTGCGGCTCTCGCGCTTTTCCTCTTCGGAAAAGAACACGTCCCGGTGGTCCACATCGGCATCGGCCTCGACGATATCGACGGCGCAGAGGCCGCATTCGCCGCGCTGGCAGTCGTAGATCATGTCGACCCCGGCGTCCGTCAGGGCCGCGAGCAGGGTCTTGTCCGGCGGTACGGTCACCGTGATGTTCCTGTTCAGGACATCGACCTGGAAGGTGTTTTCCGCAAACTTGCCGTTGTCGCCGAAGACCTCGTAGCGCAGGCGGCTGACCGGCCGGCCGGAAGCAGCCCAGGCCGCCTTGACCGCCTCGAGCATGCCCAGCGGTCCGCAGACATAAAGCTCGCCGTCGGCGGGAAGCGCCGCGATTTCCCGTTCCAGATCGACATGCCGACCGTCATCGGAACTGTAAAGCGACAGGTTGTCGCCGAGAACTTCGGACAATTCGTCGACGAAGGGCATCGCGGCGCGGTTCTTCGCAGCGTAGTGCATCCTCACCTTCGCGCCCTGCCTGGCAAGCGCCTTCGCCATGCCGTAGATCGGCGTCACGCCGATCCCGCCGGCAATCAGCAGATATTCGCCTGCCCGCCAGGACAGTTCGAAGCGGTTCTCGGGAACCGTGATATCGACGTCCATGCCTGGCCCAAGGGTGAAGATGTACTTCGATCCGCCCCGGCTTTGCTCGTGCAGCTTTACCGCGATGGAAAGCCGGCCCGGACCGGCCGGAAGGCAGGTATAGGTTCTGATCGCCGGCTTGCCGCCGATCATGACGCGGATATTGGTGTGCGAGCCGGCGTCGAAAGCGGGCAGACCGCCCTCGACGTCGAAAACAAGCCGGCGCACGTCGCTCGCCACCTCGGTCACCGAGGCGACCCTGGCCTTGCGCCATTCAACGAGATTCTTCATCGCTCTCCCTCGCGTCCGGCGGGCTATTCGGCCGCGACCCGGACCGCCTGCTCTTCGTCGATCATCCGGTCGATCAGCCTGCGGGCCCACATGGAGCCGGAATCGATGTTGAGGTTGTAGAAGACATGATCGGGGTTTTCCTCGATCGCCTTCTGCTGGGCCTCCAGAATTGCCTCATCCTCGCGGAACACGCTGGAGACACCTTCGCGCAGCTGATGGGTGCGGGCCTGGTTCTTCAGGTCGTAGTTGCGCGCGAACGCCCAGAAATAATGACAAGTCGTGTCGGTTTCCGGCGTCATGGTGTTGAGCACCCTGCCCTCCACGCCCTTCGACCGGTCGCCTTCCGGCGCACCCGTACCGGTCGGTGCGATGCCGACCTCGATGACGATCGTGCTCGGCGCCTCGAAATTGATGATCTGCCACCGGTCGACATGATCCTTCCGGCCCAGCTGGGCCGCCCAGAACGGGGGCGCCTCGATGTCGACCATCCAGCGGGTGACCTTGGCTTCGCGATCGGTATGGGTGGTTTCGAACGGCGCTTCGGCCACCGCACGGTTGCCGATGGACGAACCATGGACGAAGGTCTCGTGGGTCAGGTCCATCAGGTTGTCGACGACGAGCCGGTAATCGCACTTCGCGTGGATGTGCTTGCCGTCGGCCGCCCATTCGGGATCGTCGTTCCAGTGCAGGTCGGGCACCTTCGCCGGATCGGCCAGCGCGGGGTTGCCCGGCCAGATCCAGATGAGACGATGTTTTTCGACGATCGGGTAGCTTTTCACGCAGGCCGACGGATTGATCGTTTCCTGCGAAGGCATGTATACACATCGCCCGCTATCGTCATACTCAAGACCATGATAGGGACAAATGACATTGTCACCATTCAGCTCACCGCCGGACAGCGGAACCAGCCGGTGCCAGCAGGCATCAGCAAGAGCCACGGCCTCTCCGCTCTCTTTTCTGTACAAAACCAGAGGCTTATTGCAGATCTTGCGCGAAAGAAGGGAACGCCCCACCTCGACATCATAGGCCGCGGCGTACCAGGCATTCAGCGGAAAAGTCTGTCCGGTCATTCAATCCCTCCATGGCCGGGCAATTAGCTCCACCAAATATGTATACATTCTTTCCCATGTATACATTCTATTTTTCGCAGAATCCAGACATTCCCGTACTTTTCATGAATTTTTTCCTCACACGCGTACACAAACCCCTCTGAGATTCAGCCAAAAATCGACGCAGAAAAGCGAAAGGGCGCGGGCCCTTAAGATCCGCGCCCCTGACATAGAGAAGCTAACTGATTATGTTTCTTTATGATTCCGCCCCATGCCGGAGGCAAATGGACAAAAGGCGCGCCGGCATACTCATGTATGCATTCTCATCAGTTCCCGTGTCAGTTCATCAGGGACGGCAGGTAGAGGACGAGCCCCGGGAACGCGATCACGATGGCCACGACCACCAGGTCGACGATCAGGAACGGGATCACGCCCTTGAAGATCTGCATCACGGTGACATATCTGGCCGCAACATTCTTGATGACGAACACGTTCATCCCGACCGGCGGCGTGATCATGCCGACCTCGAGCAGCTTGACCACCAGAACGCCGAACCAGACCAGACTGATCGATTCCGCCTTCAGGATCGGCAGGAGAACCGGCAGGGTCACCAGCATGGCGCCGAAGGGCTCCATGAACATGCCCAGGATGAAGTAGAGAACCACGATGAGGAGCATCAGTTCCACATAGCTCAACTCGGCCCCGTTCACGGCTCCGGCCAGGAAGCCGGTCAGTCCGGTCAGCCCGAGAAAGCGGGTGAACATGGCCGCCCCCACCCCGATGATGAACAGCGAGGACGAGGTCATCAGTGTTTCGATCATCGACGTCCTGAACAGGGACCAGGTCAGGCGCCTGGTGACAACCGAGATCAGGATCGATCCCAGCGCGCCGACTGCGCCGGCTTCGGTTGCGGTGAAGATCCCGGAAAACAGGCCGCCGAACACGACCAGCATCAGTACGAGCACCGGCCAGATCTCGAGGACGGCCTTGCGCGTATCGATGTCATGGGCATCGAGCGGACGCGGCGGCGCGATATCCGGCCTCAGCCAGCAGGTCAGCAGGACAACGCAGGAATAGGAGATCGCGGTCATGATGCCGATCGTGACCCCGCCGACGAAAACCTGGGTCACGGAGGTTTCGGCGAACACGCCGTAGACGATCATCAGGATCGACGGTGGGATCAGAGCTCCGATGGTGCCGCCGGCGGCAATGGCGCCGCTGGCGAAGCTCGGCGAATAGCCCGACTTGACCATTTCGGGAATGGCGATGCGGCCCATGGCGGCGGCGGTGGCGAGCGACGAACCGCAGACGGCGGCAAAGCCGGAACAGGCGAAGATCGACGAAATCGCCAGTGCCCCCGGGATCCGGCGCAGCACCGCCTTGGCGGCGTCGAACAGACCGCCGGTCATGCCCGTGTGAAAGGCGATGAAGCCCATCAGCAGGAACATCGGCACCGCCGAAAGCGTCCAGTTGGACACGAAGGAGAACGGGGTCGAGGACAGGATGCCGATCGCGGGCGTGATGCCAAGAAGCCAGGCGATGCCGGCCACGGGAACCGCGATCAGGGCAAGCGCGACGGGAACCCGAAGCGCGAGCAGAAGGAACAGGACCAGGACGCCTGCAAAACCGGTTGCGACGCTCATTACCTGGGCTCCTGCTTGGGAATGACTATCCGAATGGCCGTGGTCAGGGTCGCAAGGCCGAAGCCGAGCGGCACGAGGAAATAGGCGGGCCACGTGGGAACACGCAGGCTCTGCGCCAGGACGAAAGTGCCTGTGTCGAAGTTTCTGAGCGCGACCAGCCAGGTCACCCAGGCGAGCGCTCCGTAGATGACCGTCGAGAAAGCGGCCACAAACCGGTCGGACCAGAAGAGCCCGCGCGGCCCCAGGAATGTTTCGATGACCTCCACCTGTACCATGCCGCCGCCGCGCTCGACCCAGGCAAGAGGAATGAAGGCGGCCGCGATCATGTAGTAATGGGTCACGATCTCATAAGTCGCAGGGATCGGTGCATTGACAGTGTTGCGCAACACGACGTCGGTCACGACATGCAGCATCAGCGTGACGATGGCGAGCGCCCCGATCAGCGAAAGCACCGTCAGAAGGCTGTCCTGCACGCGTAAAAGCAGGCGCATCGGTTGGTCCTCAATTGCCGGAAAAACGTGTTGTCCAGACACGGATACCGGGGACATCAGGTCCCCGGTATCCGCCGGCTTGGCCTCAGCGGCCGTAGGTGCTGTAATCGACCTTGGACCAGACCTCGTCATAGACGCGCTTGGACATGGCCTGCGGATCGCTGTTTTCCTCTTCGGCAATGGCCATCCACTTGTCGACCAGCTTCAGGAATGCCTCGATCTGCTCCGGCGCGTCCTGGATGCCGAACTCCTTCTGGGAGTATTCGCCGGCCGTCTTGATGTCGGCCTGGATGAAGTCCTGGACCTCCTTGACGAATGCCGGGTCGGCCTCGATCAGCTCGACGCCCTTCTCCTTTGCGGCCGCCTCGGCGATCTTCGGGATTTCAGACCCCCAGCGGTTGGTGAAATCCGCATTGGCGCGGTTGGCCGCACGGGTCATGGCCGCGCGATCTTCCGGGGACAGGCTGTCCCAGGTCGCCTGGGAAACGGTGAAGTTGGAGGTCGAGATATACATGCCGATCGGCACGAAGGTGACGTGCTTGACGACTTCGACCAGGCGGAAGGCGAGCATGTCGCCGATGGAGGCCATGGTGCCGTCGATCGCCCCGGCGCTGATGGCCTCGAACTGGTCGAACACGGACATCTGAACCGGGGTCGCGCCGAAATGTTCGGCAAGACGGGCCCAGGGCGCGCCACCGGAGCGCAGACGCAGGCCTTTCAGGTCGGCGGCGGTGCGGACCGGCTTGGTGGTCAGGAACTCATAAACGTCGGAGGCCCCGGATCCGAGAAAGACCATGCCGAGCTTCTTCATCTCTTCCTGGCACGGAGCACAGTTGACGATGAACTCGGTCATCGCGGCGCCCATGGCCTGCGAGTTGGTGCCGGTCAGCGACAGCTGCCCGGTGACCGACATCATCGGCAGGTCAGCCGGGAAATAAAGCGGCAGCAGGTTGCCGACCTCGACGATCTGGCTCTGCAGGGCGTCCTTCATCTGCAGAAGGTTGACCACTTCCGGGCCGATCATGGCGCCGGTCAGCCGGCCGTCGGATTCCTCAGGCAGATACTTGATGAAGTTGGTGTACATCACGCCGTTGGCCGGATGGGCCGGCGGCGCGGCAGGTGCCACGCGCAGTTCACGGGCTTCGGCAAGTCCGGCCGTCATGGCCAGCGCCGAGACCAGCGCGAGGGCTTTAATAGTCAGTTTCATGGCATTCCTCCCGGCAGCTCTCATCAAGCTGCACCAAGTTTGAGATCACAGCCGCTTCACACGGTCTTCTTCCTACATATTCAGGAGCCTTCGGGCATTGTCCTTCAGGATGAGAGGACGCACCTCAGGCTTGATTTCCAGTTGCTCGAAGTCCGACAGCCAGCGGTCCGGCGTGATTGCCGGCCAGTCCGACCCGAAAAGCATTTTCTTCTTCAGGATCGAATTGGCGTATTGGACCAGGATCTTCGGGAAATATTTCGGCGACCAGCCGGACAGATCGATGTAGACATTCGGCTTGTGGGTCGCGACCGACAGCGCCTCCTCCTGCCAGGGGAAGGACGGATGGGCGAGGATGATCTGCATGTCCGGGAAATCCGCGGCGACATCATCCAGATACATCGGATTGGAATATTTCAGGCGCATGCCCATGCCGCCGGGCATGCCCGCCCCCACACCGGTCTGGCCGGTGTGGAACAGGGTGATCGCGCCTTCCTCGGCAATCGCCTCATAGAGCACGTAGGCGCTGCGGTCGTTGGGGTAGAACCCCTGCATGGTCGGATGGAACTTGAAGCCGCGCACGCCGAAGTCTCGCACCAGCCGCCGGGCTTCGCGCGCGCCGGCCTTGCCCTTTGCCGGGTCGATCGAGGCAAAGGGGATCATGATGTCGCTGTTTTCAGCGGCGATCTCGGCCACTTCCTCGTTCTTGTAGCGGCGGAAGCCGGTTTCGCGCTCCGCGTCCACGGGGAAGATCACGCAGCCGATCTTGCGCTCGCGGTAATAGGCGGCCGTTTCGGGAACCGTCGGCAGCATGCCCTTGGCGCCGGCCGGGTTCTTGAAATACTTCGCCATGCCGGCCTGGAATTCATCATACCCGTCATCGCGGGGCCCGCAGCAGGGCTCCTCGGCGTGGGTGTGAATATCGATGGCTACGAGTTCGTCCACATTCATTTTTCCACGGCCTCCCCTGCCGCTTCGGCCTGCGGCCAGCCGGCCACTTTTCTGAGCAGCATCAGCAGCTGCGCGTGTTCTTCGTCGGACAGCATCGAAACGGCCTTCCGGTCCGCGTCGCGCATCAGCGGCGCGATATCCTCGATCAGCTTGTGCCCCTTCTCGGTGACATAGAGCTCCACCGATCGACGGTCGTTGGGCGGAATCCTGCGGCCGATGAGCTCCATTTCCTCAAGGGACCGCACCAGCTTGGTCATATTCGACCACTTGATCTTCAGGAAGTCGGCGAGCACGCCCTGGCGCACGCCCGGGTTTTCCGCGATGCCGACCAGGGCGCAGTATTCGGAGATCTTGATCCCCTCGACCGGAAACAGCTTGAAGAACCGCTCGAAGGCGGCGAGCTGCGCAATGCGCAACACGAAACCGGCCGCCTGCTCCTGCTGGCCGAAACGCAAGGATTCCGGTCCTGCCTCGGCAGCAAAATCGTCCTGATCGGTTGTCTCAAGCATGCTCACGGCGCTTCACTCTCTCAGCTGTCCGTCGGGATATCGAGGCGTTTGGCCTTCTTTTCGAGGAAGGCCTTCAACCGCTCCTGCGCTTCCGGCGTCGTCTGCGTCATGGACGCGACCATGGATTCAAAGAACAGCCCTTCGTCGAACCCGCTGTCATGGATGCGCTGCAGGCCGTTGATGACCAGATAGTTGGTCAGGGGCGCGTTGGTGGCAATCCGTTCGGCCAGTTCAAACGCCTTGTCGAAAGCCTTGCCGGGCTCGGCGATGTAATTGACCACGGAACAGCGCTCGGCTTCCTCGACCGTGAGCACGCGTCCGGTCAGCATGAGGTCCATCATCCGGGACACCCCCATCAGGCGGGTGATGTTCACCGAGCCGCTGCCGCCGACGAAAATGCCGCGCTGGCCCTCGGGCAGGGCGAAATAGGTTTCCGGATCGGCGACGCGGATATGGGTGTTGGAGGCAAGCTCCAGGCCGCCGCCGACCACGGCGCCGTGCAGGGCGGACACGAACGGGATCTGGCCGCGCTGAATGCGGGTGAACACCGCATGCCAGGCCCGGGATCCGGCAACGCCTTCCATGACGCTCTTTTCGGAATGTTCTGCAAGGTCGAGGCCGGCGCAAAAATGCTTGCCGTTGCCGGCGATGACCGCGGCCTTGGCCTCACCATGGGCGCGGTCCACGGCACCGCCGAGGTCCTCGACCATGGCGTCGCTCATCGCGTTCCGCTTGTCGGGACGGTTGAGCCGCAAAATCGCGACGTCGCCTTGCAGCTCGTATTCCACAAACGCCATCTGGTCTGGCCCCTCCCGGCACGATGTTTAATTTGTTTCGTTTGACACTGTTTATTTTTGAACTATTAGATACTGAACAGATTGGAGCGTTGTCCGTCAAGTGAAAAATGACGGACGGGTCCAAACGGCAAGGCAGGCTGGAATCGGGAGGAGAGCCATGCAGAATTCAGGCGCAAAAGCCACGCGACTGTCAGACGTGCCCATGCGGCCGATCAAGGTGTGGACCCCTGAGCTCGACGTTCGGGTCACCGATGACGGCGTGATGTATATCGAGCAGACGAAGCCGTTGCCGCCCTATCCGGACCGGATCACCGAGCCGCTCATCGCCTATGCCGAGCGCCATCCGGAAAAGACGCTCTTTGCCCAGCGCGATGAAGACGACAACTGGCGCCACCTGACCTACGCGGACGCTGTTGAAAAGGTCCGCGCCCTCGGCCAGTTCCTGCTCGATGCCGGCCTCTCCGCGGAACGGCCGCTTGCGATCCTGTCGGGCAACGACATCGAGCATGCCCTGCTGACGCTCGCAGCCATTCATGTCGGCATTCCATCGGCCGCCATTTCTCCTGCCTATTCGCTGGTGTCCCAGGACTTCGCCCGGCTGAAGGAGGTCTTTGCGACAATCAATCCGGGACTGATCTATGCGGCGGACGAACAAACGTTCGCCAAGGCGATCGCCGCCGTCGCCGAACCGGATACACGGATGCTCTTCGGCAAAAACGCCCCCTCCGAAGCGCAGGAGATCGGAACCGCCCTTGCCACCGAGCCGACGGCATCCGTCGATGAGGCCTTCGCCAGGATCACGCCGGACACGGTCGCGAAATTCCTGTTCACATCCGGGTCCACCGGCAGTCCGAAGGCGGTGATCAACACGCACCGTATGATCTGTTCCAACCAGGTCATGGCGCGGGAAGCCTTCGCCTATTTCAAGGACGAGCCGCCGGTTCTCCTGTCCTGGGCGCCGTGGCACCATACGGCCGCGGGCAACAAGGAATTCTTCATTCCGATCTTCAACGGCGGCACCTTCTATATCGACGACGGCAATCCGACGCCGAAGGGCATCGAGAAGACCGTCCGGAACCTGAAGGACGTGTCGACGACCTGGTACTTCAACGTGCCCAAGGGCTACGAGGCACTGATCCCCCACCTGGAGCGGGACGAGCAGTTGCGCACCACCTTCTTCAAGGACCTGAAGATGCTGTGGTACGCGGGCGCCGCCATGGCCCAGCACACCTGGGACGATCTGGAACGGCTTTCCGCCCAGACCCTCGGCCAGAAGGTTCTGCTTGCGACCGGCCTGGGCGCGACCGAAACGGCACCGGGCTGCCTGTTCTGCACCTGGCCGGTGCAAACGGCCGGCAACGTCGGCCTGCCCTGCTACGGCGTCCAGCTCAAGCTGGTGCCGCTCGACGGCAAGCTGGATGCCCGGGTCAAGGGCCCGAACATCACGCCGGGCTACTGGAACGCGCCGGAGCTGACGGCGAAGGCGTTCGACGAGGAAGGCTATTACTGCTTCGGCGACGCCCTGCGTCTTGCCGACCCGGACGATGTCAGCGCCGGCTTCTTCTTCGACGGCCGGACCGCGGAGAACTTCAAGCTGGACACCGGCACCTGGGTGTCGACGGGCGCGCTGCGCACCGGCTTCATCAATCATTTCGGTCCGCTCATAAAAGACATTGCCATCGCCGGTGCCGACCAGCCCTATCTGGCCGCGCTGGTGTTCCCGAACTTCGAGGAACTGCACCGCATCAGCGGCCTGGGGGCGGACGCCCTGCCTCATGTCCTGTTCACGCATCCGGCCGTGGTTGCCGAATTCCAGGACAAGCTCAGATCGCTTGCAAAAACGGCCACCGGCTCGTCCACGCTGATCCGGAAGATCGTGCTGATGTACCCGCCGCTGTCGCTCGACGCCGGCGAGGTCACGGACAAGGGCTCGGTCAACCAGCGCAAGGTGCTGCAGCTGCGCGCGGACACGGTCGAGGCCATCTACAACGACACCGCCGAAACGATCTCCATCTGAACGTGCGACCTGCAGAAGGACAGTGATCATGAAAATCGAAAACGCAGTCGCCGTCGTCACCGGCGGCGGGTCCGGCCTCGGCGCCGCCACCGCCCGTGAACTGGCGAAAAAAGGCGCACGGGTCGCGCTCCTCGACATCGGCATCGATCAGGCCAAGCAGGTCGCGGACGAAATCGGCGGCATTGCCGTGAAATGCGACGTCACCAGCGAAGCGGATGTCACCGCAGCGTTGGATGAAGTCGAGAAGGCCCTGGGTGTGCCGCGCATCCTGGTCAATTGCGCCGGCATCGGCGGCGCCCGCCGGGTGGTCTCCAAGGACGGTCCGCATCCGCTGGACATGTTCAAGAAGATCATCGAGGTCAACCTGATCGGCACCTTCAACGTCACCCGGCTGGTCGCCGACCGCACCCAGAAGCTCGATCCGCTGGAAGGCGACGAACGCGGGATCGTGATCAACACCGCCTCCTGCGCCGCTTTCGAAGGCCAGATCGGCCAGTGCGCCTATTCGGCCTCCAAGGGCGGCATCGCAGCCATGACCCTGCCGCTCGCCCGCGACCTGTCGCGCGCCGGCATCCGGGTCATGACGATCGCGCCGGGCATCTTCTATACGCCGATGCTGGGCGAACTGCCGGAAGAAACCCGCACCTCGCTCGGTGCGCAGGTGCCCTTCCCGTCACGGCTTGGCGATCCGGCGGAATACGCTTCGCTTGCCTGCCACATCGTGGAAAACCAATTCCTCAACGGCGAAACCATCCGCCTCGACGGCGCCATCCGCATGGCGCCGCGGTAACCGGCTCACTCTTCCTCCCGGAAGACTGCACGACAACCGCCTGGACCCCGGTCCGGGCGGTTGTTTTATGTGAGGGAGGCTTCTTCGACGTCTTCGGAGAACCGGCCGCGCCGCATGAAGACCTGCAAGGCCTCTCCGGCGTAACTTTCCAGCGCCACCCATTCCGAGGACGCCTTGAAACGGGCAATGTCGAAGAAATCGTCCGGCGTTGCAATGCTGACCTGGCCCAACAGCCCCCGCAATCGTTCGACAGCCCTTCGCTCCATTTCATTGAAGACACCCGGACAGTCATCGAATTCAGCCGAGACTGAAAAATCAGTCGTATTGATGATCCAGAACGCGCCGTATTTTGCCACGCCCTCCAAACACGAAACCATTTCCAATGTCTCGATGACGCGGTTTCGAACGCGTTGAAACAGCAACTGCCGGCTGATCTCTTCCATGGAAGCGAGGGTACATATACCGCCCGTTCCAGGGAAGACTATCCGCACCCGGCAACCGCCTGCAGTGCAGGCGGCAAACCAGATGCCTCAGGCTTCCTCGCGGAACGCCTCGAAGCAATCGGCCGGGATCTGGGTGCGGGCGATGGATTCGCTGATGGCGATATCGGCTTCGTGGATCCGCAGCCGGCCGGCAGCTGCCAACCGGGCATCGTTGTCGGCCACCGTGATCAGGCGCAGGCCCATCCAGGCCGAAATCGCCGACCAGGCGGCATTGAGGAAAGCATCGGCGCCGTACTCGGCCTTTGCCCGCTCCGCCTGCTGCTCCGTCAGGGTTTCCGCGAGCGCCAGGAAGCGGCTCAGGACGCTTTCCGCATGGGCTGCATCGTCGCCGTGGGCCGCTTCCGCACCGGCGATATCGGCGCGCATGCGTTCGGCAAAGATCTTCAGGCCCTTGCCTTCGTCCTTCCACAGACGCCGATAGAGCAGATCCAGCGCCTGCATACCGGTGGTGCCTTCATAGACCGTCAGGATACGCGCATCGCGCAGATGCTGCTCCACCGGCCATTCGCGGGTATAGCCCGCGCCGCCGAAGATCTGGATCGCCCGGCTTGCGGTATCGAAGCCGGTGAAGCCGCCGAAATTCTTGGCGATCGGCAAAAGGAAGGCGGCGAGGTCTGCATTTTCGGCCCGAACGGCGGCATCCGGGTGTTTGGCCGACAGGTCGAGCACCGCGCCCAGTTCCAGAAGGAAGGCCTGGAGGCAATAGCTGCGGCTTGCCATTTCGGCGAGCTGGCGCTGGACATCCGCATGCCGGTTGATCGGCACCGGCGGCTCGGCCGGCGCCCCGCCCTGCTTGCGCTCGGCCGCGTAAGCAAGCGCCAGATCGAGCGAGGCCAGGGCAAGGCCCGCCCCCTGGCAGCCGGTCAGCAGCCGCATGCGTTCGATCATGGCGAAGAGCTGCGGCAGGCCGTTGTCCGGTTTGCCGATGAGGATGGCCTCGGCCTCTTCGAAGCGCATGACGCAGGTCGGCGAGCCGTGCAGGCCGAGCTTTTCCTCAAGCCGTTCGGCCGTGACCCCGTTGGGCGCGCCGTCATCCGTCGTATTCGGAACCAGAAACAGACTCAGGCCGCGTGTGCCGCTCGCGGCATCACCGGTGCGCGCCAGGAGCATGTGGCCGATGCGCGGGGTCATGTCGTGATCGCCGTAGGAGATCCAGCACTTGTTGCCGGTGACCCGCCACGTCCCGTCCGCGCCCTGCTCCGCCTTCGTGCGGACCCGGCCCAGGTCCGAACCGGCGTCGGGTTCGGAAATGCAGATGGTCGCGGACCATTCGCCGGTCAGAAGCTTTTCCGACCACAGGCTGCGGTAGGGCTCTGCCGCGTGAGCGTCGAGGACGAACACGGCGGAGCGGGTCGCGCCGCCAAGCATGCCGAAGGCCAGAGCCCCCCGGTCGAACAGCATCTGGCAGGCCGCCTGCAGGGCGAGCGGCAGACCCTGTCCGCCGAGCTCCTCCGGCGCGTCGATGCCGAGCCAGCCGTCGCCGGCAAAGCCCGCCCAGGCGGCATGATAGGCGTCCGGAACCCTGACCCGGCCGTCCTCGATGCGGCAGCCGGCGGCGTCGGACGGCGCGTTCAGCGGCAGGAGGAGATTTTCCGAAATGTCGGCAGCCGCCAGAACCACCTGGCGCGACAGGTCTTCGTCCAGCCCCTCGGCCAGTTCACAGACCCGGTGCCAGACCGGACTTGCATCCAGAAGGCGGAGGCTCAGGTCGACCTGTTCGGAATATCCCATCTCAATCCTCATTCGCACGGAAGACCGGCGTCCGCCCGGTCGTCCATCCGCCAGTTCCAGGCGGCCGTTAACTGAACCTATCTGACGATTTCCACGAGACCCGCACCCAACCGCTCCGGATGGACATTCCCGTCATCTGTCGCGGATCATTCTGCGGCGCCCGATCCGCACGCCGCCCTCACCATCGTCTCATCCCAGGGCATCATTTTTCATTCAAAATGATACTGTTTATTTTTGAACTATTTTATTATGAACAGATTGAATGGCAATGCGTCAAGCGGAAATTCACGGGTGCCTGAGCACGGCTCAAGGCACGGACACAGGCCAACACCTGTCCGGCTGAAGAGTCTGCGTGTCGCTAAATGGCGGACCAGGGTACGGACCCATAAAATTCTGCTTTCAGGCGTCAATCCGGCAAAGGAGAGCGAGGAAAAGCCTGCAGAGCCATGCGTGTGCATGGTGCAAAGGCTTTAACGCGGCTGTCCGCGGCCGGATTGGCGTCCTTCGGATCGACCGGGAAACGGCTGCCTCCTGCGTTCCAAAATCTTGAAAACCTACCAGGTTTTCCGCGATTTACGCGCCTTGGTTTCAGCCATTTCCTGATCGACCTGGAACCTGAATTTTATGGGTCCGTACCCTGGCGTGTTACGCTCCGCCCGCCTCCTGAGGCAGGGCTTCCCGCGACGCATCCGGGGACAGATCCGGTTCTCCGGACGCGGCCGCCTGATGCAGTTCGCGGATGAACTCGCTCTGCAGCATGGTCGGGAGCCAGTGCTTTCGGGTGGTGATGCCGATCATATGGCCGGAATCGCCGGTGTCGAAATCCAGAATGCCCAGAATGCCGGCCCGGATTTCATACGCCGCCTGGTGGTCGGAAAGCAGCGCCAGATGGTCGGTATTCATCAGAATGCCCCGTGCCGCGACCAGGGAACCGGTCTCGACGCTGCAGACAACGGGCTTGTCCTCGGGAAACCGGGCCGCCAGCTTCAGGAACAGGGCGCGCGACGGGGTTTCCCGGCGGGCCGCGATCCAGGGATAGTCCGCCAGGTCGCTCAGGGTAAGATTTCGTTTTCCCGCCAGCGGATGACCGGCTCTCGCCACGACCGACAGCCGGTAGGTGAACAACTCGCTCTGCACGAGACTTGCGGAGGTGAAGTCCCTGCGCATGGCCCCGACCAGGATGTCGAGACGACCCATTTCCAGGTCGTGCAGCATGTCGTCGTAAGGGCCCTCGGCGATGGAAAACCGGGCCTTTGGATGACGGGCGGCGATTTGGGTGATCGCGTCGGGAACCAGACTGGTGCGGGAAAACGGCAGCGCGCCGATCAGGACCTCGCCCTCGTAGCTGCCGCGCAGTTCGCGCACGTCGGCGGCCGCACTTTCGAATTCGTTCAGCGCCAGCCGCGCCCATCTGGCCACCGCCATGCCGGTATTCGACAGATGAATGCTGCGTCCGGCGCCTTCAAACAGGGACTGCTGGAGGCTCGCCTCGATGCTGCGCGCCATCTTGTGCACGGCAGGCTGCGACTGCTGCAGGACCCGGGCGGCGGAACTGAAGCTGCCGCCTTCGGCGAAGGCCGAGATCGCCCGGAGTTGGGGAGTGCTGAGAAGGGTTTCGGCGCCCGTTTCGCTCATGCCCGCGCTCGGGTGGCGCATTCGCGCGCACCCCGCCCGGATCAGGTCGAGCGCACGCTGGGTCCGGGCGGCAACGATCCGCCCCGCCTCCGTGGCGGTCGGCCGGCCGTCGGTCATGTCGAACAGGGCCGCGCCGAAAATGTCCTCCAGACGCGCGAGCGCCTGGGACGCGGCGGGCTGGGACACGCCGATCATTTCGGCGGCCCGTGTCACCGATCCGAGCGAAAGACAGGCGCAATAGAGCCTGGCATGCCTGAGGTTCGGATACGTCTTCACCTCAGAGCCACTCCGAGCCTTCCTGAACCGCCGCCTTTCAGGCGGCGCCGGCCTGGCGAATATTTTCGTTCTGCCTGTCTGCCCATTCAACACAAGCCTTGATCCCGCCGAGCGGGAAGAGATGAACCTGCTGGATTGTGGTGTCCGGCGTCGCGGCCACATGGGACGCTATCGCGGAGACAACGTCTGTCGGTTCATATGGCATCAAAAGCTTGGTGACGTCCATGGCCCGCTTCCTGAGGACCTTGATGGACGGCCCGACGCCACAGGCGATGGCGTATTTGATCAGCGTCTGAAGCTTGGCCGGCCCTGAGATCCCGACGTGAATGGGCAACTCGACGCCCATTTGCTTGAGCCGCGCGGCCCACTCGACCACCGGTTTCGCGTCGAAAAAGAACTGGGTGGCGATCGCCATGTCGGCGTCGGTCCGGTTCGAGAAGGACTGTTTCCATAAAAGCGCCTCGTCGACACGGCGGCTCGTGCCGTCCTTGTCGATATCCGGATTGCCTTCCGGATGTCCGGCCACATGAATGCGCTTGAAACCGAATTTGTCGAACAGACCGGTCTCGAGCATCTGCATGGTGTTGTCGTAATCACCGACAGGCCGGGCGACACCGCCGCCGATCAGCAAAGCCTGGTCGACGCCGGCCTCATCCCGGTAACGGGTCAGGGAGGTCTCGAATTCGGCAGCGTCCTTGATCAGGCGCGCCGGGAAATGCGGCATGACATCGAAACCCTCGCCGCGTATCCGGCGGGCGGTCTTGAGCATGTCCTCAAAATCCGTGCCTTCGACGTTGGCGATATAGACACGCGTCCCTGCCGGCAGCAGCGCCTTGAAACTATCGATTTTCGCAGCCGTGCGCGGCAGCACCTCGATGGAATAGCCCTGAAGCATTCCACCGACCGTCGCTCCGTTCGCTCTCAGAAGCCCGCTACGATCCAGACCGTTTTGACCATCCATGACAGACATCCATGCTACCTCTCTCCGAAGAAATGTATACACGAAACGAGCTCGGATAAAAAGCTCTTTTGGCCATATTGAGTAATTCGGCTATTCTCCGGTATTTTTAACCTTTGGCCAAATTTCTATGAATACATTTCCGAAGCTCAGCGGATACTCGCGGACCGCTCCGGCAGTTCCGGGGAAACGTCGTACGGCTCCCTCGCAAGGCCGATTTGCACTGTGACGGCTTATGACCGGTCCGACTGGCGTTAATGCGTCAAAAACTGTCGGAAAATGTTCACGAGCCAGGACAAGCGGGCCTTCACCTCCGGAATCCGGTTCCGGAGGTGCAACTTGCATAAATGAGCTTTGGAAGGTTCAGCCTTTGAGCCGCGCGGCAAGCGCCCTGTCGACGAGCGCTTCCAGGGATCCCTTGTCCAGGTCGCTGATATCGATTCCGCCCATAAGCTCCTGGGTCTCGGCAATCTGGCCGACCAGATCCCCGTTCAGGCCGAGCGCCTTGACGGTCGCAGCACTTTCGCGCATTTCCGCCGCCCGGCGCTTGCCGTGCTGCATCGTCCGCTCGAATTCATAGGCCCCGAACTCGGGCCACCCGAGGCCCGGGAAACTCTTAGCCAGTGAGGTTGCAATCTCCTCGAAGCACCCGGACGCCCTCGCCGCAAGCAGGGCCTCGACGGTGATTGCCTCCAGACCCTTGACGAAAACCGAGCGCACCATCTTGATCGCCGTCGCCTGCCCCGGCTCGTCGCCCATGTTGCGGTAGTCGAACTCAAGCCGTTCCAGCACCGGAATGACCTTTTCCGCAACACTTCCTGCAATCAGCACCGGCGTCCGGTGCCCGCGCGGATGGACCGGCGCCATGACGGCCATGTCCAGATAGGCTGCTTCCCTTGCCTCGACGAGCGATGCGCTTTCGCGCTTGCGGCCCGGCGACACGGAGTTGATGTCGATGACCAGCTGACCCTGGACGATATGATCCTGGATGCTGCGGAGCGCGAGAAAGCTCTGGTCCGCCGTCACCGCGCTGATGATCCAGTCGGCGTCGCTGAAGCCGGCCAGATCGGCGACGGCAACGCCGCGCGCCTCCATTGCCGCCGTCATTTCGGCGGCGGTGGCCGGATCCCGGAGCTTGATGTCCCATGCCATGAAGCGCAGGTTCGCATCCCCGGACATCAGGGTTTCCTGAAACGCGCGGGCTGCTTCGCCAAATCCCAGAAATCCGATCAGCATCAGGCAAACACCACCGTTTTCGTACCGTTCAGCATCACCCGGTCCTGCAGATGCAGACTGACCGCGTTTGCCAGTACCGAGCGTTCGACATCGCGCCCCTTGCGAACCATGTCTTCCGGCGTATCGCGATGGGTCACGTGCTCGACGTCCTGGGCAATGATCGGCCCTTCGTCCAGATCCCTGGTGACGTAGTGCGCCGTGGCACCGATCATCTTCACGCCGCGTTCGTGCGCCTGGTGATAGGGCTTGGCGCCCTTGAAACCCGGCAGGAACGAGTGGTGAATGTTGATGCAGCGGCCTTCCAGGTAAGCGGAGAAATCGTTGGACAGGATCTGCATGTAGCGCGCCAGTACGACGAGTTCCGCGCCGGTTTCCTCGATGATCGCCTTGATCTGGGCCTCCTGCTGCGGCTTGGTGTCCCTGGTGATCGGCAGGTGATGATAGGGAATGCCCTCGTGCAGGGTCAGGTGCAGCACATCGATCGGATGATTTGAGACGATGCCGACGCACTCCATGTTGATCTCGCCGATGCGCATCCGGTAGAGCAGGTCGCCCAGGCAGTGGTCGAACTTCGAAACCAGCAGCAGGACCTTCCGCTTCTGGTCCGCGGGCCTCAGGGTCCATTCAAAACCGAATTTGCCGACATGCCTGGAAAAGGCGTCCATGAAGCCGTCGATCGGCTTGTCCATGGCGAATGCGATGCGCATGAAGAACATGCCGGTTTGCGGGTCGTCGAACTGCTGCGCTTCGGTAATGTCGCCGCCGCAATTGGTGAGCTCCGTCGCAACGGCCGCCACGATTCCCGGCCGGTTCCTGCACTTGACCGTCAAAATCCAATTCATGTCGGTTACTTCCATGTTCTGGGAATTTCAGAAAACCTGTCCGTCAAAGAGCTTCCTTGCCGTCCTGAGAACGCCAGCTTTTTGAACGGAACCGTCGTCGCCGACGGTTGCGAGCACGGTGAACTCGCCCGTAGGGTGCTCGATCGAGAGCGCCCTGCTCCCGCCCTCGCCCTTTTCGGCGATCTCCGCGGCCGGTCCTTTCGACAGGAGACAGGCGGTCGCCACGCTGACGGCGCCGAGCACCCCGATTGCCTTGTGGCAGCGATGGGGGATGAACGTACGCGTCGAGATCGCGCCGCCGTGCTTCGCGGGACTGACGAAGGTCATCTTGGGAACGGATTTTTCCTTCACATCGCCGAGGTTCATCATCGGCCCGACCTTCAGGCGGATTGCCTCGAGGCGCTGCCTCAATTCTGTGTTGGCTTCAAGCTCTTCCGGGTTTTCCGCGCCGGTGATGCCGAAGTCGGCCGCCCGGATAATGACACAGGGCATGCCGTTGTCGATCAGGGTCACCTCGACGCCATCGACGATGTCGACTTCATTGCCGGTGGGGAGCAGCGCGCCGCAGCTGGAGCCGGCGGTGTCCTCGAACACGGTCGGCACGGGCGCGGAGGTTCCCGGCACGCCGTCGATGCGCGCTTCGCCCAGATAGGTGACCTTGCCGCCCGGGGTCTCAACCGTCGCCGTTGCGATCTGGCCGGTGTTTTCCATGAAGATGCGCACGTCGGTCGTGCCGTCGGTCGCGGCAACCAGGCCCCGCTCGATGGCAAAGGGGCCGACGCCGGCCAGGATGTTGCCGCAGTTCTGGCCGTCGGTGACGATCGCCTGGTCGACGAAGACCTGCAGGAACAGATAGTCGACATCGACGCCCGGACGGTCCGACCTGCGGACGACGGCCACCTTGGAGGTCAGCGGATCGGCGCCGCCCATGCCGTCGATCTGGCGCGGATCGGGCGATCCCATGACGTGCAGCAGCGCGGCATCACGGGACGCCTGTTCTGCGGGCAGGTCATCGGCGAGGAAATAGCCTCCCTTCGACGTGCCGCCGCGCATCCACATGCACCGGATGCCTTCCGTGATGACTGGCTCAGACATATTTCAATCCCTTTTCGGCAAGGCGTTCGCGCATGTTGTAGATGTCGAGGCCGAGTTCGCCGGCGGCAAGGCGCTTGCGCTTGTCCTCTTCGGCAGCCTCGCGGGCGCGGGCCTTTTCCAGGACCGCTTCGGCCTCCTCGCGGCGGACCACGCAAACCCCGTCATCGTCGGCGACGACGATGTCGCCCGGAGGCGCGGAGATGGTCACCGCCGAGCCCGCGATCCGCGCGCCGGAATAGATCGGCCGCATGTTGGACGCCAGCAGGCCTTTGCGCCCCTGCGCCTCGTGCACGGTCGCGACCCCGCA
>Ga0272444_10000056_pt1:0-57500 | contig 148774 bp, 127 predicted proteins | sample SSMForm13_FD_201033 | JGI IMG/M metagenome (GOLD analysis project Ga0272444, IMG submission 201033) | Marine sediment archaeal communities from Little Sippewissett salt marsh, Falmouth, MA, United States - SSM-Form-13 | ecosystem: Environmental > Aquatic > Marine > Wetlands > Sediment...
CAACATTCATCCTATCGAAATCCTTATCTTTCATGTTTCTCACCTGTTTTCGCTGAAAGCGGAGGGAGACGCTATCCAGACGCAGTCCTGTGGGAGTTGGCAGGGACCGAGGGAAATTTCTTCAGCAAGGGTTTACGACCATGCATGCTTCTGAATCCCGTCGTCGTTACAGAAAACCGGAGACGATCTGCCGCTACTCGGAGTCCTGGGAGAGGCCTTTAGGAGAAGAGGACCTCCCGGTGTTCGTGGATTCAAAGAAGCGGGAAATTGAAGATCGCGTGTCCACCCTGGGTCTTCATTTGAGACTGGCAACCCCCCATGACATGGATGGGATCATGGACCTCCACGGCCGGTGCTTCCCCCCGGGAACCCAGTCTCTCGAAACCCCGTACGTCCTTCATCGAATCCTGAACTACGGCTACACACCGATCATCGAGAACCCCGACGGCGTCATCGTCGGTGCCAACATCTGCGTCGGATATGATGATCCTGACCGGACCGCTTATGGGGTGAGGATTACCGTGGACACCTCCGTTTCCGGTCACAACCTCGGTGCTGAACTGGTCAACTATTCCTGCCTGACGGGAATGGCGCGCGGATCGCACATGAGACGAGGTCTCCTGAGCCCGACAAACTACGGTTCCGCCTCAAACTTCCTGAACTACGTGGGATACCTCTGCGAATCGTTTCACCCGGAGCTTCCAGGCTTCGGACCCCGGTTCATCGTGGCCCTCCCCCTGACTCCGGGAGGCATCATGAACAACCGGATCGATCCCGAAAAACTCAAGGTTTTCGTGCTCGCACACGAGGAAGGCAGGGATTATCTCCTTCTCGACCCCCTGGATCTGGAGGGCATTGAACGCAGCTACCGGGAGTCCTCGTTCCGCATTGCAGCCTTCTGCAAAAAGGGGACGATCGTGGAAGACAACCGGTTCTTTGCACTCCCAAAGGATCAGCTCGGTTTCCCAAAGGACGGGTAATCCCGATTCGATTCAGAATGTTCACCGGCTCACGGCTTGTCCTTTTTCCCACAGAGATCCCACACTGTCAGTGTTCCGTAATCCTTCTCGGTCTCCTCCTGGACCTTTTCCAGGGAATGGATCTCATTGTACACCTGATCCGCGGAGGCAAGAATATCGATGGGAGGGTCCCACCCGATTTTCTTCGCCTCGGCCAGATTGAGGGCAAGCCTCGGTCCAGGGGCGAAAACGATGGGCATATCCCTGGGCTTTGCCCCTTCCAGGATTTTGATCACCTTGGAAACAGTAAAACGAGCCCGCTGCTGATACCGGCTGTCCGCAATGGTCATCAGCGCGCCGGCCTTGACATAGTCCGAACCGTACATCGCCATGGAAGGAATCTTATGCTGATTCAAAACTTCCATGACCGCCGGGACATGTGCGAGCTCGAAGCCGATGCAGATCGTCATGTAGTAGGCATCGATCCGGGGAGCGATTTCCTTGACCCCCTTGAGGAGCTCCTTTGCAGCATCCTCTTTGCGCTCGGGGACCTTGTTGTAGGGCACAAGGGAGAAGCCGAGCTCCTTGCTCAATCTCTTCAGCATGTCCAGGGCGGCGTACGTTCGTCCCGTGGGAGTGTCTGCATACACGAAGCCGAGGTTCTTGAATCGAAACACATCGTAGAACAGGCGCACCTGGCGTTCATACTTCGTCGGATCAATTCGTGTGGTCAGGTTATCGCGCCCGGAATCCTCGTGACTGGGTACAATACCGGAGCGCACCGCATTGGATACGCTCATGACCACAATGGGCGTGGTGGTATTAGAGGTCTTGACCATTTCCTGCCCCGCCCAGGTCCCAAAGGCCCAGATCATGTCGAGGTCCGTCCGTGCGGCCAGGGTCTCGGCCATTTCCGCACAACGTTCACGGTTCCATTCGGCGGAAAAGCACGCGTCCTTCGGAAACACCAGGCGATCCGCCCACCCCACACGCTCGAGCTCCTTCATCACGGAGGAGAAAAGCTGACGATAGGTATGGTAGTCTCCTCCCTGCAAGTAGCCGATTCGATAAGATTTCTCAGCCCAGGCCGGTGTTACGTCCGCGCACGCCACGAGCAGCAAACCCATCAGAACAAGTCGCCCCCATTTCCCCTTCATCATCCTTCCCTCCACGCGTTCGGCGCCACTGGACCCCCACACGAAGGCCCGCCCCCTGCCGAACCATCCAGCGAAATAATCATTGCTATAGAATAATTAGATATACTACGATTTTTTTTAGAAAGATTCTAGGAAATCCCCACAGAGCAACGGAATCTCCTGCGCGAATGGAGCGGAGGAATGGCTGCGTAAGTCCGGGATCCTCCTTTTCTCGGAACGATTCGCGTTCAAAGCCCCGTCTTCGGAATGATGGAGAGCGGATTCGTCCGGCCTCTTCGGATCAGCGGCATGTGAACGGAGGATGAAGCATGGCGAGCATTCGGAATAAAATCACGCTGTCCATTCTCATCTCCGTCCTGGTTCCCCTCATGGTGGCGACCTTTTTTTCCGTGTACTTCCTCCTGGACAAGGTGGAGCAGGAGGCCTTGAACAACGTCCGCCAGGACGCCCAGGTCGCATCCATGATCTATCTCAACAAGGCCAAAGAAATTAAAAGCCTGTCCAAGCTGACAGCAAAAGATAGAATCGTCGTGGTTGCCCTGCAGCACAACATCCCCAACAAGCTCGCCGAGCACTTGGCCCCTCTCGTTGCCCGTGAGAGCGTCACCCAGGTCACGGTCATGGACAAGGAGGGACGTGTCGTGGTGGATGTGCCGGGGTGGAACGAGCCTGGCGAGGACCTTGGGCAGGACCCCTTTGTGCAAAGAGCCCTGATGGGAAGCGAGCCATCCGGATCGGAGCGCGTTCCCAATCCCGCAGGCGAGAACCCGGCATGGACCCTGAGCCTGACCGCGGCCAGTCCCATTATGGATCGCGACGATTTCTTCCAGATCGGTGTCCTTAGAATCCGCTATCACGTGGGCATTCGGGAAGAGATGATTCACAAGATTTCAGGCGCCATTCAGGGACGGGTGGACCTGTTTCTGGATTCGGAGCGGGTAGCCTCTTCATCCGTCCTGAGCGACGAAGGCAGCGGGAAATCGAGGGAACTGGACCGTATAGCCATTCAACAAACCTTCCAGGAAAACCGCCCTCATGAGCAGGTCATCGTTGCCGAGGACGGATACCTGGCCGAGTTCCAACCCATCGCAGGCATCGACTATCAACCTGTAGGGACCATGGCCATTCACACACCTGCCCGCGAGTACTACCGTCTCAGGATTCGGTCGCTTGCCAGTATCCTGGCCATTGCAGCGTTTGCCCTGGTGGTGGGGCTTCTCATCGGGTACCGGCTGCAACGCGGGATCACAGGGCCGATCATTGAACTGACCGAACAGACTGCTGCCGTGGCACAAGGGGATTTCAGCCGGGGACCGATCGACATCCCCTCCCGGGACGAGGTCGGGAAACTGGCCTCTTCGTTCAACAAGATGACTCAGGACCTGATCCAGTACATAGAACATCTCAAGACCACTACGGCCGAACGGGAGCGAATGGCCAAGGAGCTGGAGATCGCACATCAAATCCAGCAGCACTTTTTGCCTTCCTCTTTTCCAAAGCTAGGCCATACTCAGATCTTCGGAAAAAGCCTGCCCGCCCGCGAGGTAGGGGGCGATTTCTTCGACGTCTTCCTGATCGATTCGAACCGACTCGGCCTGGTCATCGCCGATGTTTCCGGAAAGGGAGTCCCGGCCGCCATGTATATGGCACAATGCCGATCCATGCTCCGCATCACCGCACTCAGCGGATATGAGCCTCAGGAAACCCTGAGCCGACTGAATCAGTTCCTCTCCCAGGATAATGACGAGTGTTTTTTCATCACCACGTTTTTCGGCATCCTGGACCTTTCCTCCAGAGTGCTCACTTATGCGAATGCCGGACATGACTACCCCTTGATCTACCGCCATGACCCGGGGGACATCGAATCCCTCCCAGGCACCGGAGGGACGGCCCTCGGTATTGTGGAAGACTTCCATTACAAGACCGCCCGGGTCCAGTTCTTTGAGAACGATATCGCGTTTTTATACACGGACGGGATCGTGGATGCCCTGAATGGTTTGGACGAGTCGTTCGGTCTGCCGCGACTACGTCAAGCGATCCTCCGCGGCCGCGATCTGTCCCCTGACCGCCTCGGAAAAGAGATTCAACAAGAGATTCAGGAGTTTGTAAATCAAGCAGAGCAATTCGACGACATCACCTACTTGATCGTCCGGTTCGACGGGAACCCGGATCAAGGCAACGGCACACTGCAAAACGAAGGGACCCCATGAAACCGGGCGGTGAAGGGGTTGCCGCACCTCTCATGAATACACAGCCTGTCCGCTCTCTTCGGCCCAAACGGCAACGCTTCGGCGGGAAGATCATTCTTCTCGTCCTGGCGATCATCGCCGTCTCCCAGGCTCTGGGAACATTCCTGAGCGTGCTCTCCTTCGAAGACATCTATCTCAAGGCTCTCCTGTCCAAGTACGAAATCCTCGGCAAGGATCTGAATCGGAAAATTGAACAGGCGTTGAAGTTCGGGAAACCCCTGGACCGCTTACTCGGTGTGGACAGGCTGGCAGAAGGGTTGTTTCGCCAGGCGGAGGAACTGGAAGAAGCCTCTGTTTTCGATCTCTCAGGCCGCCCCCTGTTCTCTTTCAAAAAGGTCGAGTTCGTATTGGCCAAGGGGGTTGTGGACGAACAGGAACGGAGCAAGGGCAAAGTGCTCATGGCAAGTGAGAAGGAAGTCGAGACGCGGTACACCGGAGACCTTAAGGACCGGCAGGAGCCCTGGCCCCTCGTACAGCTCACCCGAGGAAAGTACCGCCTCCTCTTCCCGATCAAGCCGCCCTTCGGAGCGAGGCAGGGGTACCTGGAGCTGGCCTTCGGCAAGTCCGTCCTGGATGTGAAAACGTGGGAACTGATCCGGCATTCCATCACCAAAGGGATCCTGGCGGTTGTTCTGAGCGGTCTCGCTGCGGCTCTCCTGATTCGTTTCCTTTTCGTGAATCCCGCACGCCGTCAGGTCCGATGGATGGAGGCCGCCGTGTTCAAGGACCCCGAAAGCGCTTCCCCCTTAATGCATAAGCCAAGGGCTCCCGAGGAGATGCTCCAGGTCCAGCAGTCCATGGAGGCCTATGTTGCCATGGCAAAGAACGCTCTCGACGAGGTGCGATCGGGACTGCTCACCCTGGAGCGCACTACGCCTGAAAACGCTCTTACCGCCCACGTGATTCGCCTCATGAAGCAAGTCCTCGCAGGAGATTCACATGAGGACGTATAGCCTGAAGCGCAGAATTCTGCTGATCGTGCTGGGTCTGACCGTCCTTTCGCAATGCGTGTACCTGTATGTGAACGTCCGTTCTTTTCAGACCAGTTACCACGACGTGGTACAATCCAACCTTATGGCCATCGGCACCAGCCTGAAAAGCAATCTGGACCGCATCCTGGCGATGGGCATCTCCATAGACAAGCTGGTCGGTCTCGAAGCCCTCTTAAAGGACATTTTAAAGGATGCAGAAGAGCTCCACGCCGTTGCCCTCAGCGACCGTTCCGGGAAGTGGATGTATTACTGCGACAGGGAACGGTTTGTGAATGTCCCCTCCTTTGAAGATCGAAATGGAGAGCGGATCGTTTCGCATCTTCTTGATAATGCCAACCCGCTGGTTCTTCCCCTCCAAGGACCGGATCATACAAAAACCGGCGAGTTGCATCTACAGATGGACACCGGATTGATCCGGAAAAAGATCCGGGAGATTGCCCTGGACTCCGCAACGGTTATCCTGATCTCGGTCCTCGCCGTCATCGACTTCGTGTTCTTCCTGATCGCGTTTACGATCACCCTCCCCGTTCAAGGCGTGGTCCAGGACCTGGATGCGGCCCGGCATCACGGCTCTATGAGCATGCCTGTTCGAAGGACAGGCATGGACTTCCTGGACCGGTTCCTGGACCGGTTCGACCGCTTGCGTCACCGGATAAGAGACGAGTGGGTTCAGCTGACAACGCTCCTCAGCACCCTCTCGCCGCTCGAGCCTGAAGCACACGAGGCGGACGATTCAGCGGCAACGCCCCTCAGCAGGCTTCGAGGGAGCCTGAAACGAATGACCACAGCGGAAGAGAAGCCAACAGGGGCTCTCTCCCTGGACTCACCCGTGCTGATACGGCCCGCTGTGTTCGTTTTTATCTTTTCGGAAGCCTTGAGCATCTCGTTTCTTCCCCTCTTTGCAAAGACCCTCTATCAGCCCCTGTGGAATCTATCCCAGGAGGTCGTGATCGGCCTGCCCATATCGGCCTTCATGTTGTGTATCGCCGTCGCCCTCCCCATTGGAGGCGCCTGGTCCGAACGCTTCGGACATCGAAAGGCCTTTGTCACAGGCGCGATCGTCAGTTCGATCGGTCTCGTGCTGACCGGCCTGGCCCAGGACATTCTCTCGCTGATTCTCTTTCGATCCCTGGTCGGCCTTGGTTTCGGCATCGTATTCATGGCGTCTCAGAACTATGTCGTTGCAAACACGACAACCGCCAACCGTGCCGAGGGACTCGCCATGTTCATCTCGGCGTTCTACGCCGGAACCCTCTGCGGTTCCGCCATTGGGGGCATGCTGTCCGACCGGATCGGGTTTCGATGGATCTTTCTCCTGGGAGGAGGACTCGCACTGCTCTCCCTCGCCTTCCTGTATTTATTCCTGGGGCCGAAGCGCGAGCCCGATCCATCCGGCTCTTCGGACGACTCGTCCCTCCTTTGGCCTTTGAAACTGAAGGGTGTGCTGCCCCGCCCGAGGGATTTTCGAAGGCTGTTCTCGGACCGTGACTTCCTTGCCCTGGTGCTGTTTCAGAACATCCCGAACAAGATCTGCCTGATCGGCTTCGTGTACTACATTGCACCCCTCTTTTTACAGGAATTGGGAAACAGCCGTTCCGAAACAGGACGATACATTATGGGATACAGCCTCGCGATGATCCTTTTCAGCCAGGGATTGTCCCGGTGGTCCGACCGAAATCAGAAGATGAAGGCCGGCATCTTCTGGGGCGGGATCCTCTCCGGCTTCGTTCTCCTGCCCTTTTTGCTTTTCGACAACACCCCGATGGTAGCACTCGGCATCGCCCTCCTCGGAACGGCCCACGCCCTTTCCGTGTCCAATCAGACGAAAATGGCGTCTCAACTGCCTTCGGTCCGTAGCGTGGGCATGGGGAACGGGCTGGGGATCTACCGCCTTTCGGAACGGTTGGGAAACGTGGTCGCTCCCATCCTTGCGGGGTATCTGGTGACGGTCATGGGGTACGCCAAATCGCTGACCGTGCTTGGCGTTTACACGGTCATCTCAAGCCTTCTTTACCTCTTAGTCTCGAAAAAACGGGCGTATGTGAGAGTTCAAATATCTGACCGCGAGCCCGTCACCTGCGAGATCGACGGTCAGGGGGTGCGCTTGCTAGACCTCAGCCTCGGCGGACTATCGCTCGAGTGCGGAGCGTTGACGCCTGGAACGACCGCGACCCTTACCCTGGGATTGCCTGGGCTTTCCCGGCCCCTGTCGGTTCATGTGGATGTGCTCACCAAGGATCCTTCCGGTGTGTGCCACTGCAAGTTCAGGAAGCTTTCTCTGGATGTAAGCGAAGCGATTCATACCTACGTGCTGCAGAAGGCCGAAGAGAGATAAGGGTGAGAAAGCTGCGGGTCGCAACAAAAGGAGGATTCCTCTCTCCCCCGTGTGCGCTTGACACCATGTACCCTGTTCTCTATGCTCAATCGTAAGGTAATTTTCCAAGGCGAACACCCTATTGATCCCGGGAGAAAGCATTTCGTGAAATTCAAATCCCTTCTAGTTCTTGCTGTTCTGTCCTTGCTCTGCCTTCATCCCCTCAAGGGATTCCCGGCGGATCTCACAGGCCGGGAAATCATGGAACGCCAACAGGACCGTCACGCTCTGGAAACCGAGACCAGCACCATTGTGATGCTGCTTCTGGATGACAAGGGAAATCAGACGACGCGCATCATGAGACGCTGGAGCAAACGGTTTCCCGACGGGCTTTACCGCAACCTGTGTGTGTTCCTCGAACCCAGGGACATCGCCGGAACCGCCCTGCTGACGTGGCAGCTGGAAGAGGGGAAGAGCAAACAATGGCTCTACCTTCCAGGGCAGGAAACCCTCAGGCGCATTGCCAGTCAGGGCCGAAAAAGCTACTTCATGGGCACGGATTTCACATACGAAGACCTGCAGCCGGACACCCTGGAGAACTATCAATACGAGGTGAAGGGCTCGGAGACCCTGGACGGAGACCCGTGCACGATTATTGAAATCACACCCGGCTCCAAGGAAATCGAGCGGGAAAGTGCCTATTCCAAGCGCCTGACCTGGATTCGCAAGGACCTTCTCTACCCTGTGAAGGTGGAGTTCTACGACCGACGAGGAAAGTGCATCAAGACTCAAACCAATCACGAACTGATCCCGCTGGAAGGGGAGGCATGGACGGCAAAAAAGGCCCTCATGATCAATCACCGCACCGACCACAAGACGATCATGGGGTTAAAGACCTGCGAAACCGGCCACACCATCGACGATTCCATTTTTACAGAAAGACACATTCTTTCCGGAAAGCACCTGGAATAGCCCTCGGCCTCGGGAGGCGGTGCATTCTTCCCTCCGCGTCGTCCCTGCCCGTTTCATTCTTCTTCAAGAGCCCGGTCCTTCCGCATGGAGGAGCCAAGGCCATTGTTTCAGAAAGGCACTCAGGGGATCCATGAAGACACTGATGCGGTTCAGCTACGAGCACCCCTGGCTTGTCGTCGCCGCCCTCTTTCTGATCTCTCTTTTTTCCGCCCTTCAAATCCCTCGTATCGAACAGGACCCTTCAAGCAGAGGCATGACGCTTGGCCATGACCCTTCCAGCGATGTGTATGAAGACACCCTGAAAACCTTCGGTTCCGACAAAATCACCGTCATCTACGTACAGGACAAGGACCTGTTCACACCCGGATCCCTTGCACGCCTGGAGGACCTCGTGTACGCCCTCGAGGACCTGCCGGGCGTGGTGCGGGTGGACAGCCTCTTTTCGGCCACTCAGTTCCGCAGCGAAAACGGAATGCTCTACCCCACCCCTCTGGTGGAATGGCTGCCGGAAACCGCGGAAGAAGCACGCCTCGTAAAGCGCCACGCCTTGAGCAATCCTCTCCTGGTCGACATCCTCGTTTCCAGAGAGGGCAATGCCACGGCCGTCAATCTGTTCCTTGAGCCCAATCCATCCAATCCCCGATTCAACCAGGAGTTCAACGGGCGCATAATGCAGATCCTGCAAGCGTTTCAAGGAGACTTCGAGCGCGTTTTCTCCTTGGGAAACCCGTACTTCTGGGACGCCGTCTCCCGCCTGATGCTCAAGGACCAGAAACTTCTCGTTCCCCTCTCCGTCTTCGTTCTCCTGCTCGCGCTGATGGGAATCACCCGTTCACGAAGCGGCGCCGTCCTCCCTTTGCTCACGTCGGGTATCAGCATCCTGTGGACCCTGGCGTTTATGGGTGTGATCGGAATCCCCATGAACATGCTCACCATTATCATCCCGTCCCTGATTCTGGTCATCGGCGCCACAGAGGACATCCATCTGCTCTCCGAGTACCTTGAGGGTCTTCATCAGGGAAACGAGCGACATCAGGCCATCCATTACATGATCGGCAAAGCAGGGACCGTGATCACGGTGACTGCACTCACCACGTTTTTCGGCTTTTTGTGCATTTCCATCAACCAGATCCCCATCTTGAGGCAGTTCGGTATGGCGGCCGCCTTCGGGCTTCTCGTGAACCCGGTGATCACGGCCCTGGTGACGCCCGTGTATTTCAGGATTACAGGACCCCGCACACAAAGCTCTACTACCCCGGTCACGCACCGTGCAGAATTCATAGACAGGATGGCCGTCATGGTGACGGGGTGGTTCCACTCCAGGAGAAAAACGGTCCTGGCGCTCTCCATCGGCGTGGCCGCGGCGGTCGCGCTGTTCAGTCCTCGGGTACGGCTGAACAATGACATCCTGGGGGTCTTCAAGGAAAACTCCGAGATCAGTCAGCGCATCCATGAGCTGAGCCGCCATCTGGCCGGTGTACAGACCTTTTCCATTCGCATAGACGCCGGCCATGAGGGGCTCTTCAAGGACCCGGAGCACTTGACCGAGGTGGCCGCCATTCAGGACTTCATGCGGGAGCAGGGCCGGTTCGACAAGTCCCTTTCCCTCGTGGATATCTTGAGGACGATCCAGAGCGGTATGGAAGAAGGCGTCAAAACTCCGAACGGGCTCCCTGATACCCCGGAACGGGTGTCGCAGTACCTCCTTTTTGTCCCACCTCAGGACCTCGAGCGGTACGTGTCGCCGAATTTCAGCAAGGTCAACATCGTGGTGCGCCACAACCTGAGCTCCTCGCACGAGCAGACCGAGGCCCTCGAGGAGCTGAAGGCTTTTATCGAGAACACCCTAAACCCCCACTTCACATATGCGCTCACAGGAGAAAGCATCCTGACGCTTCGAGCCGCCGATGCCATTGCCGAGGGGCAGGCAAAATCGGTCCTCCTGCTCATCTCCATTATCTTCGTCATCATGTCTCTCCTGTTCATCAACGTGAAGGCCGGCCTCCTTTCCCTTGTGCCGAACATCCTCCCCGTGGCGTTCGCCTTCGGCCTCATGGGCCTGCTGGGCATTCCCCTGAACATCGGGACCGCCATGGTGGCGGCCATTGCGATCGGTATCGCAGTGGACGACACCATCCACTTCATGACTCGATACAATACGGAGATGAAACGCCTCAAAGACCAGGACCTGGCGCTTCGGGAATGCATCAAGGCGGAGATGCTGCCCGCGTTTTCATCCTCCGCAGCTCTGGCTTTGGGCTTTGTCGTGCTCGGCTTCTCCGGTTTTGTTCCCATCGTACATTTCGGCCTGCTCTCCGCAACGGTCATTGTCGTCGCCTTTCTCTCGGATATGCTGGTCACCCCGGCCCTTCTCTCACGCACGCGATTGCTCACCCTCTGGGACATGATCGGTCTCCATCTTCGAAAGGAAGTCGTGGAGCGTTCGGAGTTCTTCCGCGATCTCAAGCCCTGGCAGATCAAAAAAATCATCCTGCTGGGACACATCCGGGATGCCCAGGCAGGCGAAATCCTATTCAAGGAGTGGGATGCAGGGGACAGCATGTACCTCCTGCTCCAGGGCGAAGTCCAGGTATACGGGCTTCAGGAGGAAACCGGCAGGGAAATTGCTTACAATCTTCTTCTCCCGGGGGATATCTTTGGACAGATCGCCATGCTCGAGCCCGGGCCCCGTTCCGCGCATGTGCGGGCCAAGAGCGACGCCACGTTCGTGGAAATCAACCGGGAGGACTTTGATCGGCTCCAGGCCATGTATCCGCGCATTGCAGCAAAGGCCCTGCGGAACATGGCTCGAATTCTTGGACACCAACTTGTCATCAGCAGCTGGCGGTACAAAGAGAAAGCGGGTAACTGACATGAAGCGAGAAATTTTCTGTGCCTTCCTTTGCTTGAGCCTGTGCCTCGTTGCATTTTCGGCCTCGGCCAGCGATCAGGGTTTATTGAACCTTCTTGACTCCCACATGGAGCCCGAAAAGGAAAAGGCGGCTCAAGGGAGCGGGGACAAGACCGCGAAAGGGAAAGGGTCCATGGTGACCCAGCTCGGAGATCACCTTCAGGCGAATCTCCGGCTCCGCTTTGTCCACTATCCGGACACCCCTACCCTGTTCGTCATCGATCCGGACAAGGACGAGAACGAGGCCGAGGCCTTGCTGAGGTGGTCCACCTGGACGGAAAAAGGGCTCTTCTCGTTTCACGCGTCCGGTTGGTTCGAAGCGGGCACGCAGGAGGACACCTATCGAGGGATCAGCCCGGTCCTGGAAGACACCAGCCGAAAACGGCGATATGCAGAGCTGAATGAGTTGTACATGGTCCGATCCGGCGAACACGGGGACCTGACCTTGGGAAAAAAAGTCTTCCATAACGGGGTTGCCTCGATCTTTTCACCGGCCAATCGGTACAGCTCCCTGGATCTGACCGATCCTATGGATCCCAAGGTCTTCGGGTCCTGGATGGCGAGCTATGATCGCTTCATCGGAGACACCACGCTGACCTTCAGCGTATTGCCTGTATTTCAACCTAAAAAGCTTCCGGGGCTGTGGTCGCGGTGGGTCGACACAGGCCTGACCGGAGACATCCCCGACCTTTCCCAGCTCTCGGAGGAGGACCTCGAAACCGGAAACGCCCTGATCGACGACTCCCCCTTTCGCTTCACTCTTCCCTCCGGCGCACAAGAGGACATGCTCTACCTCATGCACTTCTTCTGGGGGCTGTTCTTTGCCGATGAGGCAGCGAGCGGTGAGTTGCGTGAGCAGTCCGAGCGCCTTCTGGGTGCGATTCAGAACAGCAACCTTTCTCCGGTGGAAGAATTGCCGGATTCCGGGCTCAAGGACGCCGGGTGGTTCGGCCGGGTCAAGCACTCCATTGGATTGTGGGATCTCTTCCTCTCCGCATATTACGGACCCGGCCTGTATCCCGTGCTGAGGCTGGAGAGGCGAAACAACCTCCTCGTCCTGGTCAAGGAAAACCCGGACGTCTTCAACGTGTGCGGAGGCTTCTCCACCACGTGGAGAAGCTTTGAGCTGCACGGCGAGGTCCTGTATAACGCCAGTGTGAACCACAAGGACGAGAGTTACATCAAGGGGATCATCGGCATCACTTACTCCAACCAGGATCTCGCCAGGGCCCTTCACCTCCGACGCATCGATCTGACCCTGGAATATGCCGATGAGCGTGTCACGCACAAGCAGACCGAACGCGGGTACATTGCCACCTCCAGATACCTGCGTATCGGGCGGGAGGATCTCTTTGCCACACTCCGCATAGGTGTGACGGACGACCTTTCAGTCTATGCCGGGCTGGATGAAGTCTTCTGGTGCGATTCCCGATTTTACCGGGTGGGGGCGCAGTATCGAATCATGCCGGGTCTGACCCTGGATGTGGTTGCAGAGCAGTTCGAAGGCCCGTTCTACAGCTACTACGGTCACTGGAGTCAAAACGACCGGCTCATCAGCATGCTCACGTGGAGCTTTTAGCCCCAGCCTTCTTCCGCTCCGGAAAAGGTCCTCAGCCAACCGGCAAGGAGTGGCAGGCACAGAGTACCCCGGTATCCAATCCTCCTGGAATGCCTCGCTCTCTGACCTTATCACGTCCATGCATCGGTCTGGGGCTGGGGCAGTTGGAATGTCATCAACCGCCGGATGTACTTGTTGAACCCGTCGTCCTCCTCGGTTTCCAGCCTTTGAATCTCCTCACGCAGCTTTGTGATCGTTCCTTTGTCCTTGACCACGTTCAGGGACCTCACACCCGGATACGCCCTCTGAATCAGGGAGTAGATCTGTTTCTCCTCCTTGGTCATGGAAAGATACCGGTCCACTTCATCCAACATGGCCTGTTTGTCCGTATCGAGACGCCCATCCACCTGCATGAGAAGGTTGAGGCTGAAATCACCGCAACGAAAGTGGGAAGGCATCTCATCCAGGTTTTCGAGCAGCCGTCGAATCTCCTCCACCACCTCTTCGTCGCTCATGGGAACAAAGGTTCCTTCCTCGACCATTCTTTGGAAAGGCGACAGGGGATGGATGGCGAATGTCCGGACCCGGATAAAATTCGGACGGATCTGGTTGAGGATGCGCGCGGTCTCGAGGGCGTGCTCCGCACTCAACTCCCTTCCGCCGACACCGGGCATGATGTACTCGGAAAGAGAAATCCCGGATTCGGCGACACGTTTTCCTCCCTGGAGAATGTCCTCCGGTTTGTTTCCTTTCCGGATGAGTTTCAAGACGCGCGCTGAGCCGCTCTCCATACCGGTATGGATCCGGTTCAGGCCTGCCTCCTTCAGGCGCTCGTAGTGCTCCAACCGCTTTTTCTTCATGGACTTTGCCCGCGCATAGGTCGTTACCCTTTCAATATTCGGGAACCGCGTCTTGATATGCCGAATGATCTCCACCAGCTCATCGGTTGGAAGGATCAAGGTGTCCGCATCCTGAAGAAAGGCCGAGGTAAAGGATCGTGCATCGTAGACCTTCGCCATGCTGTCCACATCGTGCTTGACTTCTTCCACGCTCCTCCGGGAAAACGTTTTCCCCTTGTAGGCCGGGCACATATGGCATCGGTTCCAGGGGCAGTTTCTCGTGACCCTGACCAGGAGGCTGAATGCCTCACTGGGCGGCCGAATGACTCCCTGTTCAAACATGATTTCTCTTCTCCTGTTTTTCCCCCCAGAAGTCCCTTTCCTTCGATCCATCGAAGGAGTGAATCGTGCAGGTTATTCCGTGTTTCTGATAAGGTGAACCGCAGGATGTCAGGAGGGGTCTTTCTCCTTGGAAGCGGCGTCAATGTCGATAATTTTCGTCCCTTGAATGTATTCCTTGACCGCGTACTGAGTAATACTCTGAAATTTTTTAATGATCTGGATGATTCGCTTGGTGTTCTTCTTGAGCAGAAGGAGCCTCTTCCGGCTCGCCTCATCCGAAAGACTGTTGGGATCGAGCTTTTCGCTGCACACCAGCACCACCTGGAGGGGGTTGTTCAGCTCGTGGCCGACCGCCCCGGCCATTTCCAGGATCGCCTGGAGTTTTTCCCGCTCCTGCCGCTCCTCGGCCGCTTGCCGGGCTTGGGTGATATCCATGAAGTGCCCGAGGATCGCCCTGCGGCCTTCGTGATAAATGGATGTAACGGCCTCCATGACCCATTTGACATTGCCGTTTCGGTCCACAATGCAGAATTCATAGGGCGTGAACCGCTCCTCCTTCAGCATGGCTCGAGTGTACTCTTTGACACGTGCGACGTAATCCTCGTGGACGTACTGCAAGGAGACCGTCCCGACCAATTGCTCGGCCGAGTACTGCATGATGCGACAAAACTCGGGATTGACATACACGAACCGCCCGTCCTGTACGATATAGCTCCCGATAAGGGCATTCCGCCGGATTCTCTCGAGCTCATCCTCGGCTTGTTTTCTTCGAGTATTGTCTCGAATGAACCCCTCTATGGCGAGCGGTTGTCCGTCCTGGTTGCGGATCACGGTCCACTTGTCGTGCATCCAGCGGATGGAGCCGTCCGGGCTCACGTGCCGGTACTCGTTCTCGCCTTCCATGCCCCCTGCCTCCAGGGAGCGCTCCCTCTCCCGCTTGAAGGTCTCCCGGTCGTCCGGGTGAATGCGAAGCAGGCTCCCCTTGAGCGGCAGCGACTTCAATCCGTTTGCCTCGGCGCTGAACAACTCGAGAAAGCGCCTGTTGAAAAAGGTAAAGGTCTGGGATTCAATGTCCAGGCGATAGATGGCATCCTGGGAGCGATCAGCCAGCCGCTGGAAGTCCTCGGACAGGACCTGGATCAGACCGCTTTCACGCTCTCTGCTTTGAATCGCATCCGATGATACGGGAGCAAAGGTAGCGCCGGGCTCCTGATCGGGTGTTTTCAAGGACATGGTCGCGGTACCGGGGGGTTGACGTCAAACAGCCGCCTGCATTTTTTGCATGATACGATCCCCAAGCGTGTGTGTCAATTCACGGGGGTGGGTCGTTTTTCATTGCAGCGCATGACTCATGCGGTGTGGAAAAGCGAAATCGGGATGGAAAAAAGGCTGGTGCTGGGGAGGCAACAACATTCCTATGCTAACCATTTGATATCACATGATCTTAACTTTTTCAAATTTTAGAATACCCCCAATAATACCCCCAAATGCGATTCTGTTGAAGATAATAGTTCTTATCGAAATATGGAAATTCACTGATAGGTAAAACCGGAGAGATTCAAAAGCAATCATTGACCCTATTAAAATCAAGTTCCCAAAAATGATTTACCTCGGTTTCATCAAGGCTCCCCCATAAACACAAACGCCCCCCAGTAGAAAGGATTGTCAGTTCCATAACGTTCTTTCGTAATCTTCATCTGCCCAAGGGCCGCTTGCCTCAGTGCCTGGCATCTGTCCATCTTCTTTGATTGGATGTTTGTATAAAACGCTATCATCAGCTCCTTGGTTTCCTTGTCCGGCACCGACCACAGGCTCATGACCAGGCTTTTGGTTCCCGCCTGTGTGAATGCCCTTCTGAGCCCATATACACCTTCTCCCGCTTTGACTTCACCAACTCCCGTCTCACAGGCTGAAAGCACCACCATGTCCGTTCCTCGAAGCCTCAGCCCCAAAATCTTCTCTGCTGTCACTATACCGTCACTCTTTTCCAATTCCCCTGACCGCAAGGCATTGTTCGCACCTGCAAGGGCAATCCCCGACCGGAGCAAGGGATTCTCAACCTTGACACCCTTTCCCACTGGTCCCTGCATCCCCGCCAGCTGAAGGCCCCTTCCCATGCCTTCTTCCCTGAGGGCGAAAAGGTCCTGGTCGCTCAGGAAAAACCCGTGGGTAGCAAGATGGAAGATGCGGGGCGCTCCCTTTTGTTTCAGCACTTCTTCCAGGGCCTCCTTGCCCGTGTAAAGATCCACGACCTCATCCCGCAATAGGCCCTGTATGGTTTTCACCTCCTCCCCCGTTCCGGGTAACCTCTGGAAAGAAAACCCTCTCATGTCAGCTGAGCGCTTGGTCTGCACCTGTGACTTTCCTTCGGCAAGAGCGAGTTTTTTCAGTGTCAATGCCTTTTCCTCAATCCCCAGGTCAAAATCAGGGTCCCCCAGGAGCAGAGCACCGTCCCCTCTCTCTTTGATCTCCCCAAACCCGAGGATGTCTCTCCCGGCAGCCAGGTAATTAAAGGTATAGTCTTCGATCAGGAACCTCCCATCCGGCCCCTGGAGCACCTCAAAAGGAATCAGGTTCAGGTTTCCGTCAGGGGAGATAAATATCTCCTTCACTTCATCGAGTGCCTTCTTCCTCAAGGGTTCAAAGACAAGGTCATGGATCCTTCTGGATGTGTCCATGGCCTTGAGGGTCTCACTGCCCTTTGATTCGTTAATCTCTCTCTTGAATATGGCTATGGCCTTGTCAATCTCCTCGGCATCCCCCAAGTCCACCATCTCCACCCTGTCATTTCTTCCTGCATGGAGTACGAAGGCAAGATAGCGGGGAGGGAGCCATCTCTTTTCTTTCCCTTTTGCCTTGAAGTTGAAGGTGTTGATCCGGACAAACTCCAGGAGTGCGGTCTTCAAAGGCAGGGCCTGGGCTACCTTCGTGCTGTCCACCCTCTCGATTTTCTTTTTCAAGGCATAGGCCTGGCTGAGGGAGCTGAGTTTTGCTTCCAGGTCTCTTTTATTGTTTTCTAGGTGAGCAATTTTCCTTTGATACGCCTCCGGCACTTCCTTGCCCGGTCCCCCGAAGGTCAGTTGGGAGAGCTGGGATCGGACCCTTGCAAGCTCCTGAAATGTGCCAACAGCCCTGGGGTCGTCCGAATAGACTAAAGCCTCCAGAAATCTGCGCTGGGCCTCCAGGACTATCCCCTTTCTGCGAAGCCACATGTCCAGGGCGTCTTTCCTGACCGAAGGGTTTTCTTTCAGGTGCAGGGCCGCGAGGCTGAGAGCGCCCTCCAGATTGCCCTGCCTGCTACTCAGTAATAGGGTCTGCCGGTCTTCTGAGGCAAATCCCGCGACTTGGTCAATTAGATTGTCATCGATACCCTGTGCACGAATATGCAGGGAATGGGCCTTGCTGAATTCTTCCTTTGCGGCATAAAGCAAGGCCAGGTTGTTTAAACTCAATGCTACATCGGAATGATCCGGGCCAAGGGTCTTCTCCCTGATGGCCAGTGAGCGCTTGTACAGGGGCTCCGCCCTTGCATAGTCACCCATGGCTCTGTAAAGCTCTGCCAGGTTGTTGAGGCTCTTGGCCACATAGGGGTGATCCAGACCAAGAGCCTTCTCGCATATGGCCAGCGATCGCTTGTACAGGGGCTCCGCCCTTGCATAGTCGCTTAAGGCACTGTAAAGCCCTGCCAGGTTGTTTAAACTCAATGCTACATCGGAATGATCCGGGCCAAGGGTCTTCTCCTTGATGGCCAGTGAGCGCTTGTACAGGGGCTCCGCCCTTGCATAGTCGCCCATGGCTCCGTAAAGCTCTGCCAGGTTGTTTAGGCTCCCTGCCACATCGGGATGAACCGGGCCAAAGACCTTCTCCCGGATGGCCAGCGATCGCTTGTACAGGGGCTCCGCCCTTGCATAGTCGCTTAAGGCTCTGTAAAGCCCTGCCAGGTTGTTGAGGCTCTGAGCCATATCGGGATGGTCAGGCCCAAGGGTCTTCTCTCGGATGGCCAGCGATCGCTTGTACAGGGGCTCCGCCCTTGCATAGTCGCCCATGGCTCTGTAAAGCTCTGCCAGGTTGTTGAGGCTTAATGCCATACTGGGATGATCCGGGCCAAAGGCCTTCTCCCGGATGGCCAGCGATCGCTTGTACAGGGGCTCCGCCCTGGTGTAGTCGCCCATACATTTGTAAAGCAATGCCAGGTTGTTGAGGCTCGTTGCTACATGGGGGTGGTCAGGTCCAAGGGCCTTCTCCCGGATGGCCAGTGAGCGCTTATACAAGGGTTCCGCACTCGCATAGTCGCCCATGGCTCTGTAAAGCTCTGCCAGGTTGTTGAGGCTCGTTGCCACATGGGGGTGGTCAGGTCCAAGGGCCTTCTCCGTGATGGCCAGTGAGCGCTTATACAAGGGTTCCGCCCTCGCATAGTCGCCCATGGCTCTGTAAAGCCCTGCCAGGTTGTTGAGGCTCCCTGCCACATGGGGATGATCCGGGCCGAGGGCCTTCTCCACGATGACTAGCAGCTTCTCAGCTAACGGGATTGCGTCTGAATAGCGACCTTGCCGGTAGAGCTTGACGACTTGCTGATTCAGCAACTTTGCCTCGCGAAGTTGGTCTTGCTGTGCATTCGAATGGGTAGGGAGCAAGAGAAGGAGGGACACAAAAATGAATAAATGAATATGACTAAAGAGCCTACAGGTTTTCATAATACCTATACTCAGCGAAGGTTGTATAGTGTTTGAACAAAAGCGCCGGAAATCGGTGATGTAATATGAGTTGAATTTCCTTTTTCGGGCACGGACTATGTGGGATTTCGCCCTGTGTGTCCAGGATGAAGCCAGCCTCCAGTATGTGGGGTTTCCTTGGCTCACATCGAAGGAATATGGAATTGCCACAGAGAGAATTCCCTCTCAATTCCTCAAGTGTTCTTTTCCAATCCTGGATTGGTCAGACCAAAAATAGTGGTTCACATTGCTCAAATGACCTTTTTTTTCATCAATCCTGCTTTTCCCGGATACTTGCATTATAAACAAAACATGATGAATACCATGATTGTAATGATATTCACAACTTTGGAGCTCATGAAAAAAGCCTATCAAAACCCCCATCAGGTTTCACGGATGATTTATTCAATGATTCCAATCCTATCACTGAAGACCATGAATTGCAATATTACCCCAATAATCATTGAAAAAGGCCGGATTCCATCTTTACCCTACAATTGTATAATCTATGAAATGTCCAAAACAAAGCCCCATCTCTCTCTCCGAGAAATGGGGCTTCAAATCGCTCGGGCCATGGCACCCTCGCTTTTTCAAAAAGGCATAATGTTTATTTAACTTGGAATTCCCCGTAGCTTGCTACGGGGATGGCTCAGAATAAAGAAACATTCCTTATTATCGGCGTAACGAAGTGAAGCCGACGTGATACCCGGCAGCTTGCTGCGGGGAGAGTTCATTACTAGGAGAATATACGAACAGGCATACCTATAGATCATAAATAGCCTAAAAAGTCAAGTGGAGACTGTATTTAGAAATGCTATCGTTCTTGCAGCCTATTAGATAGGAAATAGTTTTTTCGACGTCGATTCTTCTGCATCCCTGCCCTAGACTGCCAATGCCCTTGCCTATCACCGGAGAAAGGGTTCATTGAAATCTGAGAATCGCGGGAATACTGAGCATAGGTTCTGAAGCCCGACTTTGCCCAAGGGGGATCTATCGTTTCCATTCTGCATAAAAATTGAAAGTAAATCCCCGTCAAGATAGGTTTCTGTCAAAGGTCTCCGATGATCGGAACTCAATCCCCTTGCCTGTTAGATGTTTCCGGGCAGCCCATCTTTAGAAAAGCTGTGAAGTACCCTTCCAATCTGCTTACATAGTGCTTACACGGTTTCAAGTCTATCTTATAACTGATATTTCATAGCCCCTGATATTGCTAACTGAAAAGGCTTTCAGTCGTTTATATGACCGAAAGCCCTTTCATTCCTCCCTTTTGAAACTTGAATCGTTCAAAATGCTTGATATTGTGGTGCCTGGGGAGGGAATCGAACCCTCACATGGACTGAGCCATAAGGGATTTTAAGTCCCTTGCGTCTACCTATTCCGCCACCCAGGCCAAGAAAAGCCCGGAGAAGAACGACAGGTTCTCGTCCTCCTCGGGAATCCTCAGAAAACCCTACCCAAATCGTGATTGAACAATCAAGGAAAAAGGGCCTGTCGAGCGCTCACAAGAAAAGACAAGGACGCGACGCTACCGTAGGTAGATGGGGTTGGTGAAAATCCAGGGATGCATTCCCGAGAACCGAAGCTTCCGATCCACCTCGACACGGTACACTCCTCGCTCCCTCACCCGATAGATCGCTTCCGTGCCCTGCCAGGTTTTCTCCAGCCGCCCGTCCCGGATGAGACGAATTTCACCCTCATATGGAAGATCCACGATGAGTTCCCCCGGTTGAAAGGCCGCTTCCTCCCCCATGATGAGATCCGATCCGTCTTCCGAGAGAAAGTAGTAGCGGAATCCCCTGGCCGGGCAGAGACCGTCGTGAGCAATGAACAGACGCCCTTCCCTCAGGGCCTTGTAGACTGCGCGCTTAGCTTCCTTGAAATCCTTGGGAAGGGGGCGGTTGAGGAAGACGTGCACGTTGATCGTGCTCAGAAGAAAGGCGTAGGAGAGGGGTCGAAAGTGCAGGAGCCCCCACCGGAAACCGGATCCGTGGGCATCCGATGTCCCGATTCCAACGGTGCGTTGCTCCCGGCACAGGCGATCCCAGAAGACGAGGGTCTTGCGACTCGGTGGCAGCAGGGTTCGTCTTTTCATGGCCAGGCAGTAAAGACCCCAGAACGGCCCCTTGATCCGCTCCTTCCAACGGGAACTGTAGTTCCAGATACTGATTCCGGAAAAACCCCGAACCGCCAGATCGTTCCAGGTGTAAGCCTTCCCCTTGTCTCGAAACGGCATCCCCCTTTCAAAGGGGTGGGCCAGAAACCCGAATCCGCCCTGTGCGTTCACTCGTTCGATCACTTCCTGAGGGCCGGCGTGATCGCTCCGAACCATGGCGTTCAAATCATAACCGAGGTAGTGATGGTAGCGCCCGCCGATCTCCAGCCCCATCAGCAGAAGGAGCTTTCCGTAAAAACCCTCCTCCTCCAGATGAAGACCGTTGGTCATGGTGTCGTGATCATTCAGGCAGATGAAGTCCAGGCCTGCCCCGAGAGCGACGCCTGCAAGCTCGGAGGGAGTCAGGGTTCCGTCCGAGTAGCTTGAATGCACGTGCAGGTTTCCGATGTACTCGTAGTCGAACACAATGAATCCAAACAGGGAGTGTTGAGGTTACTCGTATCGCTCCAGCGCCTGCCTCCCCATACCCATGGATTTGACCACGGCTACGGCGTGGATGAGCAGAACAATGCCGAATGCCGATACGATGATCAGCCACTGAAGACCTGTCACAGACTTTTGCCGTACGCCGGCCATGAAGAGGATGTACACCGGTCCGGCCTCGAGCAGAATGACAAGGGCCATGAACAGGGAGCTCACCATCATGTAGAGCACACCCCCGAAACCCGTGGACACCTGGGCGATGTTCTCGTACCCGAACTTCGGGTACAGCGCCCCGAAGCCCACGCCCATGGCCACAATCGCAAACACGGAAAAAAACATGGTGACGGCCAGGAGGCCCATCATAAAGGGTGTCACCTCCAGCAGGTGATTCGTAAACACGATCAGGATTTCGCCCAGGGCGAGCATGGGCAGGAGATACACGGCGAACTTACCCCAGAGAAATCGTTGAATCGACATGGGAGAGCTCTGAATGATCCAGAATGACTTTCCTTCCGCACTCACCGCCGGAAAGATGAATCGTACCGAGATGGCGGAGAGCACAAACCCGGCGAGGCCGAGGTTCAGAAACGCAATCTCGTTTTGAAGGAACTCGAGTCGAATGGGGCTCCTCTCCAGAGGCAGCACGCTGAAATTGAACAAATAGACCACCACCAGCGCTCCCAGCAGAATGAGCTGGGACCACTGGCTGTTGTCCCGAAAAAACGTTCGAATATCCTTGTCCACCACAGCGGCCAGTTCTCGTCCCAGCGGCGCGGTGAATCCCTTTTTCAGGAGGTTCAGAAACGCACTCCCGCCGCGACGCCTCCGCTTCGCCTCCTGGGCGCGCGAAAATCCACTGTAGTAAATCGCCTCAGCAGTCCATATGTTGATCACCAGAAGAGCAAGGGCCGTACTCCACAGCAGGAGCAATTGAAAACCATACCCTCTGAAAGGCACACCACTCAAGTGATGCCACAGGGCCTCCGTGACCCAGTGCGTGGGGAGGAAGGGACTGTCCGGGGCCTTGAGAGCCCCCAGGTACTGCACGGCGCTGAAAAACGCATCCGGATCCACGAGACGCTCGGGACGAAGGAACCGGAACAGCAGATAGAGGGCCACCACAAGGAGGATGACCAGGAGCATCAGGATGTCGCGTGTGCGATAGGCCGGGAAGATGCTCACAAGGATCATCGTGAGAAGGATTCCAATGCCCGCTGCGATGAGAACCGTGGCAACGCCCGAATGGGCCAGCGTGATATAGAACCCGAATCCCGGATCGTACACATAGGCGTACGCCATGATTACGGGGAGCCCAAAGATGACCACCATCCAGGAGCTGTCCACGATCGTGAAAAAAACGCGGCTCAGAAAAATTTCTTCCAGGGGTGCAGGGGTGGCGTGACAGAGATCCAGGTCCCTGGAAAGGTAGAGGTTGGAAAGAGCGGTAATGATGTGGCTGAACACCAGGAGCGAAAAGAAGGTCAGCAGGATCATGCTCAGCAAGTGATGCGCAAGGATGTCCCCGATCATCTCCGCGGACTGGAAGTAGAAAAGCACCCTCGCGGAAAGGATAAACATTCCTGCCCAGAAAGCGATTCCGAGACCCCCCAGGATCCACGACCGCTTGCGCGCTCGGGAGTCGGCATTCCGCAGGCCGTTCAGGACCCCGAGAATTCGGGGACTAAGCAGGAGAGCCAGGTCCTTCATGAGTACTTGATGTCTCTTCGGTCAGTTTCAAAAACGTGTTCTCCAGATTGCCGTCCACGCCTGCCAGAGCCCGGAGCTCGTCTGCGGTTCCGCGGGCGATGATCCGCCCGGCCTGTATGATGGCGATCTCCTCACAGACCTCCTGGGCGACCCCAAGGGAGTGGGTGGACATGAACACCGTGGTCCCGTTTTTCGCCTGGTTCCGGAAGATGTCCTTGACGAGGCGCGCCGCCCTGGGGTCCAGTCCCACCATGGGCTCGTCCACCACGATCACCTTGGGGGCATGGAGAAGAGCTGAACACATGACAAGCCGTTGCTTCATGCCATGGGAGTAGCTTTCGATCAACTCATCCCGCCAGTCCGTGAGCTCGAAAAGATCGAGAAGTTCCAGGGCCCTTCGATCCGGCGACAGATCGTGATCCAGCCTGTATAGGCCGGCGATGAACCGCAGGAATTCCATACCCGTGAGCTTTTCATAGAGATAGGGGCGATCCGGGATAAAACCCACTGTTCGCTTGGCTTCCGATGGCCGAGTGGCCAGATCATATCCGTTCAGCTCGACCCGGCCCGATGTGGGCTTCAGCACGCCCGCCATCATGCGAATGGTTGTGGTCTTTCCTGCGCCGTTCGGGCCCAGGAATCCGAACACCTGGCCCTGCGGCACGTCGAGATTCAAACCATCCACGGCTTTGAACTTCCGGTAGACCTTGGTGAGATCGATGAGCTTAATCATGACGCCACTCCAGCACTTCGATCTTGAGTCGACCAACCAGACCGATCACGTCCACCTGTTTTTCCAGGTTTCCTTCGAGCAGTTTAATATGCGTTGCGTCAACCGGCATCTGATTCAAGGTCGCGTCCAGGGAAACCCATTGCCCCACGTACACCTCATTCCACGCGTGGTAAAAAAACCTGCCCCGGAGGTAAACCAGGCCCACAGCAATTCTTGTGGGAATACCCAGGGCCCTGAGAAGAGCCGTAGTCAGCGTGGCATGCTCGTTACAATCCCCCACCTTGTTTCGGAGGACTTCCAGCGCACTCGGGATCGTGACCACAGGACGTTTTTCCAGGTTCTCATACACCCAGGAGAGCACGAGCTGTGCCATGCGAAGGGGATCCTGCTCCTCATCGACGATGGCGCGGGCCGCTTGAACGATTTCCTGGTGATCGCTTTCAATGTTGAAATCAGCAGCCAGCTCGTTTTCAAACGCCTTCTCCATTCCCGCATCGTTTTCGCGATCCGCTGGAATGGATTGGAGTTCCTCGCGTTCCACCACCATAACGGATTCCGAAAAGCGCTGCCGGCCCCCATTCCAGACCTCGCGTCCCATAGGCACATCCTCGATGCCGCCGAACCGCACCTTGAGATACGAGAGATCCCTCGGACGGGGAAGTTTTCGATCGGGCTTCACCGCGGAGAGATCGTAGAAGTCCGTCTCCCCGCTTCCCTGGATGTTCTCCGGCGCCACCGCGGCACTGGATCGAACCGCGGTCAGCCCCATGAAACCCGTCTCCTTGAGCGTCCCTCCGTTCTCGTCCAACCAGAAGGTCAGGATGGTACCCCAGAGCTCCGTTTCCAGACGAAACGCCTTGTAGGCGATCCCCCGGATCTCCACCTCCTCCCTGGCGACCACGCGGACTTCCGCCTTTTTTCGGCTCATGGTCGACGGATCGAATATGGGAAATTGGAACGCATCTCCCACGCGGAGCGGCCGTCCGCTGAAGTAGTGAGCCAGACTCGCTGCCAGGATAGGCGGCTCTTCGATGGGAATCCGTCGGGTGCGCTTCTCCCCTTTCCTTCCGGTCTCGATGATCAACCGGCCCTCTTCCACCCTTCCCGCGGCTTCATAACTCAGGGCACCGGACGTCATCTTGAACTGGAACCGACGCAGGCCGAAATCCTGGTCCACCCGGCAGCGGGTCATGGCGTAGACACCGCTTGCCAGCCCCATGAGGTCGATTTTGAGGAAGATTTCTTCCTGGATGATATATCCATCGGTATCCGGGCGTAAAAAATTGACCGAATAGCCGACTTTTCGATCCTTGAGAAAAATCTCCTTCCACTCCCGTCGCATTTCTTCCACCGGGAGCGGCGCCTCCATCCCTCCTGCCGGAGATCCCGTAAAATTGACCTTGCGAACCAGAAGCCCCAGGAGGACCACCCATGCCGCCACGATGCAGACACCGGCAGCATGCCATACCAGTCTTTTCTTGGTGTGCCGTGCCATGGAATTGCTTAAAGAACTCCTCTGATTCCTGTTTCTCCCTCTCGAGGATGAACCGGATGACCGCTGGCCTATGAATGCGAATAAAACGGCACACGCCTTCTTCGTGCCCTGAAGGAAACCACGGGCCGGTGCGAGAGGCGCTTCACGATGTCGAGGGATTCACATGGAGTGCCGGTTCAGCCAGTGAACAGCTCGGCTCCGGCTGTGCAAGGATCGATTCTCGTACTCACCGGGGAAAAGCCGGGGGAAGGCCCGGTATCATCGCTTTGAGCCCGAGCAACCGCCCTGCCCGGACTCCAGCGTCCGGCCGGTGCGCCAGCCTACATCTTGTACTTACCGAAATCCTCTGGATTCAGGTTCTCCAGGATCTCCTGCCACTTCTTGCCCTGTTCGGACTTGTCCTCGGCCTCCGCCTGGAGATCGATCTGCTTGGACTTCTGAATGACTTCTTCCGCCACGAAAATAGGGGCGCCCACTCGTAGCGAAATGGCAAGCGCGTCGCTCGGCCTGGCGTCAATGGACATTTTCTTCCCGTTGTACTTGATGTAAATCAATGCGTAGTAGGTATTGTTTCGCAGGTCGCAGACTTCCACCTTCTCCACCTGCATTTCGATCATGTCCATAATGTTTTTCAAAAGATCATGGGTCATAGGACGGGAAAAGTTGATGCCCTCGAGCTCGCTTGCGATCGCAGTCGCCTCGAGCAAACCGATCCAGATGGGCAAGGTTCGATCCCCTTCGGTCTCTTTTAAGATGACAATCGGGCTGTTGGTCAACGAGTCTACGGTGAGACCGGATATGACCATGGGCCTAAGCATGTCTTCCTCCATTTCTCCTTCAAGAATGCATCTACTTTTCATTCTCGATCATGCTGCGACCCTTTGTCAACACAACTTTCTTCCCCGCAGAGGGCGCGTTCATCCCCAAAACCGATAGCTCTGCCCCCTGCGATAAGGCCCCTTTCCCATCCCGTTCGTCCAGTCTCCCCGGGACCCGTTCTGTCCCTGCGAAAACCGGGGAAGTCGTGCAGATGAAGAAACCTTTTCCTTTGCCGGTCCGCGCTTGCGTTTTTCATTGAAATGCGGGTAGGCTTCTGGCAGGCACGAAACGAAATCGTGTCCCAGGCGGCCCCTCTCTCCAACCGGCCGTACCGGCGGAAGGGGCGATCGATGCGTATTCAAGGAAACTCACACGCCATGAAAAACAAACTGTTTGCCGGCAACATCCTGGACCACAAGCCGCGACTCTTCTTGAGCCGGATTCTTTACGCCCTCTTCAAGCGGGTTTCTCTGGACGAGAGCAGAAAGGAAGAGCTCAAGCGGATCCACAGGGCAGGCACCGTGGTGTACGCCATTAAGTACCGCGGACGCCTCGACTACCTTTTGTACCACTACAACTTCCGAATGAAACGCCTTCCCTATCCCAAGCTTGCCTTTTCGCTCAACATCTCGGTCCTTCTCCCTCTTCGGACCTTTCTTGGAAACGCCCTGGCACGATTTCTCTATTTTCTCAGGCACGGCGAGATGCCGGACCCCTACCGGCTGGGCTTTTATAAAGAGGCGATTCAAAACGGAACCACTTCTTTGATATTCCTGGTGGATCCCAAAGGCTTTTCACGCCAATTCGTGCACGCACAGAAGGACGACCTTCACCTCCTTCTCGATACGCAGGACGAGATGGAGCGCCCCATCTTCATCGTGCCTCAGCTTATTCTGTACAAGCGATCGCCGGAGCGGCAGGATCAGACGTTGACCAGTATCCTGTTCGGGTTCAAGGAACACCCCGGTGTCATTCGAAAGATGGCCCTGTTTTTTCGCCATAACCGGCGTGCGTTCATCGATTTCGGAGAGCCCGTGAATCTCCGGGAGTACCTTGACGACCAACCCTCTTCTCGATCTCACGCCGACCTTGCCGTAGAGCTTCGCGAAGACCTGATTGCCCGTATCGATGCCCAAAAACGCATTATTCTGGGCCCGATCATGAAATCCCGGCAACAGATCAAGGAAATCGTTCTTCGGGACGGGGGGATTCACAAGCACATCGAACGTGCCGCGGCCGAAAGTCCGAAGCGGGCAGTCCAGTTGAGAAAAAAGGCTGGGGAGTACTTCGACGAGATCGCTGCGAATTTCAACATGGCCTACATCGAATTCTTTCACTGGGCGCTCACCTGGTTCTTTAACCGGCTTTTCGGAGGAATCGACGTGGACATCGAGGGAATGGCCAAGGTGCGTGAATGGGCTCGCAAGGGGTCCATTGTCTACGTTCCCTCCCACAAGAGCCACATCGATTACCTCGCACTGAACTACATCCTTCATAATGCAAAAATGCACATTCCTCGAATCGCGGCAGGAAAAAACCTGGCTTTCTGGCCCATGGGGCACATTTTCCGCAAGTCCGGGGCGTTCTTCATCCGAAGGACGTTTAAGGGGGCCCGACTCTATCGCGAGGTGTTCGGGCGGTACATCAAGGCCCTCATCGAGGAAGGGCATCCCTTGGAGTTCTTCATTGAGGGAGGGCGCAGCCGAAGCGGAAAGGTCATTCTTCCGAAAATCGGATTCCTTACCGTCCTGATTCAGGCGTTCCAGGAAGGATACTGCCGGGACATGATTTTCATTCCCGCATCCATCAGCTACGATCGCATTCTGGAGGAGAAAGCGTACCTCAAGGAACTGGCAGGCGGCGAAAAGGAAAAAGAGAACATCCGCCAGGTTATCCGCGCCCGCCATTTCCTCAAACGGAAGTATGGGAAAATCTACATCCGATTCGGAGAACCCGTATCGCTCAAGGATTACCTAGCGGTTCAATCCACCAGCGACATGAAGCCCCATAAGCTGCTCGCGTTTCATCTGATCCGCTCCATCAACAGCGTCACCCTGGTCACGCCGCTCTCCCTCGTGGCCTCGGCCATTCTCACGGCACATCGCGGGGGATTTTCCGCCGACGAACTCCACACCGTCACCGGGGAGTACCTGGCGTTTCTCCGTTCCAAACATGCGCCCACGGCATCCACCCTCGAATCTTCGAAAGAGGCTGTCGAAGAAACGCTTTCCCTTCTCCAGTCCTGGAAGGTGGTGAGTTCTCTCGAGGTGACCGAAGAGGAAGAGGAAACGTTTTATTATGTGGAGGACGAGAAAAAAGTGGGGTTGGAGTTCTACAAAAACAACATCATACACTTTTTCATTCATCACACCCTGGTAGCGGTCTCTCTCCTCCATGGAGAGGAGGACGTCCGGCCCCTGGAGGCCCTCCGATCGGATTATCTCTTTCTTCGAGATCTTTTCCAAAAGGAGTTCATCCTCATGGACCCCTTACTGGACGACAAGGATCGGGTCCGATCCGTACTGAGCGATTTCATGGAAGCGGGTCTGGTCCGCGAAGATGCCGCTTCAGGGGGTTTCCGGATCACACGGATGGGCACGGTTCGACTTCCGGCCTGGGCCCGCTTTGCCAAGACGTATCTGGAATCCTACTGGATCGTCGTGCAGACCCTCCTTCAGAAGGAGAAAAAGCCCATAAAACGAGGGGACGAGCTCAAGACCATGAAGTTCAACGGGCTTCGATTTCACAAGCTTGGGGCGATCGATCACCTGGAGGCGGTCTCCCAGCTCACATTTCGAAACGCACTGGATTGTTTTACCGAGAGGGGGGTCCGAACTGCAGGAGAGAACGGGCCTTCCGAGAACAGGCGGGAACTCACCGATATTGGAAAGCGTATTTACGACTTGGCCCGATTCCAAGGATAACCGGCCGAGATTTTTCATGAAGACGGGGATGCCGCCCCATTTCATGCCCTCATTCCTTCGGGTCGATCAGTCCGTGCAGGTGCTCACGCAGGACCTCCCCTCGAAGATCGGGGCGCCCGTAAAAGAACACCAGAAGCTGTTCCATTTTCCTCAACAGGCGCTCATCGTCCAAGGCCTCTTCCATAGATAGGCGATCCCTGACGTCATAGAAATCCTTGAGTCGAAGAAATACCCGCTTCGTGGTTTCCTTCTCATCTTCGCGCAGCTGTTTGGGATCGGAAAGGACGCCCAGGAGTCCAAGGAGAGGCCCTATATAGGCCTCCATCATCTGGTAGTTGTAGTACCGTGAAAACCGCTCCTTTCGATATCGTGAAGGCGCAAACTTCTCGATGCGCTTAGTAAGTACCCGGATCTCCTCCAAGCGTTTGTCTCGGTTCTCACGTTTCAGGCCCGAAAAAACCTCCCACTTCACAGCAACTCCTGATTCTTCTCTTTGCGACAGCACTCGAGGCGATCCCACCCCACGACGCGTGGGCTTTCCCCAGACACCCTCCGGCTAGCCGGTTTCTCGAATGGACTCAAAAAACGCGAGATTTTCGTTGAGGCGTCCGAGGCGATGCTCCATGTCCCTCACCTTCTCGCGGACCTCCTCCACAATCTCTGCCGGGGCCTTTTCCAGAAAGGCCGGGTTCGAAAGCTTCTTTTTGGAGGCGCTCATATCCTTTTCAATCTTCTGAATGGCCTTCCGAAGCCGGTTCTTCTCTTCCTCGAAATCCAGGAGCCCCTTGAGCAGGACGTGGACCTGGTTCCTTCCGAAAACCGCAGTAGCGGACGCCTCGGGCTTTTCTGCAGCGGCCGCGATCTCCACGTCCTCTACCTTGGCCAGACTCTGGACGTGGATCACGTTCTCGCGAATGACGCGGGCTTCGCTTTCCTCGGGCACCTCGATCACCACGCTGACCGGCTTTCCGGGCGGGATGTTCATCTCCCCCCGAACGTTCCGTATGGCCGTAATCAGCCCCGTGACCAACTCCATCTCCTTCAGGGCCTTCACATCATAGGGAATGTCATCGGGCTCGGGAAACGCAGCCTTCATCACGCTACCCTGAGCCCCGGGCATTTTATGCCACAGTTCCTCCGTGACAAAAGGCATAAACGGATGGATCAGCTTAAGCACGTCGAGCATGACCTTGGCAAGGACGTGCCGCGCGGATCGCTTTTCAGCCTCGTCCTTGCTGTACAGCCCCTGCTTTGCCATCTCCAGGTACCAATCGCAGAACTCGTGCCACGTGAACTGGTAGCAGAGGTTGGCTGCATCGTTAAACCGGAACTCCTCCAGGGATCGGGTCACCTCGGCGCACACCGCATGAAGACGCGCCTGAATCCATCGATCAGGAAGCGTATCCTTCCCGTTTTCCTGAATGGCATCGAGATCCTTCTCGTCCAGATTCATGAGGACCAGTCGAGCGGAGTTCCAGATCTTGTTCACGAAATTTCGGTATCCTGCAATCCTCTCCTCGCTGAGTTTGACATCTCGGCCCTGGGCGGCCAGCGCAGCCAGCGTGAACCGGAAGGCATCCGTGCCGAACCGGTCGATGACCTCCAAAGGATCGATCACGTTCCCCTTGGACTTGCTCATCTTCTTGCCCTCGGCATCCCGGACCAGGGCATGGATGTACACGTCTCGAAATGGAACATCGTTCATGAAGTGGATGCCCATCATCATCATGCGGGCCACCCAGAAAAAGAGGATGTCAAACCCCGTGATCAGAACAGAGGTGGGATAGAAGGTCTTCAAGTAATCCGTGTCGTCGGGCCAACCCAAAGTGGAAAAAGGCCAAAGCGCCGAGCTGAACCAGGTGTCCAGGACGTCCGTCTCCTGACGCAGTTCTTTGCTCCCGCAGGCGCTGCAGGCCTGGGGCGTCTCCTTGGCCACGATGACTTCACCGCACGCTTCGCAGTACCAAGCCGGGATGCGATGGCCCCACCAGATCTGCCTGGAGATACACCAATCGCGGATGTTCGTCATCCACTCGTAGTAGACATCCTCCCATTGGGAAGGAACAATCCGCGTGCGCCCTTCACGAACGGCCACCAACGCATCCTCTGCCAGGGGTTTTACGTTCACGAACCATTGCTTGCTCAAAAGCGGTTCAATCATGGTCTTACAGCGATAGCAATGGCCCACGGCGTGGCGATAGGGTTCCACCTTCTCGAGCAACCCGACCTCTTTCAAGTCCTCCAGAATCTTTTCACGGCATGCGAATCGCTCCATCCCCTGATAAGGCCCTGCGAGCTCATTCATGTTTCCATCATTGTCGATGACCTTCACCCGTTCCAGATCGTGCGCGGTACCGATCTCGAAGTCGTTGGGATCGTGAGCCGGGGTGATCTTCAACGCCCCCGTGCCGAACTCCATGTCTACGTACCGGTCAAGGATCACGGGGATCGGCTTGTTTACAAGCGGTAGAATCACATGGCGCCCGGATGCACTCTGATAGCGTTCGTCCTCCGGGTTCACGGCCACGGCCGTATCCCCCAACATGGTCTCGGGGCGCGTGGTGGCCACCACCAGGTATCCGTCGCCGTGCTCAAAGGGGTAACGGATGTGATACAGGAAGCTGTCGCGCTCTTCGTGCTCCACCTCGAGATCCGCCAGGGCCGTGTGGCAGCGCGGGCACCAGTTGATGATGTAGTCTCCCCGGTAAACCAGGCCTTCCTCGTACAGGCGCACGAAAACCTCCCGCACCGCCCGAGACAGCCCCTCGTCCATGGTGAACCGCTCCCGGCTCCAGTCGCAGCAACTCCCCAGCCGTTTGAGCTGATTGATGATCCCGCCCCCGTACTGTTCCCTCCATTTCCAGACGAGCTCCACGAACTTCTCCCGCCCGACTTCGTGCCGCGTCATCCCCTTTGAGGCCAGGTCTTTCTCGACCACATTCTGCGTAGCAATCCCCGCGTGATCCGTTCCAGGCTGCCAAAGGACGTTGTATCCCTTCATCCGTTTGTATCGGCACAAGATGTCCTGCAGGGTATTGTTCAGGGCATGCCCCATGTGAAGAAAACCTGTCACGTTCGGAGGGGGAATCACAATGCAGAAAGGCTCCTGATCCTTGTCCAAATCCGGTTTGAACAGGCCGTTCTCCTCCCAATACGCATACCATTTGCCTTCCACATTCGCTGGTTCATACCCCTTGGCCAGTGTCTCGTTACTCATCGTGCACTCCTTAAACGTCTTGCTTGCGAATCCGCTCCCGATCCAGCCGCTGCTTTCGATTGCTCCGGAATGGATAGATCGAACCCATCTTCCTGACAGGGCACGGTCGGTGAAAAAGAAAAGGGGCTGTGCAAAACAACCCCTGAATGAACCACAAAGCCTGTTTCCTGAAAAGCTTTTTTTCCGGGTCAATCCCCCATGCTGTCCAGGCTGGCCTTGAGGGCCTCGATGGTTTCGCGGATGACCCTTTCGGTCGTCTCACTCACGCTTTCTCGGATCACGCGCTCCCCGGCATCGCTCATGGCCTCTCGAATCACCCGGTCGGCTGCCTCGGCAAGGATCTCTCGAATCACCCGTTCCGCAGAATCCGCGAGAACCTCCCGAATCACCCGATCCGCCACTTCGCCCACGACCTCTCGAACCGCCTGATCTGCCGCCCCTTCCAGCGCCTCTCTGGCCGCTTCCGGCATCACCTCTCGGGCAACGTCTCGAATCACCTCTTCCACTCGTTCCTGGGAGAAAGAGGCTTCGGCCTGAGCAGGAGGAGCCGGGGCTTCGGCAGGCTCAACGGGTTCTGTGGATTCCGCGGCCGGTTCAGGCTGTTCCTGGAACGAGGTCTCCCCGGTTTCGTCCTCCAGCATTCTTTCCAAGGCCTCCTCGGTGATCTCGTCCCCGCCGGTATCGTCTCCCCTCTCCAAAAAACTATCCACATCCATATCGGAAGATAAATCCACTTCAAAAGCTTCGCCTGACTCGTCCTCCAGCATCTTCTGGATGTCGTCCTCGCTGATCGACTCCTCTTCGGACGCTTCCAGTCCCATTTCCGAGGAAAGTGCTTCTCCTTCCACTGCGGACTCGGGCGGGGCCTCCTCGGGGAGTTCCGATGCGGGTTCTCCAAGGCCTTCCTCCAGATCGAAAGAGATCTCCTCTTCAAACTTCTGTTCGATTTCGCTCGGTGCCTCCTGCTCAGGCTCGGCCTCAGGGCCTTCATCGCCCAGGTTCAAGTCCAAGCTGACCTCGGACATGTCGATGTCGACTTCCGTTTCATCCAGGTCCATGTCGTCCAGCATGCTGTCGAAGTCATCGGCCGGTCCCGCTTCGCCTTCATCCGAAGCAACGGAAGCCTCGAGGCCCCCGTCCTCTTCCAAGAGCCTTTTGATCTCGTCATCCCCTTCGCCGGCCCCTTCGGAAGCCTCCTCCTCTTCGACGAGATCGACCAGCTCGATGATCTCCTCATCCTCGCCTGATTCGGATTCGTTTTCCGAGGCCAGGTCATCCAAATCGAAGTCCAGCAGATCTTCCTCTTCCTCGCTCCGCCCTTCTCCCACGCTGTTCTCGTCTTCCGCCATGGTCCGGTGTCTCCGATTTTGGATTGATGATATTCACCTTCATTCCCTTTTGCTTGCTAACACATAGGTCCCGGCCTGTCAAGGCGTTTTCCCTGTGGATACACCTCTAATTATTCCATTTTTATACGATTTTCCAGCATAAGCCATCCTTGCTTTTCCCTTCCCTCCTCCTTGAGTCTCGACTTTGACAGGGCTTTCCGTTCCCGCTTCCATAGGCGCGCTCGTTATCCCTTACCAAACTCCCGTGTTGACCCTGCAAAGGAAACCTGATACATACGAGATGCATCTTCAACTCGGGCGATTAGCTCAGCTGGATAGAGCGTTGGTCTCCGGAACCAAAGGTCGCGTGTTCGAATCACGCATCGCCCGCCAGAACAGAATTCATGGAGTGAGGGGGATTTCATATCCCTTTTTTTTGGCTTTTCCATCTTCCAGCCCTATTTCCAACCCTTCGCCCGGTTTTTTCGCAGGACGATTCTTGCCTCTTCGAAAAACCTTCAGGCCATCGGATACGATCATATCGAAATATCTGTTGCGCAATTGTCTATCAATATTTCCCGGATGATCTCGGGATTGTCCGGAAAAAGCCCGAGCGAGTTGAAGGCGAGGGACATGCTGTGGGCGATCTGGAGGTTTTGCTTGAGCGGGCTCTTGTCGAGATAGAGGACTCGAATGTCACACAAAATCATATTCCGAGCTTCGATGGAAACCTGCTTGACTTGATTTTTCCCATGAGATCGATGGGGCTCCTGATGGACTCCTTTATCATGCTCTGCCGTCTCTTCCATGCCCTTTTCAAGGTCTCTGCGTAAAGCATCTGCTGTGCTGGCAATCGTTTCCCTACTTGCTCCCAACGACTTGAGATGCTGAGAGGCGGTTAAAATGCGGTACTCGATATCCTCTTTCTCTTGTTCAATGGGCTTCTTTCCTTCCTCATCCCTTGAGCGCATTTCATATTCCAAAAGAAGATCCGCGTACTTGGAGAAGAACTCTTCCCTTTCCTGTTGGTCTTCAAAGGACTCGGCATCGCTCTCAAACCGCGTTCGCAGCTCTCCCGCCTCGTTACAGCAGGCCGCCTGTATCGTTTCCTTGATTTCACGCAATCGCGATGCATCGACACTGGAGATAGGCATGATCCTTCTCCTGTTTGGCCGCTCGAGGCCATCATCGAAGTGTAGTCGGTGGAGAAAAGCCCGGGGCAAGTGCCCCTTCGCATTTCAACCCCGCAGATTCCCCGCAGGAGAGCCAGAGTGAGCTTGAACCTCTGGGGGTTTTTGCTTTAGAGCACATGAAGCTGCCTCCCCGATCTCCTTTGGAAAAGGCCTCTTGCTTCCCTCCTCTCAACATGGATCCCTGCGGCTTTGGCGCTGCGTCTCCAATCACCAAAGGGTTCCTCTGATATCTTAGGGGATGTCTCGCAAAAATGTAAGGGGGAAGGGAATTTTTATACCAAATTCAGGAGGTTTTAGATGGGATCCGTGAGATTTTCTTCGTGCACACAGTCTCCCTTCTTTTCCAATCATGAAGAAGGCCCGGTCTTCTGAATATGGCCGGAATGGGGGGCATCCTGATCCTCGTGCTCCATGAGAAGAAACGTTTCCGCGGCCCTTCGTGCGAGTTGAATGCGTTCGACGTGTGCAGCCATCAAGCCAGCGCTTTCTGTGGACTCCTTGATCACTCGAAACGGTTCTTTTTTCAGGTCATTCTCTGCGGTTTTCAGAGCGGTCTTGATTTCATTCAGTCGACCGGACAACGATTCAAGCATGTCATTGAAAAGAGTCTCCTCCCTGTGCAGGTGATCCCCCTTTCGCAGGTGCACTCGAAATGCGAGGTTGCCGTTTCTCACCTGGTCGAATGCCCAGCGGAAACGATAGAGCGGTCCGATCAATCGATGGAACTCCCGAAAGGAATGAAGCCCGATGAGGCAAATCAGGACCATGGCCGCAGGCCAAACCCTGGCGTGCTGGTAGAGAATGCGATCGGCCGTGGCTACCCGTACTTCCATGCTCCGGATCTCCTCCTCCAACTGGATGGCATCGGGAACAAAGAAGCACACCATCAGGAACGCCACCAGCACAAACCCATAGATCAGCATCATGGCAAGAAGCCTGTACTGCAGGGATCGATCCACCACCGGGAACATGCGTCGCCTGGACCTTTTCCTCCGGATCATGCTCACCGCTCCTCCTCGTGATCCTGCTCGCTCAAAGGTTTTGATTCGCCGGGTCCGGATGACTTTCTCGCGTCGTTCCTATCCAAAGGGGCGAAGGAAATCGTGAACATGGCTCCCTCTCCAACCCTGCTTTCCAGCCACATGTCGGCGTCGTGCTTGTGCAGGATGGACGCAATAATGGCCATGCCGAGCCCAGAGCCCTTGCCCGCTTCCTTGGTCGTAAAAAACGGTTCGAAAATGCGATCCTTCAGCTCCTCGGGGATACCGGGACCGTTGTCCTGGACAAATAGGAGAACCCGTTCTTTCTCTTTTTTGAGCCCGATGCGCAGGCAGCGATCCGCGGGCTTCTCCTCCAGGGCGTCCATGGCATTGATCACAAGGTTGGATACCACCTGCTGCAATCCCTGGGTATCTCCTCGAATGAGTGGCGCCTCTGAATCCAGATCCAACTCCACCCGTATGCCGTGCCGGTTGAACTGATGCTCCATGAGCTCATATACGGATTGGACGACCGTAGGAAGGGAGACCGGCTGAAAAGGAACCTGCGAAATATGCGAAAAGGACTTGAACCGGTTCAGGATGTCATCCAGCCTCTCCACGGCCTTCAGGGCCTTTTCGTCATTGGCCTCCCGCTTTTTCATGTCCTCCTCGTAGCGGTTGAGCTCCAGTAACCCGTGAACGGCCGTCAGGGGCTGTTTGATCTCGTGCATGACACCGGCGGCCATCTGTCCCATGACACTCATCTTGGCCGCTCGAACCAGCATCTCCTGTCCCTCTTGAATCCTGCGGCTCATCTCATTGAACGATTTGCCCAGATCCTCGAACTCATCCTGACTGTCGATCTGCACCCGGTGGTCCAGGTCTCCCCGGGAAATCCTGTCCGTGGCCTCCTTGAGCTCTTCAATGGGTCCCGTGCTCTTTCGAATCATGATCAGGCTGAGAAAGAAGACCAGGCAGACTGCGAAAAGGAGCAGGAGGACATAGGACCACGTGAACGAAGCCTCGGTTCGCAGAAACGCCTCCCGTTCCGCGATCAGAAGCACGATCCACTTTGGGCAATAAAAATTGGGCTTGAGATAAACGGAGCGAAAGCTCCCGATAAAACAGGTTTCGTCATCCTCCCACGCCAGAAAGCCGGCATGGGATGTCAAGGCCGTTTCATGGACCCCTGTGGCATTCACATTCATCGCCTCAGAGCTGCGGAAGAGAATTAAGTTTGATGGGTCCACAACCGCAACGTCGGTATGAGGAGGAAGACCCTCGGAGGCGGATAGAAGGTATTCGGGTTGGACTTCCGCGACCAGGTTCCTGCTCAGCCCGGCTTGATCCGGAGCTCGAAGGATCATGTAGATCGATGTTCTCCCCGCGTTGCGCTCCCAGGCGAGGACAGCCTTTCCGCTCATCAGGTACCTTTGCTGCACCGGGGTGATGCGCGGAATGCTCCGTATGCTGCCGACCAGGTCCTTGCATTCACCGTTCTCGGTAATCATCGCCAGTCCGAGAAATCGCATGTGGTAATCTTTATCGGGGATCGACGTGAACGAGGAGGCACCTGCACCCTGGGATGTGAAGAGATTCCCCGCAAGGACCTTCATCTCCGCGCGAAGGATGAACAGCCGCTCATACAGGGAGGAGGCCAGCGACCGGCAGGTCTCTTCGAGCTGTTCCCGCGCCTGGCGATCAATCTGCGCGCGTGTGTGAAAGAGGCCGACCGCTGCAGAGGCCGCAAGAGGCAAAGCAGCACACAGGATGAAAAGCAGAAAGGTCCTGCGAGCCACCCTGGTTTTAAATGCCCGGATTTGGATATACATCAGTAGTCCGACGCAGGGCCGATATACTGCCCGTCATTGGCCCGGACAATATCGTCCCTGCTTTGCGCCGCGGTCAGAGCGGTAACGCTCAGCCCGTCCGGCCCCATGCTGTAAAGATCAAAATCAAAGTTGAGGGGATTGTTCCACCGGTCCTTCCTCTTCTTTCCCACTCCCCCGCCGGCAATGGTGTCAAAGTTCAGGTACTGGTACGGGTTGCCCCAGGGATCCAGGAGATTCTGGCGGTCAATGTCGGCCAGGGTGTTCGGCCAGCTGTCGTTCTCCAACTCGTAAGCCATGATCTCCTTTTCCAGAATCTCAATCTCCGCCACCGCTTTGACAACGCGTGCTCTTTCCAGGTAACCCACATAGTTCATCGTCCCGAGGCTCGAAAGGATCCCGATCATGGCGATAACCATCATCAACTCAATCAGGGTGAATCCGGTGTCCTCGGTATTGCTCCACCACGGATCGGTTCTCGATGCATGACCGGCACCTTGGGCATGGGAGGGCATGCATGCGCGATGAATTCCTGCCGCTTTCAAGTCTTGAGCAACGTGTTGCATTCAAATCCCATGACAGATCGAGGAACAGGCCGACCGTATCGAGAAACCCCGATTTCCGCATTGCGCGGTATGCGCTTCACGGAAACACACGCAACACACGCGTCCGTTCCGCGATGCGCCCTCCACCCGAACCATCCAGGGCGTTACGGAAAATTTGGCTTCCTGAAAGATCATTGGAGTTCCTTAACGTAAATTAGCAGATATCATTCAGAACAGCAATTCACATGCCAAATCCACTCTCTAAAAAAATCCTGCCATCGAAAAACCGCCTCCCAGGGTCTTCACGGTCCAACGTGCGCACCGGGATTGGATCTCATCCGTGGGAAGCGCCATCCCCCCGTGCTTGCGTCAAAATTCCGTCCTTCTTCCTAAGCCTCGTTCCAAAAGGGAGGAACGAGCCGCTGTGAATAGCCTTCCCGTGGAAGGGGATGCGGGCATTCATGCCCTTTCCATTCCGGCAAGGAAAGCTCGAGAGACCTCGAATGGAACAGGGCTTGCAGAGCCGTCCTTTGGGAACCGACCCGGAGTTTCTATCCCTCTCCAAAGAAGAAATGAAAAAATCGAGTGCATTCGCCGCGTTCTTTGGAGAGAATACAGATGAGAGAAAGCAACCCGAGAACGAAAGCGCAGGGGAACGTTTTCCGAGCAAAGGGAGAAGAAAGACAGGAAGGGATGACGGATATGAAGAGGACATTCGGAAGATATTCCGTTTTATATAAACAAAAGGCAGGATTTATCCTGCCTTTTATCCTTCTTTTTTCCTTTTTTGGTTGCAACAATACCGAAGTTCCAAGAGAGCTATACGGCGTATGGACCACAGAAGACCCGAAATACACCAACTGCAAAATGGAGATTACGGAAGATTTGATCATTTTCTCGAAAGGAGTCGCGCACATACTCCTTTATTCCATCAAGAGCATCGAAGATATTACGCCTCCCTCCTCCAAGAAAGAGGCCCTATATAAAATTTATTACGAGGACGATGACGGGTATGAGTACACCCTTTCTCTCTTCTACTCTCACACGGATCAAGGGGAGGTTCTTCAACTCCAGCATCAGAAGCAGATGTTCTGGCACCGAGAGGATGCGTCGTAAGCCAAGGCCGCTCCGGTCGATCTAGGGTCCTTTGACCGTGTTCACAATATCGCTCACAGGACGGCCGTTGGCCGTGGTTGCGGCCGGGTTGATGCGAAGCAAGCCCTTCCACGCGGCCACAGCGCCCGAGGGGTCCTCCAGATCGTGAAGCAGCACAATGCCCTTGTTGAAACGGGAGGCCTCATGGGCCGGGTCCGCCGCAATGGCACGGTCAAAGGCCTCGACCGCTTCCCGGGGACGGCCGGCGCGCCGGTACATGACGCCGAGATCCGTCCACACGTTCGCGTCCGACGGATCGATCTTCAGGGATCTTTGATAGGCCCGAATCGCGTCTTCATGCCGACCCGCGTCAAAGCAGGCATTCCCGAGGTGCATCCAGGCCTCTGCGCTTTCCGGTTGTGCCGACACCATGGCCTCGAACGCCTCGACATCCGCAGCCGTCTCGCTCCGGTTCCTCTCGACGGGGTCCACGGCCGCAGGCCGGTGTGCAGGACTCTGCTCTCCAACCGAGCCCGAACGATACGCCTGAAACACCACGCCCCCGATGAAGCCGACGATCATACAAAGGGCTCCCACAAGGAGCGCGGTCTCCCGGTTCAGCCCCCTTGGGTGTGCGGCCTGTTCGACCGAACTCCTGCCGCTGCGCTCACGCATGGAACGGCCCTCCTGTTCGCCCACGCATCCCCTGTGTTCGGCGGGCGCCTGCCGGTGCCATGGATCACCGCCAGGGTTCCGTGCCCCAATGCTCTGTCATAACAGGGAAAGGCGAAGCCACGTTCTGTCAGAAATTGTAGGGGCGGCTGTCCCCTTCTCCCTCGAAAAACCCCTGATTCACCTCGTTCATTCCATCCAGGAAATCCTTCAGCTCGCGTTCCGTGTGAAAGCGAAGCGTCCCCACGTGGGCGCTCCGATCCGCAGTCCCCGGGTTCGGGCCCTGCACGTCCTTGAGGAACGCATTCGTGTCGTTGCCGAAGTGTGCCTCCAGCTCCAAGGCGGAGATCGCCCTGGTGGGGTGTCCATAGCTGTCATAGTATATGTAGTAGATCATGTTCCCTTCCAGCCCGTTCAAAGGGCCTCCCCTCTCCCCGTTCCACTTTACGGGAAGGAAGAGGAAAAGCCTCTTGTGCTTGTCAAATGTCCTGTAGTAAACTCACCCTTTCTCAGACGTACTCTTGTCATGCGGCATATTCCAACCGGGGTCGAGGCACAGGATGCCCTTTTGAAAAGGGTGAAATACAGGAGGAACCCATGCTGAGCGTCCTGAAAAAATGGCTGATTTGGGCTGCACTCGGTGCCCTGCTGTACGGCGCGTTGAGCGTCCACATCGTCATCATTGGAAAGAAGCCCCATTTTCTCAGAAAAGAGAAGCTCACCCTGGAGTATACCTTTTACAGCATCCATGGCAAACGCCTGCAAACCATCATGCAGGTCGACGCATTGCGTCGGGCCGGGATCGGCGAGCTTCTCGTCGAAGAGGGCAAGATGAGTGAAAAAGATTACGAGCGGTATCTCCAAGAGTACGGGTACGAAGACGAGTATTAGGACCCGCCCCAGCCTCCCTCACACCGGGAAATCCACCTTGATCTTGAACATGCGCACGGCGGGCAGGTTGCAGATGTCCTCCACGCCGGTCTCCCGGGAGATCTCCCTAAGCGCATCCTCGATGTCCCCCATGCTGGGAGCGATGAAGGTGAACCAGACGTTGTAGGCGTGATTCCTCAGGTAGTTGTGCGTCACCCCGGAGTATTGGTTGACTACCTCTACGAATCGATCCAGGCTCTCCTCGGGCACCTTGGCCGCGCAAAGCGTGCTCGTGAAATTCAGCCGGCTGGAGTCGAAGTTTCCCCCGATCCTTCGAATAATCCCCTCCTCCTTCAGCCGCCTCACCCGCTCGAGCACATCCGCTTCGGGCAGTTCGAGTTGCTGCGCGAGGTCGCGGTACGGGCGCACGGTGATGGGAAACGCCGACTGGATCGCGTTGACGATGGACCGATCCGTCTCATCCATGAGGGCCTCTTTCCTTTTGGGTGCCCGGTTCACTCTCACCCGGTCCCCGATCCCGGACGGGCTGGTAATTGCAAAGCGGCTCCTCGGCCATAAAGTTCCCCGTGGCCTCATAGGCACGGGCCCGGCACCCACCGCAGACCCTCAAGTACTCGCAGCGCCCGCACTTCCCTTCATACGCGTTGAAGTCCCTCAGAGTTTGAAAAATCTCCGACCCTTCCCACACCTCGCCGAAGGAGGACTGTTTCAGGTCCCCGCACGGGAGTTCCAGATATCCACATGGCTGAACAATTCCGTCGTGCGATACGAAACAGAAGGCCGTGCCTCCAAGACATCCCCGGGTCACAGCGTCCAGCCCGTACGTCTCAAAGGTCACCTTCTCTCCCCGGGCATGGGCCTCCTGTCGCAGGATGCGGTAGTAGTGAGGAGCGCACGTTGCTTTGAGGTGCAGCGGGACCTGGTCCCGCATGTGGTAAAACCAGTGGAGCAGACGTTCGTATTCCCGGGCTTCGATCTCCTGGTCCACCAGGTCTCGCGCACGTCCGGTGGGGACCAGGAGAAACAGGTGATGGGCTGCCGCACCGAGTTTCACGGCCAGATCGAGCAGCGCGGGCACCTCGTCCAGGTTGTGCCGGGTCACCGTTGTATTGATCTGGAACTCCATGCCCGCCTTGCGCAGCTCCTCGATGCCGGCCAAGGCACGTTCATAGGCCCCCTGCACCTGGCGGAATTGGTCATGGCTCTCCGGGCTCGACCCGTCAAGCGAGATACTGACCCGCTGAATGCCGTTCTCGATCATTTTTTCGGTGATCCCGGGGTTCAGAAGGGTGCCGTTCGTGGCCAGGACCATGCGCAGTTTGAGATCCGTTCCATAGCGCGCGAGCTCGAAAATATCCTCCCGCAACAGCGGTTCCCCGCCGGTCAGAATGACGATAGGTTGGGCCGTAGCAGCGATCTCGTCCAGAATTTCCCGGCACTTCTTTGTTCCGAGCTCCCCGGGATAAGGCCCGCGCTCGCTGGAGGCCCTGCAGTGGACGCAGTTCAGGTTGCACCGCCTCGTGACCTCCCAGGCCACAAGTCTCAGCTGCCCGCCGTGCGAAACATCCGGCTTCATAGACACCATCCTGGCTCTTCGTTCATTTTCAAAGCCCCCGCACGCACCTGGATTTCTCCGCTCGGGTAAAGCGCGCTTCTCGCCCCGCCCCCCGGAACAACCCGGGTCCGTAAGCACCAACGACGGGTTCCATCAAGGGGATACGTGCTTTGCCGCCTCCGGAGCGAAGTAGGTGAGAATGAGATCGGCACCCGCCCGCTTGATGGAAAGAAGCGTCTCCATCATGACGCGCGTCCCGTCGATCCACCCCTTTTCTTCGGCTGCTTTGATCATGGCATACTCGCCGCTCACATTGTAAGCGGCCAGAGGCAGGAGGCAGGATTCCCGGACGCGGTGCACCATGTCCAGGTAGGGCAACGCAGGCTTTACCATCACCATGTCCGCGCCCTCCTCCACGTCCAGGAGTGCCTCCTTGACCCCTTCCCGTGCATTGGCCGGGTCCATCTGGTAGGTGGAGCGATCCCCGAACTGCGGGGTCGAGTCTGCTGCTTCGCGAAACGGCCCATAGAATGCAGAAGCGTACTTGACTGCGTAGGAAAGGATTCCGATTTCCTCATACCCTTCCCGATCCAGGGCCTCCCGAATTGCCGCAACCCGCCCGTCCATCATGTCCGACGGGGCAACCAGATCTGCGCCTGCCGCGGCATGGGTCACGGCCTGACGCGCCAGAAGCGCCAAGGTGGCATCATTGTCCACATCGCCGTCCTTCAGCACCCCGCAGTGCCCGTGATCCGTATACTCGCAGAGGCATACATCCGTAATGACGGTCAGGTCCGGGGTCCGGCGCTTGATGGCGGAAACCGCACGCTGAACCACGCCGTCTTCGGCATAGGAGCGGCTTCCGGTGGGGTCCTTTCGATCCGGCAGGCCGAATAGCATAATCGCCGGAATGCCCAGCTCGTGCACGTTTTCCACTGCATCCACAATCGTATCCACGGAGTAGTGAAACTGGCCGGGCATGGATGGGATGGGATCCTGAACGCCCTGGCCGTGCCTCACGAACATGGGATAGATCAAGTCTTTTATAGAGAGGCGGGTTTCCCGAACCATGTCCCGAATGGAGGGGGTTCGCCGCAGTCTTCGGGGTCGTACAATCATGGGAATCCTCCGTAGTGACCTCACCGTAAGCCACGACTTCGTATTACGATTCGAAAAAACGGAGCGTTCGCTCCGGCCCCTTATTGCAGGATCGCCCTGTGGAAGTCAAGGACCGGAACAAGCGCCCTTGCTCGAAAACAAGCCGCGACCGTTCTCATCCCGCCTGGCGCTCCTCCTCCGGAACGCCGATCTCCCGGTCGCTCAAGTAGCACGCCGGGTCCGGGGCCCACAGGTCCCCGGTGGCCGCCTCCGCCCGCACGCGGAAGTTGCCCGCACACACGTCGAGCCACCTGCAGGAGGCACAACGCCCGTTCACGTATTGCTTCTTGTCCTTCAGGCGGGCCATGAGCGGGTTGGAGAGGTCTGTCCAAATGGTGCTGAAAGGCCGCTCCCTGACATTCCCAAAGGTTTCATGCCGCCAGAACTGGTCCGCATGAACGGCACCGTCCCAGCTGATGCATCCGATGCCTCGACCCGAGCTGTTCCCTTCGTTCATACGAAGGAGCTCGAGGACCTCCGCCGCACGCGGGTTCCCCTCCCTCAGCATGCGGAGGTAAACGTAGGGGCCGTCCGCATGGTTGTCTACGGTGAGGACCTCCTTGGCCAGACCGCGCTCATGAAGATCCCGGGTCCGATCCATGATGAGGTCCACGATCCGTCGGGTCTCCTCGAGGTTCAGGTCCTCATCCATGAGCTCGGACCCCCGCCCCGCATAGACCAGGTGGTAGAAACAGGCGCGGGGAATGTCCTCCCGTTCCAGGAGATCAAAAATCGCAGGCACCTCCTCGGCGTTCATGCGATTGAGGGTGAACCTGAGCCCGACCTTGAGGCCGACCTGTTTGCAGTTTCGAATCCCGGCCAGCGCGTCCCGAAATGCGCCTTTCCGCCCACGGAATCGGTCGTGAACCGCCTCCATGCCGTCCAGGCTCACACCCACATAGGACAATCCCACGTCCCGAAGCCTCTCGGCCTTCTCTTTGTTGATCAGGGTCCCGTTCGTTGAAATCACAGCCCGCATGCCCTTTCCCACGGCATAGTGCGCCAACTCCACCAGGTCGGGACGCATCAGGGGCTCGCCGCCGGAGAAGAGCACCACCGGCACGCCAAAGGCGGATAAATCGTCGAGCACGGCCAGGCTCTCCTCATGGGAAAGTTCCTTTTCGTGGACTCTCTCATCTGCACGCGCATAGCAGTGCACGCAACGCAGATTACAAGCCCGCGTCACGTTCCAGACCACCACCGGCTTCTTGTCCGAAGAGAACTGTAGGAGGTGCGAAGGAAGCTCAGAGGATCGTCTCCCGTAGCGAATGGCATCGGAAGGTTCCACCGTGCCGCAGTACAGCTTGGATATTCCAATCATGATGAGATCATTCACCTCCGGATGGAGCGGTCCGCCCGCAGTTGTGCATTGCGGGCGGCACAGACAGGAAGGCGCCCGATGGGAAGACCTCAAAGAAGGAGATGTAAAGGCCCACCCCTCGTGCGCCGTGTTCGTCGAAGACGTGCCGGATCAGTTTTCCCGCTCCTTTGTGTAGGGAGCCTCGACCTCCTGCTGGTAGTACGTCTTCACCATATCGTCGATGTACTTCTCCATGTTTCGTACGGCCTCGGCATTCAAGACGAACTCGTCGGTCCCCGCTCGGTCCCGAACCAGCTTGAGGCCGTACTCGAGCTTCTTGGCCAGGTGAAAGGCGAGGGACCCGGCTTCGCGCCCGCTGTGGATGGACTCCTGAATCAATTCGTCCACAGCCGTGTCGTCGAAGGTAATGCGAATGTCGATCTTGTCCTGCAACGAGGCCTCCTCCGCCTTGACCTGAGCGACCATCTCCTGGAACGCCTCCACGGCCGTATTCACGTCCGTGCTCTTCTTCAGATAGTGATCCGCGATGAGCTCGACACGCCTTGCGGAAATATCAAGACCCGTTTTTTCGCTGAACTCCGCGGCCCGCTCCGACACGAACGCATGGATGGTCTCCGCCTCGTCCCGGGCGGCTTGTGCGAACCTTTCCGCACGTTCCGGGTCTTCCGGCTCGCGGGTCAATCGCTCAAGTTCCGTGTCGGGATCGGCAACGAGCTCCGGGGTGACCACAAGACATCGAATCGAGGTGGAGGGCAGATGCTTTTCGAACGGAATGAGCACCCGTTCGATGGCGCTGACCAGCCCGCGGGCCCCGGTCTTCTCGGCCGCCGCTCTCTCCGCGATCCTCTTGAGGGCCTCCTCCTCGAACTTGATATCGATCCCATACGCCCTGAAATCCTGACGCTTGCTCAGGATGACGGGATTGTTCGGGTTTCTCAAAATCTGTACGAGATCGTCCTGTGTGAGTTCGTCGAAAACCACCACCACGGGCAATCGCCCCACGAACTCCGACTCGAAACCGAACTCGATCAGGTCCTGGGCCCTCACCTCTTTGAGAATCTCCCAGGGAACCTCGGTGGGCCGAACATCCGCTTCGAAGCCGATGCCCTGCTTTTGCAAGCGCTTCTTGATAATCTCCGCCAGGTCTCCGAATGCCCCGCTCATGATGAAGAGGATGTTCTTGGTGTTGACGATGCGCTTTTCTTTCTTTCCAGTACGCCGGTAATGCTCAATGGCCTGGATCTGGCTGACCGCATCGTGTGGCACCTTCATGTCCACGTCCGTTTCTTCCATGGGCTTCAACAAGGCCCTCTGCACCCCGGTTCGAGAGACGTCATGCCCCCAGATGTGGCTCGAAGAGGCGATCTTATCGATCTCGTCGACATAAATAATGCCGTTTTCCGCAAGCTCGATGTCGTCGTCCGCCTCGTTGACAAGGTCGCGGACCAAGTCTTCCACATCCCCACCCACGTAGCCGGTTTCACTGAACTTCGTGGCGTCCCCTTTCACAAACGGCACGCCGAGCTTCTGGGCAATCAACTTGATGATGTACGTCTTTCCTACGCCGGTCGGGCCGATCATCAGGACGTTGTTCTTGATCATGCCCACGCCCTCGGTCCGCTTTTTGCCGCCGGCCCCCTGAACGTGTTGGATCCGATTGAAATGGGTGCAGATCTTCGTGGCCAGGACCGCCTTGGCATCTTCCTGCTTCACCACAAACTCGTCCAGAAAGCGTTCGAGTTGCTCCGGAAGCAAATGGAAGCCGAGCGCGCTCTCCTTGTCTTCTCCTTCGGTCTCTTCGTCTCCCGCTTGTTTCTGACTTTTGGGAAAAATGAACGGGGAGACGATTTTGATTCGGTCTCCGTACTTTTTACTCAAGTATTCACTCAGTTCTTTCTCCAACTCCTTCTGGTTCGGTAGCTTGGCTTCATCCTTTTTTTCATTGTTCACAAAGTCTTCCATCTTGGTCTCTTCCTTTTGGCGACCCTGAAAATGCTTCCAGCTTCGCAATACCAGGCGTCCGGCCCCGGGTCGAACGACAGACCTCTCGGCAAGCCGCCTGCCTTTCCACGGCTTCCACGGGTCGCACGTACCCCTCATGAAATGCTCTCGAATTTTTCCGGAACCCCTCATGCATTTGCCGAAATGTCGGTATTCACCTTGGCAATACACGAATTATTCCGGTATGTTTCTTCACAAAAAAGCGAGCGGCTCCGAAATCGTTTCTATGGTTTCTTCTCTTTTACTATACGCATCAAATCCTGGGATTTCAACCCCCGCACCCCGAGGCCAAACCCCCTCCCGCCTATTGACTCCCCGCTCCGTTTTGATTTAGAGTTGATGGCATTGATCCTGGGCTTTTCCGGTTCTGCCGGACAGTGCATACCGCCGGCGACCCGCCTGTTTCCATCCACAATGCCCAATTCCCGGCTGCACAAGGAGTCACCCATGGTATCCCGGCTCGAAGTGGCGTTAAGAGAGGACCTCCGAGACGCTGAAGGGGAAGGTGTCAGCAAAAAGGCCAGGGACTACTTCAGCATCCAAACGCAGGATATCCGGGTGATCCGCGCCCTCACCATCGATGCGGACCTGAGTGAGGAACAGCTTGAAGCCGTCCGTGTTTCCCTGTTCACCAATCCAGTCACAGAAACCTCCTCCTTTTCTCCCCTGGCTTCCTCTTTCGACTGGATCGTGTGGATCGGGTTTCGCCCCGGCGTACGCGACACGGCCGGCAGCACGGCCGTGGAGGCCATTGAGGATTTCCTCAAGATCCGTTTCAGTCCTGAAGAAAACGTGTATACCTCTAAGCAATACGTCATTCAGGGAGACCTTTCTCAGGAGGACGCCGAGATCCTGGCCGGGGAAATTCTGGCCAACGACATCATTCAGCAGTGGGCCGTGTACGCCCGGGACGAATGGGACCCGGCACAGGGAATCGGCTTCCAGGTCCCCAAGGTGATCCTGAACCACGAACCACAGGTGAACCTCGTGGCCGTGGAGAGCGACGATGACTTGAGAGCCATATCGGCGGAACGCAGTCTGGCGCTCCAGGACAGCGACATTCCTATTATCCGCGGCTACTTCATACGGGAAGACGTGTTGGAGGAACGCAGGCGCTTCGGCCTCGACCGCCCCACCGATGTGGAACTCGAGTACATCTCCCAGGCCCGGAGCGACCACTGCAACCACAACACCTTCAAGGGACTCTTCAAGTACCGGGATCTTGCCACCGGGGAAACCTGCGAGGTGGACAACCTCTTCAAGACATGCATCGAATCCCCTACACTGGCCATTCAGGAGCAAAAGGATTGGGTCGTCTCCGTTCTCTGGGACAATGCCGGCGTAGCCCGGTTCGATGAAGAAAACAATTACGTGATCACGGGCGAGACGCACAACAGCCCGTCCAACATGGAGGCTTACGGCGGCGCCATCACGGGAATCGTGGGGATCTACCGGGACCCGCTCGGCACGGGTAAGGGCTCGAAGCTCGTGCTGGGCATGTACGCGTACTGCACAGGGTACCGGGACTATGCCGGTCCCCTCTCACCCCGCCTTCATCCCAGGCGACTCCTGGACGGCGTCATCGAGGGCGTCCGTGACGGGGGGAACAAAAGCGGCGTGCCTACGCCGTTCGGCCAGGTCCTCTTTGATGACGGGTACATGGGCAAGTGCCTGGTCTTTGTCACCGCCCTGGGCATCATGCCCTCCGTGATTCACGGAGATCCCAGCCACCAGAAAACCACTCGCCCCGGCGACCTCGTCGTGATGTGCGGCGGGCGCGTTGGCAAAGACGGGATTCACGGCGTTACTGCGGCGTCCGAGACGTTTTCCGAGCACACCCCAGCGGGTCACGTCCAGATCGGGGACCCTTACACCCAGAAAAAAATGCACGATTTTCTTCTCGAGGCCCGTGATGAGGGGCTGTACTCGTTCATCACCGACAACGGCGGAGGCGGACTCTCCTCATCCGTGGGGGAGTCGGCCCGGTTTTCCAACGGCTGCCGAGTGGACCTGGATCGTGTGCCTCTCAAGTACGAAGGCTTGGACCAGTGGGAAATCTGGGTCTCCGAATCTCAGGAACGGATGACCGTGGCCGTGCGGGCGGATCGACTGGATCGCTTCATGGAGCTCTCTCGAAAGCACGCGGTCGAGAGCACCGTCATCGGGGAATACAATGACTCCGGGTACCTGCGCCTGGACTATCGGGACAAGACCTGCGCCCTCATTCGCATGGATTTTCTGGAGTCCGACTTTCCCCAATGGGAGTTTGATGCCGAGTGGATCCCTCCGAAGACGCGCGGCCTGATTGAACCCGTGCTGAGCGAACCCGAGGATCATGGGCCGTTGCTGCAGGACATGCTTTCACGCCCCAACCTGTGTGCACGAAACTGGATTGCACGCCAATACGACCACGAGGTCCAGGGGGGGAGCATTGTCAAACCCCTGGTGGGACGAAAACGAGACACACCCAGCGACGCCGCCGTCATCCGGCCGGTCCTGGACTCCTTGCGCGGCCTTGCCGTGGCCCAGGCGTTGAACCCCTTCTACTCAGCCATCGATACGTATGCCATGACCGAAGTGACCGTAGATGAAGCCGTCCGCCGGGTCATCGCCGTGGGAGGGGACCCGGAGCACCTGGGCGGCGTGGACAATTTCTGCTGGCCCACCATTCAGTTCGATCCACGGAGCAACCCGGACGGCAAATATAAGGCCGCCCAGCTCGTGAGATCCAACTGGGCCCTTCGGGACACCTGTCTTGCTTACGGCATCCCCCTGCTCTCGGGCAAGGACAGTATGTACATCGACGGCAACCTGAAAGGCCGGTACGGCGAGTCCCGCAAGCTCTCGGGACTTCCCACCCTCCTTTTCACCGTGAGCAGTTTGGTGCCCGATATCCTTCGCTGCGTGACCATGGACGCAAAGATGGCCGATGACCACGTCTACGTGCTGGGAACCACGCGGGACGAGCTCGGCGGCGGGGAATACTACCAGATGATGGGTTCCGTTGGATGCCGTGTGCCTCGTCTGATTCCTTCGGAATCGAAGCCCCTTTACAAAGCGCTTCACAGCGCCATCACCCAAGACCTTGTGGCATCCGCCCATGCCGTCAGCAGGGGTGGGCTGGGTGTCCACCTGGCGCTTACGTCCATGGCCGGGGAGTTGGGCATGGACGTGGATATCGAGCGTTTGCCTGCGGATGTTCCGCTTTCATCCAGCCGTTTCCTATACTCCGAGTCGGCCGGACGTTTTGTTGTCACGGTCTCGCCCCACGCCCGCGACGCCTTTGAAGCGTGCTTTTCGAACCTCCCGGTCCGTTGCATCGGAAGTGTCACCCGCGACCCTCGGTTCGTTGTTCGGAACGGGAGCGGATCTCCACTCATCGATGTCCCTGTCCATGCGCTCAAGGAGCGTTGGTTGGAACCCTTTGGAGGTCTGGTATGACGACCATACGTGCGCTGGTCATGACCGGCTACGGGCTCAACTGCGATTACGAAACCGATTTCGCCCTGCGCCTTGCCGGGGCCGAGCCTCAGCGCGTCCACATCAACGAGCTCATCGATATTGGAAACCTGGACGCATTTCACATCATGGTCTTCGGAGGAGGGTTCTCCTGGGCCGATGATCACGGTGCGGGTGTGTTGCTTGCCGCCAAGCTTCGAAATAACATCGGCGTCCCTATGGATCGGTTCGTTCGGGAAGGAAAGCTCGTCATCGGCATTTGCAACGGATTTCAGTCCCTCGTGAACCTGGGCCTACTGCCAGGCTTCGACCAGGACTACCGCGAGCGCCGGGTCGCCATCACATACAACGACTCGGGAAACTTCATCGACACGTGGGTCCGCCTCACCGTGAACAATACATCCCCCTGCGTGTTCACAAAAGGCTTGAAGAACATCGATTTACCGGTTCGACATGGGGAAGGCAAGTTCTATGCGGCACATAGAGATATTCAACGTCTGGAAGCAAGCGGGCAGATCGTCATGCGCTATGCCAAAGAGGAAGGGGGGCCTGCCGAAGGCCACTGGCCTGAAAACCCCAACGGCTCCCTTGAAGACATTGCAGGTATCTGCGACCCTACCGGACGCATCTTCGGGCTCATGCCCCACCCTGAGGCCTTTCACCATATCACGAATCACCCGGACTGGACGCGCCAAAAAGCAACCCTTGCCCGTCAGGGCAAGGGCTTTGATACCGAGGAAGGAGCAGGCGTGCAGATCTTTCGAAACGCCGTAGCCTACGCCCGGCAGCACTTGGTGTAGTCTAAAATAATAGGGGACGTTGGTAAGTTGATAAATTTAATAATAAAATTTATCAACTTACCAACGCCCCCTTGTTTTGCTGGTTTTCGGTCTTCGTCCCCTATTTTTTCAGAAGGGCAGTGTGAGCGAGTAGATGTTCGTTCCCCTCCGAACGAACAGTGTGAGCGACGGGAGCTGGTGGTAGCGGCTGATCGCCTTCTTGAAGGCTTCCATGTCCGGCGTCTCCATCTCGTTGACCTTCAGGATCAAATCTCCTGGCTCAAGCCCGATCCTCGCCGCCTCGTAATTCGGCCGAACATTGCGAATGGCCACAGCCTTTCGTATACCATACTTCCTTAGAAGTCTCCTGGATGCGTCCTCCACGATGATCCCCATTCGCTGCTCTACCAGCCTCAAGGCCAGATCGAGCGGAAACGGGACCAACTCAGCCTCCAGCTTCCGGGTCTCCCCGCCCCGGAACACCTCCAGGGCAACGCGATTTCCGGGTGCATACTCGGCAAGGGCGCCTCGATAATCGGAGAGGGATGCCACGACGTCCCTGCCTACTCGAATCAGGATATCGCCTCTCTGAATGCCCGTCTCCATGGCCGGACTCCCCTCCATGACGCCGCTGACCAGAACGCCTTCACGGTCTGAAGGAAACGCGAATTTTCCTGCCAAGTCCTCGGTCAACTCCTGGATTTCCACCCCGAGCCAGGGACAGCGCACCTCCCCGGCCCGGATGAGCTCCTGCACGATGCGCTTGGCCTTGTTTACTGGAATGGCGAAGCCGATCCCCTGGGCTTTCTGATAGATGGCTGTGTTGATCCCAATCAGGCTCCCGTTGATGTTCAAAAGCGGTCCGCCGCTGTTCCCGGGATTGATGGAAGCGTCTGTCTGAATGAAGTGACGGTATACCATGTCTCCGGACCGAACGGTGCGGTCGAGCGCGCTCACCACACCCGTGGTCACAGTGTGTGACAGTCCGAACGGGTTTCCGATGGCAATCACGGTCTCGCCGATCATGAGGTCTTCAGAGTCTCCCATAGGGATTTCGGGAAGAGGTTCCTTCGGGTCGATCTTGAGAACCGCCAGGTCCGAACGGGGATCCGTCCCCAGGATTCTCGCCTCGAACTCCTCCTGGTCCGCGGTCGTGACCTTGATCTCTGCAGCGCGTGAAACCACGTGGTGATTCGTGATGATGTGGCCTTCTCTTCCGTTGATGATCACACCGGAACCCAAACTGGTGCGGGTGTACTCCCGTGCAAAGAAGTCCGGAAAGAAGTCGCGGAAAAAGTCATCCCCGGAAAAGGGAAACCCGGGTCGAACCCTCTCCCGTATGATGGTGCCGATGTTGACCACGGCCGGTCCCACACTCTCCACGGCACGGACCACGGGCGTGCGTCTCGGAAAGGACTCCGAATGGACTGAAAAGGGCACAAACAGGCCCAGCACCAAGAACAGGGCACCTGCGACCGCGACCCTGCTCCATTGCGGGGGCCGCCCCACCCTGCGCTCATCCCGCGGGGTTCGTATGAAATGGGTTGGGTCGTTCATTCCGCCTCCCCTTGCAGGAACCCGAAAATCAGGGATCGCAAATCTCCTTCCCATCCACCATAGAAATGATCCGCTCCGGAGATCACGTGGAACGCGGCATCGGGATTCCAGTCTTCGACCAGACGCCTCACGTGCTCGGCCCCGGCAATCTCGTCCCGCTCCCCGGTGACCACGAGTCGAATGCGCGAATCGGCTGAAGGGATATCGAAGTCCATGAAATCCACAGGCGGAGAAACCAGAACCGCCGTGTGGACCTCGGGGAGGCTGGATAGAGCATGCGCGTTCACCCAGGCCCCGAACGAGTATCCTGCCAGATGGATCTCTGTTACGCCCTTTTCTCGCAAGTGCTTCACCACGCCACGCACGTCTTCCTGCTCCCCGACGCCCTGATCGTACGTCCCCTGGCTTCCCCCAACGCCGCGAAAGTTGAACCGCACCGTCGTGAACCCGGCCCGTGCATATGCCTCCACCACTGCCTGCACCACGTTGTTGTACATGCCGCCGCCGTAAAGAGGGTGGGGGTGCGTGACGACCACCCCCCGGTGCCCGGGCTGTTCATCCACGAGCGCTTCCAGCGGGTACGGTCCGGAGCGAAATGTCGCGTTCTTCTCCATATGCTTCCTCTCACGCTCAGCCGAGCCAGGGATTGGTGCGGGCCTCGTTGGCGATGGTCGAGGACGGTCTGGGTCCGTAGTCGTGCCCGGGCCACACCACGGTTTCCCCGGGCAGAGTGAGCAGGCGTTCCCGGATGGAGGTCATGAACTGCTGCGTGGAGGCCCCGGGAAGATCCGTGCGCCCGATACCGCCCACGAACAGGGTGTCCCCTGTGAAGAGGTTCCCGTCGATGAGAAGACAGATCCCTCCGGGGCTGTGACCGGGCGTGTGGATGACCTCCAGGGAAAGGGTACCCACCTGAATGCGGTCCCCGTCCTCCACGTGCTCGTCTGCAGGAGGGGACGGAGAAAATCCCATCTGTCGCGCCATCTGCTGTCCCTCAGGTGAGTTGAAGAGCTCATCGTCCAGTCGATGCATCACGATCTTCGCCCCGGTAAGCTCTTTGACCCGGGCGTTCCCGCATGTATGATCCGGATGGCCGTGGGTGTTCACAATGGTCGTCAAGCGCAATTGGCGCTCTGCGGCGCGTTGCACGACGCGATCTTCGTCTCCTGCCGGGTCGATCACCAGGGCCTTTCCGGTCTCAGGGCATCCCAGGAGGTAGCAGAACACCTCCATGAATCCCACTTTCATTGGCTCAAGAATCATAGACCTCTCCATAGAGGGAAAAGGTTACAGCGCCGGCGTCAGGCGCGAAATGAGCGATGGACTTCTTGAATCTCCCCGCGGTCCCTTCAGAGATGATTGTGGAGTGCGCAATGGGAGCCTTTTCAAGCTCAATCCGACGACTCTGCCGGGAAAAACGTTGCGTGGATTGCTGTCAGGGTATCCTGAAGATCCCGCTTTCCCACGATGAAGTAAAGAGCCACGCGCGACGGCCCGAAAGAGATCATCTCCACATTAACGCCTCGATCCGCCGCAGCGCGAAAACACCGCGCAGCAATGCCCTTGCGTTTTCCCATCCCCTCCCCGACCAGGGAGACCAGCGCCACGTCCTCGTTTTTCTCCAGCCTTCGATACGGCCTGGGATGAAGCTCCTTAAGCGCCTGCCGTCCCGGTTCGAGGTCTTTCCGACCAAGCAGCACACTGATAACGGTCTGGGAGGTGACCACGGACTTGATATTGATCCCGGACTCGGTGAGCCGACCTGCCACGAGGGCCAGAATGCCTGGCCGGGCGCCGACCCCCGAGGCGTGCACTTTGAGAATACCGATGTCCGTGTCGTACGCCACGCTCTTGATGACCTGCCTGGAGCGTCTGCGCCGCCACGTGATCAGGCTACCGGGTCCATCCGGGTGCAGCGTGTTCTTGATAACGATTTTCAGCCGGCTCCGCCTCAGGGGCTCCACCGTCCTGGGGTGCAGGATCTTGGCGCCGAAATAGGAGAGCTCAGCCGCCTCGTCGTAGGAAAGTTCCGGGATCATGCGCGCCCCGGGAACAAAGGCTGGATCGGCACTCATGTACCCGTCTACATCCTTCCACACCTCCAGGAGATCCGCCGGCAGGGAAGCCGCCAGAACGGCCGCAGAATAGTCACTGCCTCCCCGACCGAAGGTCGTGATGTCCCCCTGATCGTTCACGCCGTAAAACCCCGGAATGAACACAATGGCATCCTCTTTCAGGAGAGGAAGGATATGGGCCTTCACGTTTTGCGAAGTCCTGCGGATGTCCGCCGTAGCATCGCCGAACTTGCCGTCCGTGAGCATCCCGATCTTGTGGGGCATCCGGCACTGGGCGTTTGCGTGCCGGCTGCGAAGGGCTGCGGCCAGTAGCTCCGCGGAGCATCGTTCCCCATAACTGCTGATCATATCCAGCATACGGGGAGAGAGCTCACGGGTAAAGCTGAGACCGTAATAAAAACGCTCCAGCTCCCGGAGTCTTCGATCCATCTGTCGCCCGAATTGGCGAAGGGATTCCTCCCGTGGAATCACATGACGCGCGACGCTCATGTGCTTCCGTTTGAGCCCGCTGATGATCTCCGCAATGCGTTCCTCGTTCTCCAGGGCCTCCTGCGTTCCATGTATCAGGAAATCGGTCACCCCGTTGAGCGCGGAAACCACGACCACATTTCCACGCCCCCGTTCCTCGAGCAGATCGAGGATTCGGGTGATGTTCCTTCTACCCTTCAGGCATCCGCCTCCGATCTTGATGGCTTTCAATTTCCCATTCTTCCTTTCCGGACATTTCCATCCAGGGGAGTGCCTGTTTCACAGGATACAAGCGACCCGTGCCGTGGTCCCGTTTTCCTCACGAGCGGTCGAAACGTTCGAACAGGGAGTTCATATCCTCCTTGAGCTCCGCCGGAATCAGGGAAAGACGGTCCCCTGTCAACTCCACGAACTCTCCTGTGCTGCGGGCAAGCTGGGATCCCTTCCCGTCCACGATCTCTGCGTGTACCTCTATCTTGGGGGCCCGCCGCTCCTTGCCGAGACGCCCCTTCACCGTGAGCGACTCCTCAACAGGGACCGGTTTTACATACCGGACTTCCATTTTTCGGGTCACAAAGAACACGCGTCGGAAGTAAAGAATGGTCCAGGACATGACCTCATCCAGCAGCGTGGAGATCATGCCCCCGTGGGCAATGCCTTCCCACCCGACCCGGTAGCGATCCAGGGTGACGTCCGTGCACACGTGTCCGTCGGCCGCGTAGAAATCCAGGTGCAGGCCGTACGGGTTGTCAGTTCCGCAGGCAAAGCAGTGGTGCCCGGAAGGTTTGGACAAAAGACGTCTTGCCTCATTCATATCTTTGTTTTTCCTTTCTCAATTCCGTCTATCCGAAGGCTGTGCCACCATGGTGTACCAGATCATATCCTGATCCCGCTCCCAAACGATCCGCATGCCGAAGTGCTTCATCCGCGATCGGATCTCTGCGGCCTGGCTCCTCATCAGTCCCGATACCACAAGCCAGGAGCGGTTTCGAAAATCCCTTTTCTCCATCAACCTGGCAACCACATCATAGTGGATGTTTGCCACCACCACATCGGCCTGCTCACACAAGGCATCCTCGGCTTTCCCCTCCACCAGTCGTACGGAGGACTCGACACGGTTCCACGCCAGGTTTTTTCGAGCCGTGCGAATGCACAAAGGATTCAAGTCCACACCCAACGCGTTCTTCATCCCCAGGAGCACCCCGGCAATGGCCAAAATGCCGGTTCCCGTGCCCAAGTCCAGCAAAGCTCGAGGATCGTCGCGTTCCCATATCCACGCGAGGGCCCGAAGGCAATCCTGGGTTGTGGGATGAAGGCCGGAACCGAAGACCACCCCCGGGTCCAGAAAGAGTCGAATCCCATCCCCTGAAGCCTCTTCATTTCCCTGCCATGAAGGGCAGACCTCAAAAGGCCCCGCTCGAAAGCGATCCAGATTTTCGCCTTGCCACTCGTCGTACGAAAATCGGTAGGTATCCACCACTTCCAGATCCGAGCATGACATCGTGGCTTTTTGAACCCGATCTTCGGACGCCGCTTTGAAAAAAAGAAAGGATTCTTCTCCTTCGACCCAGTTCCCCAGAAAATCCGGACCCAAACCCTCTTCTTCTTCGCTCGGAAAGACCCCATTCAGGTAGTAGACGTGGAGTTCCTTCGGAGGACCGGTTTGCCGTGTTTCCATATTTCGATCCATGGACAGGCTGGATGCTCCCTTTTTGCACGAGGTCCGTTCAGGCACTTCGGATGATGAAATACCCTCTGCATGCGCGAAAAGTCAAGACCGGATAGGAACACCTTCCCGGTTCTACGCGGAAATCCGTTAAAAACCGGAAATGCCCCCAAGGAAGGAAAAAAGAGCTCTCTCATTCATAAAAGAAAAGCCCTTCGGTTTCCCGAAGGGCTTTTCAAGGATCTTCCGGCGGCGTCCTACTCTCCCACGCAGTCTCCCACGCAGTACCATCGGCGCAAAAGAGCTTAACTTCCGTGTTCGGAATGGGAACGGGTGTTTCCTCTTTGCTATAACCACCGAAAAAAACCGGATATTCGGTTCAAGCTGAACACAGGAATGGCAATCCGAAAGCGTCGGGTCGGAGATAGGTCG
>Ga0272444_10000056_pt1:65000-148774 | contig 148774 bp, 127 predicted proteins | sample SSMForm13_FD_201033 | JGI IMG/M metagenome (GOLD analysis project Ga0272444, IMG submission 201033) | Marine sediment archaeal communities from Little Sippewissett salt marsh, Falmouth, MA, United States - SSM-Form-13 | ecosystem: Environmental > Aquatic > Marine > Wetlands >...
TTTCAAGTCCTCTTCCGTCTTGCTCTGGAAATTGGAGATCCGCACATAGCCGATATCCGGACTCACCCGATAGGATCGAACGCTTCGGAGGGGAATGACGTCTCGTGTGATGGAAAAATCCAGGGGTTTCTCACTTCCCTCCCGGGATACCGTCAGCTTGACCTCGGTTCCCTTGGGGCCTCGAATCCGCTTGACCGCGTCGGACAGGGTCATATCGTTGGTGAGTTCGTCATTGATCTTGATGATGCGATCCCCGGCCTTTATCCCGGCTTTGTAGGCCGGGGTGCCCTCGATGGGAGAAACCACGGTGATGACGTTGTCGCGGGTTGTAATCTCGATCCCGACACCGGTAAAGCTCCCCTTGGTCTCGATCATGAGGTCCTTGTGCTCCTGCTTCGTCATGAAGGCAGAATGCGGGTCGAGGCTCTCCACCATCCCCTTGATGGCTCCATAAATCAACTCCTGGGGATCCTGAGGCTCCACATAGTTCTCCTCGATCTGCCGTAGAACCTCAGCGAACACTTCAATATTCTGGTACATCTTGTCGGTGCCTGCCTTCACATCAGCACCGCTTCCTTGTAAGAAAAACAACCCGGACACGAGAAGGCACATCCACAGGATGTGGGGTGCGGCCTTCCTACTTAAACGCTTCATATTCGTGCTCCTGATGAAATCGTTAGGAATGTTGAAACTCCCCGCGGTCCTCAACCTTGGGGCGGGGATTTCGCAGGCGGCGTCCTTCTCGTTCGTTTCACTCGAAAACCGCCCGAGCCTTTCTCTCCATGCCGCAGCAACGCTCTTCGCGGAGTGCAATGAATGCCGTATTCATATCGTAATCTTTAATAATACCTCCGAAAAACACATGGGTCAACGCACTTTTATCCATGCAAGCGGATCCAGGGACTCCCCCCCCTTTCGAAGCTCGAAGTAGAGCCCCGGTCCGGAAAGGGACTCCGTATCCCCTGCCGAAGCGATCACATCCCCCTTTCGAACCACATCCCCTTCCTCACGTTTTCGCTCGGAAAGGTGCGCCGAAACGGAAAAGAACCGGGAGCCATGGTTGATGATTAATATCTGTCCATACCCTTTCAACCAACCGGAGTAATCCACCCGCCCGTCGTAGATCGCCTTGACATCGCCACCGGCCTTTCCCTGAATGAAAATACCGCGATGGGTCATCACAGGGCCGGTTCCCAGCGGATGGTAGTCCCGAATGATCTTCCCTTCGTAAGGAAGAGGGAGCATGCCTTTGTAGTCGCTGAAATCCGAGGTGAGCTCGGATCGCTTTTCGGTTCCTGTCTCCAGGTTCGCAAGGGTATCCTTGAGGTTTCGGGCCGCAGCTTCCAACTCCTGGACAGCGGTTTCGTAAAACTCCTTTTCCCGATGGATCTTCATCAGGAGCAGGACCTTCTTCTCGATCTCCTTTTCGAGAGATGCGGCTTTCCTCTCCTCCTCGTCTTCCAGGCGGCTCACCACATGGACCTTCTCCTCCACCGCGCTTACCTGTTCCCGGTGACTCCTGAGGACATGGAGCATTCCTTCGAGCCGCTCCCGATCCTTGCCCATGAGAATCCGAAGGTAGTACATCCGCTTCCTGAGATCGTCCAGGTCTTTGGAGGTTGCCAGCAGTTGCACATACCCGCGTCTCGCATACTTGTAGTATGCGACCAGCTTGCTTCCAAGGCGATCCCGAACCGTTCGGATCTTGGCTTCGAATCCTTGGAGCCGGTTGCGCATCTTTTCAAGCTCGATCCTTTGAGGCTGTATTTTTGTTTCCAGCTTTTCCACCAGTTCGCGTTTTTCCGCAATGCGCTTCTCGATCTCCGCCAACTGGCCCAAGAGGTTCTTCTCTTTGACGTCGAACTTGACGTACTGCTCCCGTTCTCTGGAGAGCTCCTCCTCGATCTGCCGAATCTGGTCGCTTTTCTCCGTCACCGTCTCGGCCGCATCGAGCGATGCCGAGGACGCAAGAAGAAGGAAGCCCATCAAGAGCCGGGCCGCAACGGCGTTCCAATGCCGTCTCCTATCCCGTGGCTTTGTGGGCGACCTTTTCATGAACCCGCCGAAAAATAACGACCCATTGAGGCTCTCCCAATCCGAATACCCTTCAGGCCCCGGGTTGGAAAAACCGCCCTATCGCGACCAGTCCCCCGGCCAAACCGAGCAGAACGCTCAGTCCTGCGAGACCGAGCCAGGCCCAGACGGGGAGAAAGATGACATGAAGTACCGGAAAAGCCGAGGCATACAAGGGTTCCAAGGAGATCAGGCTGTACACAAGGTACAGCACACCCAGGGCGATCAATCCTCCGATCAGTCCCTGGAAAGAGCCTTCCAGGAGGAATGGGACCTTGACAAATCCATCTGTAGCGCCCACGAGCTTATAGATTTCGATCTCGTCCCTTCGTGCATATATAGTAAGCTTGATCGTGTTCGTGGTGATGAACAACACGGCCAGGCAAAGCAGTCCCCCGACGATGAAACCGCCCGCCTTGATCAGGGACAGGATGCCCTCGAATCGATCGATCCACTGCTCGCTGTATTGGACTTCCTCCACCCCGGTAATGGATTCCAGGTCCTCCTTGATCCTCTCTGCGCGAAGGCTCTTCACGTCCGTGTCTTTGAACACGAGCTCAAATGAGGCCGGCAAAGGATTCCGTTCAAACCCGTCAAGCAGCACAGCCTGGGCCCCGAACGCCTCCCGCAGGTTCTCCATGGCCTCTTCCTTGCTGATGTATCCTCGGATCTCCGCATTCGGCAACCCTTTGAGGGCCTCAAGGACCTGCAGGCGCCCCTTTTCCCCAATGTCGTCCTCCAGGTAAACGGACATGGACAGGGATTGGCCCCATTCGAGGAGCCAGGCGTTGAGATTGACGATGAACAGGAGAAAGGCCCCGAACAGGAGAACGGAGATCGTGATGGTCCCCATACTGATGAGATGAATCAACCGTTGCTCCAGGATATTGGAAACCGCCCGTTTAAAGAAGTATGTCCAGAGTCGCAGAGCCATGGGTTTCGTTCCTGGAAGCACGCTTCATTCGGGTTCGACCTCCTGGACCACCTGCCCTTTCCGAAGATGAATGGTTCTCTGATCGGTGTCCCGAAGAAGCTCCCTGCTATGGGTGGCAAAAAGCAACGTGGTGCCCCGAAGATTGATGGTCCGAAACAGGAGCATGATTTCCTTGGTAATGTCCGGGTCCAAGCTCCCTGTAGGTTCATCGGCCAGTAAAATGATGGGATCGTTGATAATGGCCCGCGCGATGGCAATCCGCTGCTGCTCGCCTCCCGAGAGCTCCGGCGGATAAAGCGTTTCTTTCCGGCTCAAACCCACAGCGCGGAGCATCTGGTGGGTCTTTTTCCGAATGACGGCCTGACGCTCACCCGTGACCTCCAAAGCGATGGCCACGTTTTGAAATACCGTTTTTCCGGACAGTAATTTGAAATCTTGAAAGACAAACCCGATTCTTCGTCGCATGAGATCCAGCTTGGCGCGGCGAATGCGACCGAGATTGATATTACTGATCAGGATCTGCCCGTCGCTCGGCCTCTGGGCACCGAAGATCAAGCGTAGCAGTGTGGTCTTGCCCGCCCCGCTCGGCCCGGTGATGAAGACAAACTCCCCCTGTCGGATCCGAAGGTTGATGTCGGCCAGGGCCACATTCTGGCCGTATCTCTTGGAGACATTGAATAGTTTAATCATGCCGGAGGCGTATTGAATCTCCCTGCGTTCCCGCTTCAGCGGGATGAGGAATACGCGAGCGAAGCATTTTCGTCGCCCACGAGATTGGAAGAGCGCAGCGGCGGCACCACGCCCGTATTCGACCTACGGAGTCAATACGTCCCCAGAGCCCGCTCCAGCCGAGCCCGTGCAAGATGATGGCTGTATAGCGCGCTGTAGTAATTCGTGAGGGCGCGGGTGAGCAGGGTCTGTGCATCCAGAACCTCAGTAGAAGTGGCCACCTGCGCCTTGTAGCGCTCCCGGCTCACCCGTAGATTCTCCTCGGCCTGCTCCACGGCCTTCGTGGTCGTAGGAATGTTCTTCTCGGCCTCGTCCAGATCCAGATAGGCCTGCTTGATCTCGAGCCGAATCTGATCCTCGAGTGCGGAGCGCGTCTGCAAAAGCTGTAAGCGCACGCTGTCGACCTCTCTTACGGCACTTCGCGTCTTTCCCCACTCGAAAAACGTCCACGAAAGCACTCCCATCACCTGCCAGCGATTCCCTTCATGGACCGGGCTCCCGTTGAGGTCGAACTCATCTCCCTCCTTGATGTAGTCGTACTGAAGGGAAATGTCGGGCATGTAGTCACTTCGAGCCAAGCGGCGGCTCTGCTCGGTCTGATCCAGCCTCACCTCCAATGCGGCGATCTCCGGCCGGTTCTCCAGGGCCTCGGTCACATAGTTGGTAAACTCTCCCATTTCGGGACGATAATCTTGAATATCCTCGAGGGTCACCGGTGCGTCAATGGACCGGGCGAGCGCAATATTAAACGAGGCACGTGCGATGCGCGCCGCGTTCCGGGCCTTCATAAAGTCGTACTCCGCGTTGCTCAGTTCCACCTCCGCCTTAAGCAGGTCATTGATGGGAATCATGCCCACATCGTAAAAACTGCGTGCGACTTTCACATGGGATTTCAGCGACTGAACCGCCTTCTCGGCGACCTCCACGCCTCGATCCGCTTCGAGCACACCGAAGTAGGCCCGCTTGACTCGCAACGCCAGATCGAGTTTTTCCAGCTCGAGCTCCAGCTCGGCCTCGTCGATGCCGAGCTTTCCCAGCTCATACTGGCTCAGCAGGGCAAACCCGGTGAAAACGGGTTGCGTTATTGTGGCCTTCCATTGGTAGTTGTCCTCCAGGCTGGTCGGATAGCCGGGTATCGTGAACGGCCCAAAGGCTACCGGAGCGGAGTAGGTATCCTCATTCAGGCGGGTGTAGCTGTAAGTCGTGCTGAACTTGGGCAGGAAATCCGCCCTGGCCTGCTCTTTGACGGCCTCTGCCTCGTTGATCCTTTCCTCCTTGGCTTTCACGTTCCAGTTGTTCTCCAGGGCTTCCTCTACGCTCTCACGAAGGGTAAACACCCTTTGCTCTTCCCCTGCATCCACCCCTGGAGCGGTTCCCAACAGAATCGCCGTTATCCCCATGAGCAACGTACGAATCACCCTCTCGTGTTTCATTCTCTCACCCCTTGAAACCGCAGGACAGCCCTTCTTGGTCACCCCCCTCACGGTGTGTCGAACGGATGGCTCCGCTTTTCCGAAAAACCCGTTTCTCGAATTCCCTGAGACGGGATGAAATCCCTTTGATCAGGGCAATGCAGCCGGTCAAAACGCCCACATCCTTCATGGAGTGCCCAAACCCTGCATGTTGAATAGAATAGGGCCCGGCAGATGTCAATCTCATTTGAATCCGTCCTACGCCATGGACGTGATTCGAATGCGCCATGAGGCGATTCGATTCCGTTCGAATCCTTGGAAGGAAACAGCGCGTTCGTGCGAACCTCACATACGGCCTTACTCAGTCAGGATCTTCATGCCCCAGAAGGATCATGCGGTTTCTCGCCGCTTCGATCCGCTTCGCCTCCCAGGTCTCCCACTCCGAGCGCAAGCGCTCCAGCTCCTGATGGGGATCTTGGTCACTTTCGGAGGCCTTTTCATTCGGCTGGGGCGCTCCATTCTTCATTTGTGCCTTCAGCGCACGAACCCGCTTCTTGATCGCACGAAGCGCATCCAGGGCCTCTTTCTCCTCAGCCGACGGCACCTCCTTGGGCCCGCAAGCCCCTCCACATGACTGGCCACATCCATTGCCTTTCGCGATCTCCTCCACGACCTTCCTCCCTTCTACAGGATCGGCTATTCGACTTCACAAGCATTTTTCACAAAGCGTGTTCAGCCTGAAAGCCCGAATCACAGAAATGAAACGTCCCTGTTCGTGCACCAGAACTCAGGCATGATGTTCTGTTGCGAATGAATTCATAGATAAACCACAGATTGCGCGGAGGACAAAGAGGGATACGCAGTGAAAGCCTTCCCATCATTCCCCCGGGGAACTCTGTGATCTCCTTGGTGAAAGAAGTACATCATCGTATGTACGAGAAAGCGGACTTATTTGTTTAAGATAGATCCCATCTTCTTTCTGTCAATCAACACTACGAACGGTGACAATTCCTTGACACGCCTTCGACATCCGAATATGTTCTAGGACCAAAGAGTTCGTGTCCGTTCGCAAGTCAAATCATCGCACCACTGTGTTTTCAGTGCGGGACGGGAACGACTCAGGAATCGTTGCAAGGGGGCACGGGGATGAAGCTTTCCACACGAGGCCGTTACGGAATGCGTCTCATGGTGGAGCTGGCACGCCATTACGGCCACGGTCCGCTCAGTATGAGATCGATCTCCCGAAATCAAAACATCCCGGTCAAATATCTGGAGCAACTGATCATCCCCCTGAAAAAGGGGGGATTGATCCAGAGTGCCCGAGGCCCCAAAGGCGGTCACATGCTCACCAAGCCTCCAAAAAAAATTAATGTCTGGGAGGTGTTGAATCTTCTCGAGACCCGCATGCTCTTAGTCAACTGTCTGTATGAGCCTTCCATCTGCGAGAACTCGGACGAATGTTTGATCCGGCCGGTCTGGGGCGAGGCGCACACCGCCATGCAACGGGTCTTCGAGCAAACCACGCTGGAAGACATCCTGTTGAAAGAAACAGGCTGAAACGTTGTCCGGTCATCGCAAGGGACATCATGGATTGGATGGAGCCGAGTGACGGCCTGTTCGCATTTCTCTGGACCGATCCGGCTGTCAACAACTGCAACACCTATCTGATTCAAACCGACCGAAACATTCTGCTGGACCCCGGTCACCTGCACGTGTTCGACCACGTGAGGACTCGGCTTGCCCGAAGATTCCTCAATGAGGCCGACATGGATGTCGTCCTTGTCACCCACGGCCACCCGGATCACCTGGAGGCGATTCAGGCCTTCTCCCCCACCCAGGCGCTTATTGCGCTCCACATGGCGGAGGTGGATTTCCTCCGAGAAATGGAAACACCCGGCGGCAACGTTCTGATGCCGGGTGTGGGCGAACCGGACTTCCTCCTGGAGGAAGGGGAGCTTCAGATCGGCAATGAACGCTTCCAGGTCCTGCACACGCCCGGACACTCGCCGGGCTCTTTCTGTCTTTACTGGCCTTACCGCAAGGCCTTGTTCAGTGGGGACGTGGTGTTTTCCGGAGGGCTGGGCCGAACGGACCTGCCGGGAGGGGACGGCCACGCACTCAAGGCGAGCATTCGGCGCCTCTCGAGCCTCGAGGTGGATCTCCTTCTCCCGGGGCACGGGGAAATCATCTCGGGACCCGATGCCGTAAAAAGGAACTTTCAGGAGGTTGAAGAAGTCTGGTTTGCATATCTTTAACCCTTACATGCTGTCATTTCGGGTCATCGTGTCCAACGGTCCTCTTTTTTTTCGATTTCGATAGCGATCCCGATTTCGATTTCGATTTGGATGGACCCATCCGATTCTTGAACACATGGTCTCAAAAGAGCCCCCAACCATGAAACGCGCGTTGCCGACCCACTCCTCTTCCATTGACTTCGATCTGCGGCAGTTAGAGGTTTTTTGCAGGGTGGTGGAGCTCGGAAGCTTCTCAAAAGCCGCAAAGGAAGTCTACCTGGCCCAGGCCTCGGTAAGCGAGCGGGTAGCCAACCTGGAACGCATGGTTGGAACCCGTCTTCTGGACCGGCTGGGGAGACAGGTCGTACCGACCCGGGCAGGGGAACGTCTCTACCAGCGCGCCCTCCCCCTTCTGAGCATGAAACGCTCGATCTGCATGGACATGGAAGGGTTTCTCGGCATGCAGAGGGGTGAGGTGCACGCCGGCGGCAGCACGATTCCCGGCGAGTACCTGCTTCCCGAGGTCCTCGGCCGCTTTTGCAAGACCTATCCCGGGATCTCCGTGCGCGTGGAAATCGGCGACACCGGCCGGATCGCGGAACGGGTTCTGGAAGGGGCCCTGGAGCTCGGTGTCGTTGGAACCCGGGTACAGGATTCCCGCCTGGTTCAACAAAATCTGTGGGAAGACGAGCTCGTCCTCGCCGTCCCTTCGAACCACCCATGGGGAAACCGTCGGGAGGTCTCCCTGAAGGACATTTACGAAGCGGAGGCCTGGATCCTGCGAGAGGACGGCTCCGGCACCCAAAAAAGCCTGGACGACTTCCTCCGTGAGGCCGGTGGGAAGGGAATCGATTCCCTGAGAGTCGCCGCCAGGCTCGGCAGCTCCACAGCCGTCAAGGAAGGCGTCAAGGCCGGCCTGGGCGTTGCCATCCTCTCTTACCGCGCCATGGAAACCGAGCTCACGAACGGGGACCTCACGGCCTTGCGCGTGACGGACATTCCCATGAAGCGATGCTTTCACCTGATTCACGATCGGAGGAGGACCGCATCGCCCCTGTGCCATGCCATGATGGAGTTTCTGCTCACAACGGCCGACTGCCTCCAGGCACCGGCGGGGGAGGGTGACCCCTCACCACAAAAGGAGACCTCACCATGATGACCGGAGAAGACATCGTCGACTACCGGGGGGACTGCTGAAAAGCCTTTCTGGACGTAGGTTTATGTCTACGCATTCTTCCGCCTGGCAGACGATTCGAGTTCATTGTCGAGGCGGACAAGCTGGATCGCATTTACCGGGTCGTCGCACACAACGGCGGTGAAGTCGTCCATGAGACGCCTCTGGGCGACGACATACAGGTCTGCGTCCAGAAGGTCTCATGAGCCCATCGGCCGACGGGAAACGGCCTTTGTTTCCGCTATGCCTTGCTACTTCTTGAGCTTCTCGATCATCTCCTCGACCTCACCATAGCCCTCCTTGTAAAAAGACTCCTCTTCCGGATCCAGCTCCCGGAGAAGCCGCAGAAACTCTCCGGCGTGCTCCTTTTCCTCGTTCGCAATGTCCAGGAGCACCTCCCGGGCCAGGACGTGGTCCGTACTTTCGGCGGTCTGCTGGTATAGCTGAATCGCCTCGTACTCTGCAGCGATCATGAATCGGATCGCGCGGATAAGCTCCTGATCCGTGAGCTTGCGGTCATTTTTCAACACGGCAAAAGGCATACTGAACTCGGGCATGGTCACAACCTCCTCATAAGGAATTGAAGTATCCGCAGCGCTTTAAAAAGCCCGAAGCCAACGGATGTTCTTATTCCATTCACGTGGCTTGCAGCGCTGTCCGCAGCGGTCAAGCGGGTTTCCGCGGGACCGTCGATGCTTCTGCATAGAATTCTGCCCTCGTTTCCGCTTTCGCAGAATGGGGGATACGCGAAGCAAGCTTTTTTTCGGCTCAACCTCCATCGTTCTCTTCATCTCGACAAAGCAACTGTCGAATCCGTTCACTCAGGAACATGATGGATTCGATATCCAGGTGGTCCACGATGGTCTCGTCAAAGAGCAGCTTGACGCGGGCGCCGTATCCCTCTTCCGGATCATCTTCCCAGAAGAGGAGCATGACAGGGATGCGCGGAAGGGGCTGAAACTGAAGCGCTACATCCGCCTCCACTCCCTGACCCGTTTTGTCTTCGCCTCCCAAGGCTTTTCCCGCCTCCAGGAGTTCCTGTGCACGTCCTTGGAACCGTTGAATCAGCGGCTCCTCCACGTGACGCTTCATGGACTTCACCTTGCTCACGGTGTTTGGCAGCTCCACCAGGCCCTTCCAGGTACCCGTCGGCTCCCTTCGGCCGCCTTGGGCCAGGTGGTTGTAAATGAACACCTGCTCCCACCGGGTCAGGGGCTCTCCATTGTCCTTTTGCACGGAGTTCGCCGTAATACGGATCGTGCCCTGAAAATACGGAAGCTCCAGGGTCTCCTGGTCGGCTCCGGGAACCAGTCGACCTCCGATCCGTTCCGGAAGATCCGCTATGCGCATGGAAGCGGCACGCTCCCGGGCCCACACCAAGGCATCCGCTGCCATATCCTTCCGGGTCCATTGGCCTGCTGCATATTGCTGGTCAAGCTCCTTCTGAGCCCAACCCAGGGTCTCGTCGTCCACATGTGGACAGGTCTTCAGGGGAAGCCTCTCCGAGACCACCATGCTGGCGAATGCCATGCAACTCGGATAACCGCAGTCCCCACAATTGGTCTTAGGCAGCACCCGCTTGTATACATCCAGAACGGACAAAGCCATGAATCAGGCCCCCCTTCTTTTGACGTGATCCGGCCTTTGCGGATCCCCGTTTCCACCTGTTTCCACTCGAACGCCCAGCCTTTCCAAGTCCTGAAAAAACCGTGCGGCCTCGACATAATGCGCCTGAAGCCACAGGCCCGGTCGACTCACTCGTCCTTCGAGCATCTGGAGCAGGCAGGCCACCGCGGGCGCAGCCGTCAGGAAATAGGCATCCTCGTGGGAAAGCCGTATAAAAAGAGAATCCGACCTCCCTTTACGCTCTCCTTCCGCGACGAGGTGCAGGACCGTCCCAAAGGGCGGCCCGGTAAATGTGCGCAGCCCCCATGCCAGGATTCTGGCTGCTGCATTCCCTGCCCTGCGGGAAGACAGCCTCACCGCGATCATGGCCCCTGGCATAATGATAGTATCTACGACCCAGTGAAAACCGGCGATGTAAAACCCGGTTTCCCTCAAGGTGGATATCTTTTCCGGAAGGGAGCGCAACTCCTCCAAAAACATCGGAGTGCAGAACCGTACGCCGAACGTCTCGCCAAAGTCGAACTTCCTATATCCTTTCATGCCCACGGATTCCCATCGTCCATTTTTCCAAATCGTGGGGTTGAAGTCACTCAATTCCTGAGTAAACTCTTGAATCGTGGCCCCGGAAATATCCAGTTCCTTCCAGTTGAGTTGAAAGACCGCGTACACCACGGCCGTTTCCAGGGAATCGAACCGCTCCGTCGCCCTTCGAATCATCGCGGCAGGAACCCCCGGATGGAACCCTCCGTCCGTAACAAAGCAGAGCTCCTTTTCGACCACTCGACTCTTAAGCGCGTGCAACACCCCCAGCTTGGCCGGAGACGACAGCTGGACATCCAGGTAGTCTATCCCGACCTCGATCGCAGCTTCTGCCACGGCCTGAACGTGTTCCATGGTGCTGGAGGCAACCACGACCATGTCCAGATCCTGGAAGGCCGCGGCCAGGCTCCTTTGATCCGCCGCATCCACCCGGACCGCGGACACCCGGTCCTTGCGGAGGCCGCGGTTCAGCCCTTCGATGGTCGTGCGAGCCTTTTCCGGGTTCCGACCCCCCAGAACGACATGTACATCCGTTTCCTTGAGCAACAGCGCGGCAATGCGTGAGCCGGCTTGGCCATACCCGCCGAGAATCAGAATCCTCTTGGGCATTCCTTTTTCTCCTTCCCTCCGAGGGCTTCTCGGCGAGGTTGAGCGCCACGTGAGATCTGCCCTCCAGAAAACCCTCTTGCCTCCTTCGAGATGATCCGCACGTCCTCCGCGGCCCTCCTTACCCGTATCCGAGGTCTGCGAGCCTCTCCTCATCCATACCCAGAAAATGGGCGACTTCGTGCACTACGGTAATCTCGATCTCCCGTTCCATCTCCTCCACGGTTTCACATACGGTCTCCAATGGCTCCTGAAAGAGGAGGATCACGTCCGGGTAAAGAGGCGGTTCCGCCACCGAGCGCTCCCCCAGGGGAGTGCCCTGGTATACACCCAAAAGAAGCTCGTCCACTGGCAGGCCCATTTCCTCGAGCAGCCCCGCAGAGGGACGCTGCTGGACGGAGATCAGCACGTTGTCCAGGCCCTCACGGATCTCGCGGGGAATGCGGGCGATCGCTCTTTTCACAATCCGATCGAACGCTTTGGGGCTCAGTTTGGCCGATTCCGTTCGCATGCGTTTTCCGACATCCTCTCTTATTCGGTTTCGTGAACGATCCCGATTTCGATCTGGAGAATCCCACCGCCTGCCTCAACCGCCTACTGAACCTCCACCCGCTCGATCACCTCGAACCCTTCTATGCGCTGGTTCGGATTCGAGATCGTCCGCAGCCGGGTGATCCCCCGGGGCAGGGGCCGAGAGAGCACGGCATCCGTCGAAGCAAAGTGAGCGGAGATCCAGTATCCTTCCGGGGAACCGGCGGGGTCCAGCTTCCAGATCGCGATGGTTCGCCCCTCTTTTGAATCCATGCGGTGATATCGGAGCGATACCTTCTGTTCGGGCCGGCCGTCAAAAACGGTAATCCGAGTGACCCGATGCGGCAGCGACTTTCTCTGGACGATCCACCCCTCGGGGGGGTTCACCACCTGCTGCTCCACCCTCAGGACAGACGGCAGAGAGAACGGCGTCCACAGGGACATCCTTTGCTCAGCGTGCTCAACCCACACCCCGTCCTTCAGCTCGCGAACCCGAACCTCTTGAACGCCCTCGTCCGGATCGATCCGCGTCTCCTTCTCCCGAAAAAGCCTGGGCACGCCGTCGACATAATGGTAAGACCTGGTGACCCATGAAGCGGCGCTGCTTCGGTTCTCGGAACGAATCACCCGTTCCGCGGGATGAAACGTGGGAGAGGCGATCTCTTCCAGGGTCCGATTCGGCTTGAAGCCCCCGGAAGCCGGATCGTAGAGCCAGTAGAGGTAGGGCGTGTTGGGACCGGCCGGGACAAAGGCCTGGACTCGAAAATCCGCATATCCATCAAAGTTCATGTCTTCCAGAATGAATCCCGCACCCCCCACGTCCGGTGCCGTGGCACCTCCCACGGCAATCACCTGGGCGGGCTCGGTTTTAGGGCCAAAATACACGTCAATGCGTTCAATCGTGGCGGTCGCCCCATCCACGCTCCCCTGGAGCACGAGTCGAACGGCTGGCAAGTCAGGATGGACCGTGGCAGAGACCTCCCGCAGGACCTCTCCCTGGGCCACGCACTCGGTGCCGGGCAACCCTGTCATGAGAAAGCCCGACGCAAGCACGCAAAGGATTCGTGGTATCATTCGGCACACCCGGGCGGAAACGCCACAACCTCGGTCCTGGAGTGCCGCACCCCATCTCGTCAAACTGCGAATTCCCGGCTTGAAGCCGTCCATCGTCTCCATGCATTTCCCCGGATTTGAACAATGCCGTCTCGCAAAGAGGCCGCTCGACCGCTGTGGGCTTCTCTGTGCCCCCTTGGAATTTCAAGGGTCAAACTCCGCCCTCCCCGCTTCCATTTACGACCCTTTCCGTTTTCGGCATCGGACGAGCCTGCTCCTGCCCGTAGGCGTGTGGTCGAGCGAGACCTCGGGAAAAACCCGTTCAAACGGGATCAGTCCACCACCCACGAACTCCCGGGCATCCTTCGAGCCCATGGCCCGCATCCTCAGATGAAAAAGAAACCGGACAAACGGACGCCTGGGCACCTCATGCTCCATGATGAGTACGACCCCTGTGGGCCGAACCACCCGCCGCATTTCCAGCAGAGCCGCCTCCCGGGCCCTGCCCTTGAGCTCGTACAGGGCGTGGGAACAGGTCACCACGTCGAACTGGTCCTCCCGAAACGGAAGCACTGCAGCATCCCCTTCTACAAACGCCGCCCTCGCCGCGCCGGCGCGTTCCCGTGCCCGTTGAAGCATGCCCCGGGAAAAATCATACCCCACGGCAAGGCTGCCGGCGTACGTCCGAGCCATGACCTGAACAACCGCCCCGGTACCACAGCAAACGTCCAGGATCCGGCCCGCCCCGTTCGCGGGCAGCCCCGCATTCCGAACCAGGAACTCCCGAGTGCCCTCGCTTTCCCCGCGGGCGTGGATCCTCACGAACGCGTCGTAGACATGGGAGAACCAATTGTAGTACGCGCGCCTTCCCGTGCGAATCCCTGTCATGGCAAAGCCCTTTTCTCCCTGGGGCTCGACCCGTTCTCCCCGTAACGAAGGGGGTGGCTGCGAAGTTGTCGGGCTTTTCTCCCCCGGGCGTTCGGAAGAGGGGATGCGCATACCGGGCACGGAGAGCCAGGGACGGATTCTGGATTTGAACACGTTTCATTCCGTCTATACCATAGCCCGATTCTTGTCTGCCATAGAATTGCGGACTCGTAAAAATCCGCTTGCCCGCTGTGAGCTATGCGATGCCTCATTGCAGACCCCAGGGGCAAATTTCTTGGTCTCGGGTCTTTATCATTCCCACTTCTGATGTTGATGGACTCGGAAAATCCTTCTCTTCCGCTGCCAGTGATCAGGGGTTCCCCTTCATTTGTAGTGAATATCCTTTGCGCCCACGCATCGTACGACGCTGTCAAGATTCCTCCAAAATCCCTTACCGATGCAGGAGGCCGTGCACGGGTCGATCCAAAATCAGGTCGTGGAAGCATTCCCTTAGCCCGGTCAGCGTCTCGCCGCCCCGTCCAGACGCCCGGCCGGAAAAGGTAGACGCCCGGGACATCTAACCGTCATGGAGGCCAAAAGGCACAAGCCGTGTTCAATGCAGCTAGATTGGCGTTTTTCATTGACTTTTTTTGCGTTCTTCTATAGGCAGTGAAGGCACATGGATTTTGCTATAGCCATTGTTGTTCGTTCCCAGATTTTATCGATTAACCTATTACAAAGGGAGGAGGGAACATGGGTGCTTTAGCGATCATGGTCGTGGCATTTTTGGGATATATTATCATGTATAAACTATACGGCCAGTTCATTGGCCGCAGAATTTTTCAGTTGTCCGGGGCATGTAAAACCCCTTCCTGCGAATATGAGGATGGGATCGACTTCGTTCCTACCAAGAAAGAAATCATTTTCGGTCATCATTTTACATCCATTGCGGGTACAGGCCCCATTGTAGGACCCGCAATCGCCATCATTTGGGGCTGGGTCCCGGCCTTGCTGTGGGTGTTCATCGGCAGCATCATGATGGGTGCGGTGCATGATTTCGGTGCGCTCATCATTTCCATGCGAAATCAAGGAAAGTCCATTTCCGAGTACACCGCCAAGTACATCAACAACCGCACCAAGATCTTCTTCTTCCTGATCGTGTTTCTGGAGCTCTGGATCGTGATCGCCATTTTCGGGCTGGTGATTGCCGTTGTCTTCGCCATCTACCCCCAGTCCGTGCTCGCGGTCTGGGTGGAAGTACCCATCGCCATCTACCTGGGGCACCTCATCTATAAAAAGGGGAAAAGCCCCCTGGGCTGGTCCATCCTCGCCCTGGCGATCATGTACTTCTTTGTGATCATCGGTCCCTGGGCTCAGTTCAAGATGCCGACCATCGCCGGGATTCCACCCACGGGCGTCTGGACGATCATTCTGCTCGCCTACGCGTTTTTCGCATCCACCCTGCCGGTCACCACATTGCTCCAACCGCGGGATTTCATCAACTCCCACCAGTTGGTCGTGGCTATGGCCCTGCTGATCCTGGGTGTCTTTGCAGCCTCCTTTGGGGGCAAGCTGGAGATCGTGGCTCCGGCCATCCAGGCGTCTCCGGCCGAAGCGCCCTCCATGTGGCCGTTCCTGTTCATCACCATTGCCTGCGGCGCGATCTCGGGGTTTCATTCTTTGGTCTCCTCCGGGACCTCGGCCAAGCAGGTCCGGGATGAAACGGACTCCCTGTTCGTCGGTTACGGCTCCATGCTCATGGAAGGCGCGCTGGCCACCCTGGTCATCATTGCGGTGGCCGCAGGCATCGGCATGGGGTACACCCCCAAGGGTGGGGAGACCCTCACCGGAGTGGCCGCGTGGACGACCCATTACTCCTCCTGGGCGGCTGCGGCAGGCCTGGGCTCCAAGGTCACCGCGTTCGTGGACGGATCCGCGAACATGATCGGGGCCCTGGGAATCCCGAAGGTCTTTGCTTTGGCCATCATGGGCGTGTTTGTGGCCTCCTTTGCCGGCACGACCCTGGACTCGGCCACCCGGATTCAGCGGTATGTGATTTCTGAGCTCGCCGGGGATGTGAAGCTGAACTTCCTGACGAACCGGTACACGGCAACCATCATCGCGGTGGGTAGCGCCCTGATCCTGGCCTTTGCCACGGGCGCCAGCGGAACCGGCGCGCTCAAGCTCTGGCCGCTGTTCGGAGCGACCAACCAGACCCTTGCAGCCCTTGCCCTGGTCATCATCACGCTCTACCTGGAAAAACAGGGCGGCCTGAAGTGGCTGATTGCCGGCATCCCGGCGATGTTCATGGCCATTATGACGATCTGGGCCGTGATCGTGAACCAGGTGAAGTTCGGAGCCGCGAACAATGCCCTGCTTCAGGTCGTCAACATCATCATCCTGGTGATCGCCATATGGATCGTGGTGGAAGGGGTCATCAAGTTCTTCAGTGTCATTGGAAAACCCCCGGAGCAACCCGAACCGGCAACGGCCTCGTAACGGCTGGGCGGAAGTACCGCATTCCGCGGTACTTCCGCTTTGATTCATACGCAGAGGGTTCAGTTTTCCTAAACTGGATCACCATGCCCCCTGCCTCTTCGCTGAGTCCTATGCTCCCTTGCGCAGCGGATGATAAATCGCTTCCTTTCCTCCGCGCGGATTGAGGTATGCGCAAGCAAGGCCTTCTGCCTCTGGGAGGATCCCCCTGAGGCGGAATCGGGGGGTGGAAGGGAGCGTGCTTTTTCGATCGTGAACCGCGCGCGTTCGCCCTGCGCCCCCTGGCGTTCCGGGGCGGACGCGCGTCGTATTTCCAAGGGAGGCCGAAAGCCCGAAGCGCTCGCGCGTTTCAGGGTTCCCGGTTGAGCGACGGTTTTCCTTCATGGCCAAGAAACTCCAGCGAGACTACTGGCTTCTCATAACCCCCGCCGTGCTGGCCCTTGCGCTGCTGGTCGGGCTCAGGAAGCTCGGGCTCGTCCCTGCCGTCCCCCTTGCCGAGGATGCGGTGTTCTTTATTGCGCCCTGCGCCTTTGTCCTGGCCGTGATCTTTGCGGTGGCCCTGCCTGTGTTTTACCGTTCCCTGTTTGCGCACCGCATGCGGGATGAAAAGGCCGTGCCTGAAAAGGATCTGTTGAAATTCGAACGCACGTTGATTCACCTCTCACTGGTCACGCCCTATCTGGTGCTTCCCGCCTACCTGCTCGAATTCCCCCGCTTCTACTTCGCGGGCACGGTCCTGATGGCATTCTATGCAGGGTACTACTTCTACCCGTCCGGAAAGCGCATTCGGTTTGAGAAACGCCTGTTTCGAGTCGGAGACGATCCCGCGGCATCTCCGCAGGAGTCCTCATGAACGGCTTCTTCAGACGCATCATCGAAAAAGTAGTTGCCTTCCTGAAGCTCTCCGACGAAGTGGCCAGAAGCAACGCCGTGGAAACCATTGAAACCGAGGTGGAGGAGCTCGAAAACATCTTCGGCGTGTTGGTGCTGGGCTCCTACGTGGGGATGCCGTCGCCTCCCATGCAGATCTCGCTGGACCTGATGCCCTTCATGGAAAAAGAGCTCATTCTGATGATGGAGAAAGTGGACACCGCAAGCCAACCCCTTTCCCAGCTCTTTTCGGTTCTGGACATAGGATAGCTATGGATCGAGCAAACCATTTGTTTTTCTTGGGAAAAGGCGGTGTGGGGAAATCGACCTCGGCCGCGCTCTTCTCGACCTTCCTGGCGCAGAAGGGGTTTCGCGTGGTGCTGGTCTCGCTCGATCCTGCACACAACCAGTCCGACATCTTCGAGCGAACCCTTTCGGACGAACCCGTGGAGGTGGCACCTCACCTCCGGATCATTGAAATCGACGAGGAATCTTGGATTCGCACGTACCTGAAAGACGTGCGCCAGCAGATCAACCGAACCTATTCCTACCTCACAGCATTCAATCTGGATAAGTACTTCAGTGTCATCAAGCACTCACCGGGCTTGGAGGAGTATGCGCTCATCCTTGCCTACGAGCACCTTCAGAAAAAGTACTCGGACTGGGACTATCTCGTCTTCGACATGCCGCCTACTGCGCTCTCCCTCAAGTTCTTCGCGCTCCCCTCCCTTTCCCTGGTATGGGTGAATCACCTCCTTGCGCTCCGCCGCGAGATCATCGAAAAGCGGGAGTTGATCACAAAGATCAAGCTCCTGAAACAAGAGTTCGAACGGGACAAGGTCCTCAACAAAATTGAGGAGCAACGCAAGCAGTACCAAACCCTGAAGGAAACCTTCACCCATCCCGAAAAGACCCAGGTTCACCTAGTCTTGAACCCGGACAAGCTCTCGCATGCCGAATCCCTGCGAATTTTCCACTCGCTGAAAGAACTCGACATCCGTTTGTACCGGACGATTTACAATAAAAGGCCCCTAAACGAGTCCTGCGCGGACATCGACCCGGTCTTCGCCGAAACCCCCATGCTCCATTTCCCTTTTTCCGAAACGCCCCTCATCGGAATTCGGCAGTTACAGCGATACCTTCAGGCCAACGAGAAGGAAGTCCAAAACCAGCTGAACACCTGCTGAGATCACTCCCACACACCAGGAAGCTCCCTGCCGCAGAACGTGCAGCATCCCTTGCGGAGATGGGCTTCCTCGACAATGTAGCCCTTACGGTGAATCACCCGCGCTCCACAGTCCGGGCAGACCGTGTTCCACGCCTCGTGGTCGGGCACATTGGCGATGTACACGTAACGCAGACCGCACGCCAGGGCCTGGCTTCGCGCCTGTTCCAGGGTCCGGACCGGCGTGGGGCTCAGGCGGTTGAGCTGATAGAGGGGGTAGAATCGGGCGAAGTGAAGGGGGGTTTCGGGCCCCAGGTGCGTGACAATCCAATCGCACATCGCGCGAATGCCCTCAGGGGCGTCGTTTCGGCCGGGAATCACGAGGTTGGTGATCTCCACGTGCACCCCTTCCGCCCGAAGCGTCTTCAGGGTGGCCAGGACCGGCTCGAGGCGTCCCTGGCAGAGCTCACGGTAGAACGTGTCGTCGAAGGCTTTGAGGTCCACCTGGGCGGCATCCAGGTCGAGACACAGGCTGCGAAGGGGTGCGGTTTGGATGAAGCCGTTGGTGTGGATCACATTGATCAGACCTGCTGCCCTAGCCTCCCGTGCCGTGTCCCGCATGTACTCGAAAAAGACCGCGGGCTCCACGTAGGCATACGCCACGCCCTGAGCGCCCATGGTCCGGGCCCTTTCCACGACGCTCCGGGGCGGGAGATCATGGGTGTAGACCTCCTCCGGGGCGGCCTGCGAAAACGCCCAGTTCTCACAAAACGCGCAATGAAACGTGCACCCCGCCGTAGCCACGGAAAGAAACCGGCTGCCCGGCAGGACATGAAGAAATGCGAGGCGCTCCACGGGATCCAGATTCACGACACAGGGATTGCCGTAGGCCAGGGTATACCCCCGGCCGTGCCGGTTGAAACGCGTCCTACAAAAGCCCCTTTCGCCTTCGGGTATCACGCACTGCCTCGGACAGAGTGTACACCGGACAACCTTGCCGGAAATCAATGTCATAAAGGAAGCTCGTACGGGGTTCACCCGGCCCTTTTGAACCGGGCCGACCGCCCGCACGTGCGCGGGCGTAGAGAAGGTCCCGGCACCCAGAGTGATCAAACCGATCCCACAGCATCTCAAAAAGGCACGGCGGCCGGGGTCATTCAGGAAATCTGATTTCGAGATCGAGGTCGGCATGGGGGATCCGTAAGAAGTGCGGGGGATGCAGGCGGCCGCAAACGAAGGCCCGCGCGTCCCCTTCGGTAAAAATCGCGCATTCGGATGGAGTGGGCATCGAGTCGTGTCAGCCCGGCCTCCTCGGCCCAATCCATGGCTTCCAGGAACTCGTCCCGCGTAATGCCCCGGGCAATCTCCGGGTAGTCGAAGGCCCGGTAGGCCACACGGTACTGGGCCATGATGTTCACGTATGTGGAACGGGACAGGTTCCCGGCCACCCACCGCACGAATTCCCGGGTGCCCGCCACCCGGTTCGGCATGACCAGGTGACGCACCATGAGCCCGCGCCTCGCCCTGCCCTGGGCGTCCGTGACCAGATCGTCCACCTGGCGGTACATCTCCCGGACCGCCTCCTGGGTGACCTTCGGGTAGTCGCGGGCTCCGGCCGAGTAACGGGCCGCCTGCTCCCCATCCATGTACTTCATGTCCGGCAGGTAAATGTCCACGATTCGATCCAGGATTCGCAGGATCTCCACGCGCTCGAACCCGCTCGTGTTGTAGACCAGAGGGATCCGGAGTCCCTTTTTAAAGGCGATCCGGGTTGCAGCCACGATGTGGGGCATCACATGGGTGGGGGTCACCAGGTTGATGTTTCCGCAGCCCACGCGTTGGAGGTCGAGCATCCTATCGGCGAGCTCCGAATCCGTGATCTCCCTGCCCCGGCCTTCATGGGCAATGGGCCAGTTCTGACAGAACACACAACGGAGATTGCAGTTGGAAAAGAAGATCGTACCGGATCCTCGTTCCCCTACGAGCGGTATTTCCTCCCCGAAGTGAGGATGCGCGCTATACACCACGACCTGCTTCGGGCTGCGGCAGAAGCCCTGCTCTCCTGCCAGCCGGTCCACACCGCATTCTCGCGGGCAGAGATCGCAGGCCCGCATGCGCTCATAGGCCTCTTCCACCCGATAGGCCAGCTCGCCTCGGGCTTCCAGGCGGGCATAGGCCGGTTCCTCGCCGTGTTCCGCACAGACGTCATGCCTTCTCACAGGGAAAAGCAGCGCTCCGGCCGCAAACAGCGATGAGCGAATGAATTGCCTTCGCGAAAAATCCATCCCGCCTCCCAGCGACCCCAAGAGCTTTTGAATATTGTATCGAACCTGCGAAGAAAAGGAAGAAGAAGTGCTGGAGCTTCGAGGGTGAATGAAGGATGAATCACGATTTCTTCATTATGGTGCTAAGAGCATCCAAATCGAAATCGGGATCGATACCGAAAAACCACATTTCTATAAGCGGATTCACTGGATGCCTATTCTCACGACCCGTGATCATTGACGATCTACACAAACGGAGGACACAGAGGAAGAGGTTGGACGCTGTGCTTCTCCCTCTGCGCCCTCCATAGGACGAATCCATAATTTGGCCGCCTCTGGTTGAGGTCTCCTCTTCCAAGTTCGCTTTGGGGAGACCTCGATTTTGTTTCATGACAGGAACGAGTGATTAGACCTCCCCGCCCGATTCGAGAGCAGAGCCTTGTCTTCATCCGTCCCCTCGCCTTCCGATGCGTTTCCGCGAAATGGATTTCGAGCGGACTCTTCTCCTTTGACCTCCAGGCGACCTGCGCTCCCGTCCACCAGCTCCCTCAAGGCCTCCACCATGTCGCGCATCCCCTGAGCCTGGGCACGAAGCTCCTCGGAGGCGGAAGCGGACTCCTCCGCATGGGAGGCATTCTGCTGGACCACGCGATCCATCTCATTGATCGCGCGGGTGACCTGCTCGATTCCGTTGGCCTGCTCGTCCGAGGCCGTGGAGATCTCGGTCATGAGCTCGTCCACCTTTCCCGAGCTCTCCTCCACTCGGCTGAACTCCTCCAGGGACCGGGAAACCTGATCCATGGACCCTCGAATCTTCTTTCCGATGTCCTCGATCTGAGTGCTGGTGTCCCGGGCGGCCTCTGCCGCCCGCATGGCAAGATTTCGAACCTCGTCGGCCACCACGGCGAACCCGGCTCCCGCCTCTCCGGCGCGTGCGGCCTCTACGGCCGCATTGAGCGCCAGCAGGTTGGTCTGGAAGGCAATCTCGTCAATCGTTTTGACGATCTTCTGGGTCTCCTTGCTGGCCTGATCGACCTGTGAGATGGACTCCGCCATCTCCTGCATGGTGTGCGAGCAGGACTGCGTCGTCTGCCGGTTTTCCGATGAGAGCGCACTGGCCTGATTCGCGTTCTCGGCATTCCCCCGGGTCATGGCGGACATCTCCTCCAGGGAGGAGGAGGTCTCCTCGATGGAGGCCGCCTGCTCGGACGAACCTTCTGCCAGTGATTGGCTCGAGGACGAGACCTGCGCCGAGGCTCCTGCGACCTGCTCCGAGCTCTGCGTCAATTGGTCGATCATACTGCGGAGCGCCCGGTTCGTGGATCGGGACACGAAGAAACCCAGGACGAGGAGCAGAAGGATGCTGCCTGCCCCGAAGATCAAGGCAATGAAATCGCCTGTCCGATCCCCTTGTTCGATGCGTTCCTGAACCTGATCCACGACCTTCTGAGCCGTGTCCTGGATACGGATTCCGGTCTCTTTCAGTGAAGCCATCAGGGCTTGGTTCTTTTCCCAGGCAGAAACAACAGCCTCTTCCAAGCGATCGACCTCGGATAGAAACACCCCTGCCGTTTCCCATGCCTCCGTGGACTCATCGACACCAACCGCCTTGATAACGGTATCGATGTTCTTCATGGTCTTTTCGCGCTGCTCTTGGAGGACCAATTTGTCTGCCTGATAGGCCTCAAGGTCCATGAAAAGAAGGAGCCGAAGGATGGTGAGAATTTTTTTATTGCCAAAACCCAGGAAGTCTTTGAGTTCCCTCCGGAGACCCGCACTGGAGGTATCCAAGTACTCTCCTTCGATCATTTTCATGCTTTCATCATAATCGATTGCATCGACTATTTCTTTGATCCCCGCGTTCATCTCCTGGACGGCCTGATTCAGGGCTTCCATGTCACTATCCATCCCTCGAATGAGCTCAACGACCGTGTGAAAGGCCTGCCCGTTCTCCTTCTCAATGCGCGAAATGTCGTCGGCCAGGGATTCGATAAGGGGATCGTGAGCCCCGTCACGCAACCTTGTGATGATTTGGGTCAGCGAGGCTCTAAGCGCCCTATAGCTTTCCAGAACGGAGGCGTCGTGATGATTCATGAACGCTTCTTCCATTTGAATGACCTCGAGAATTCCTGATCGAATCTGCTGGCTTTCATTGCCCAGATGGATATTCAAATTTTTGCGCATATCCAAATACTTGTTTACACCAACCAGGACCCCCATTCCCAAAACGCCCACGCCGATAATCAGGATGATTCTTGCCCGCAACGTTGTCAGCCGGATTCGTTGAAAAAGCGCCATGTCATTCACCCTCATTGCATGTGGCGTGCAGGAGCGCTCCGGACGCCGTGACTCCCATTCCTACTCGTAAATCCCCGCCAGCACAGCCACATTTTCGCCAGGTACTTTGTACACATATGTAACCTTGGGGGAGGGCTTTTTCTCGCCCGGCTTGGGCCACATGTAGCTGACCCATCCCTCCCCATCGTTCATCGCCTTGTTAATGAACTCGGCAAAAAACATCTTTCCGTTCACATCTTTGATGCCCATCAAGTTCTTGCCGATCAAGCCGGGCTTGATGGGGTGGGCGATGTTGTACTGCTTATCCAGGTCGATACAGAACACGTACGTGTCTTTCCAGACAAAAGGCCCACTTTTGTCGTTGAGCGTCTCCAGGGCCGCCTCGAGGCCAACGTCCTCCACCAGTTTTGCCGCTTCCTTGGTCTTGGTCACGCACTCCTCTTTGGTGGCTCTGTCCCCTGCCCAGACGGAAACGGCAAACACCATGGCAATCCCCATCACAAACATCGAAACCAAAACTTTCCTTTTCATGACTCCTTCTCCTTTCCCTCCGACAAACATTCTCATTGCGCCCCTGCGCAAACCTCTATGGTTTTCGAAAAGCCCGCTTCAGGGCCCTTCGGGTTTTTTCACTACCGTTTCGCACCGCCGTGCAATGGGTAGAACAGGATCAAAAAGGTGCCATCGGGTTCCTCCAGCGGCGTCACGCAAATATTCACCCTTCCCTTTTCTTTTCGGACGTTTTTGATAAAGACCTCGTAGTGGGTAGGGACATCCGGGTTTCCCAGGGCCCGGAGGCGGATGTTCGAAATGACACGCTCCAGGGAATCCGCGTGAAAAAGGCGTTCAATGCCCAGACCGGGTACCTCCGCCTCCAAAAAACCGGTCATCTCCCGGAATCTCTCGTTCGCACCCCAAATGTGCAGTCCCTCATAAACGGCTGCCGGTGCAGCAAACTGGTGAATGAGACCGATGCGTGGCTGGACATGCTCCACATAGTATCGGCATCGATGGCAGTGGATCTCTCTTCCGGGAACCACGTGACGGCATCCCGCGAAACAGGCCCTCGTCTGTTTTCTCTTCACCATGCACCCGCCGCACTCAGAGGCCTTCTCACCCTTTTCCGAACGAAACTCCCAGCAGAACCGAAAGGACGGAAAAGCGGGTTTGCCCTGCAATCCGCCCTGAAGCCACGCAGGTACGCTCTTTCCCGAAATATTCAGAAAACACAGGAGATCCTGCTCGGGTACGACGTAGTCCCGTCCCACCCGATCGGCCCGCAGTTTGCCGGAACGGATCCAGTAACCCACGGTGCTCCTCCCCACTCCGCACCCGTCTGCCACTTCTTTCACGCTGTACCTTGTCTGGCCAAGGGTCATAAGGCTGCTTTGCCTCCTTTGATCCCCTTATCGGCCCATGGGCCAAAATCTTTAGCCCATTCGGTCAAAATGGATGAACCCTTTTCATTACGCCGCCTATTCGTCTCGCATGGGTACGAAGCACACCTTGGGTTATCGGGAATTCCTCAAGAACCTGCCCATTTAATCGGAATATCCTGTTTGACAAACAGGTTGCTTCTCTTTATAACCGCGGTACTCCAGGCTTGGATCCGGTCCGACCGATGGCTGGATTTCTGAAAATAAACCTCGGAGCGTCCCCAGGGACTGCATCCTGTTTCAACCAGGGGGATCCTTTTCATGAAACGAATCGACTGCCGGGGGCTTGCCTGCCCGGCCCCGGTTCTGAAAACCAAGGAAGCGATTGAAGCGGACCGTTCCTCTGCCATCGAGGTCTCGGTGGACAACGAGGCCTCCAAGCAGAACGTGGCCCGCTTTCTTCAAAGCCGGGGCTACGATGTCTCGATTGCTGAGGAAGGCTCGGTTTTCCAGGTCATTGGAACGAGCCAGGGAAACACCTCTGAACCCGACGTGCAGGGCAAGGAAGGCACAGAGACAGAAGAGGTGAAAATCCTGGTGCTCGTGACCTCGAATCACATGGGACACGGCGATGACGAACTGGGCGTAAAGCTCATCATCAGCTTTCTCAAGACCCTTAAAGAGATGGGAAACGACCTGTGGCGTCTCGTCTTCCTCAACAACGGGGTTAAGCTCACCATTGAATGCTCCGAGATCCTTCCCATGCTTCAGGAGTACGAGGAACAGGGCCTTACCATCCTGGTATGCGGCACCTGCCTGACCCACTTCAACCTGCTGGAGCAAAAGCGTGTGGGAGTCACCACGAACATGCTCGACATTGTGACCGCCATGCAGCTCGCCGACAAGGTCATCAGCGTATAACCGTTCCAAAAACCCCCGAAGGCGCTCCCGCCGAATTTTCCGTATGGACAAAAAGGACCTGAGGCGATACACCGGGGCTGAATTCATGACGGAATCACAAAAAGCCGTGACCCGGAGATTTGCCCTTAGCGAATCCAAGTCCTTACAGCGCAGTCCACAGCGGTCGAGCGGGTTTTTGCGAGACCGTCCATTCATCGGTTGAGCCGCATCGCGGGCAGGGAGCCGCCCCGGTTCGCCTGTATCGAGTGATGTCGCCCCCTGCTCGAGAGAGAATGAGGGGGGGCATCTTTTCAGCAATCATGAAACCCCATTGCCCCATGGAAACAACCCGGACAAACCACGCAGGATCGTCCTGCACTCTTTACCTCTCCGGCAACGAGGCCGTGACGGAAGGCGCCATTGCCGCAGGGTGCAGATACTATGCAGGGTATCCCATCACTCCTTCGAGCGAGATCATGGAACGCATGGCCGAACGTCTCGAAGAGGTCGGCGGGGTCTTCGCCCAAATGGAGGATGAAATCGCTTCGATCTGTTCGGTGATCGGTGCGGTCTGGGCGGGAGCTCGGGCCATGACCGCGACCTCAGGCCCCGGGTTCAGCCTCATGCAGGAGGCTATAGGGTATGCCGCCATCACCGAGACCCCTTTGGTGATCGCCGACATTCAGCGTGCCGGCCCGGGAACGGGACAGGCCACCCGCGTGGGAAGCGGGGATCACATGCAGTCCAAGTGGGGTTCGCACGGGGACTACCAGGTGATCACCCTAAGCCCCTGGTCGGTGCAGGAAATGTACGACCTGACCATCGAGGCCTTCAACCTGGCCGACCGTTACCGGGTCCCCGTGTTCCTGATGGCGGAAGAGGCCGTGGGACACCTGCGGGAGCGGTTGGATGTATCCCTGAAAGTGCCCCGGGTCCTTCGGGAAAAACAAGCCGGTGCGCCTCCGTTCGGAAATACCGCCGGGCACGGAGTCCCTCCCATGCCGTCCTTTGGAGACGGAGAAAACCTCCTGGTCACGGGGTCTACACACGATGCGCAAGGGTTTCGAAAGACGGACGACCCGGATGCGCACGATAGGCTCGTCTCCCGTATCAACGATAAGATCCTGAACGCCCGGGATCGCATTGTGCGCACCGAGGCCCATCACTTGGGGGATGCCCGGATCGGGGTCGTGGCCTATGGATTCACTGCGCGAAGCGTCCTGTTCGCTGTGGAACGTCTTCGAAAGGAAAGTATCCGGGTGGGTCTCCTTCGGCTCGGGACGATCTGGCCCTTTGCAGAGGAGGCGATTCGCAGCCTCGGCGACCATGTGGACTGCATCTTCGTTCCGGAAATGAATAGGGGACAGATCGCAGGAGAAGTTCAGAAGTTCGCTTCTTGCGAGGTGGTCCCATTCGGGCAGACCAACGGGGAGATCGTCCATCCTACCCGCATCGAGACGGAAATCCGGAGGTTGCTCTGATGGCCCGCGATCTGGAAAGATTCTTGAGGGATGGGGTGCAGACCACACCCTTCTGCCCTGGTTGCGGTCACGGAATCCTCATGAACCAAATCCTCCGGGCCATCGATGCGTCGGGCATCCCCATGGAGGAGATGCTCTTCGTATCGGGAATCGGGTGTGCGGCATGGATCCCGAGCCCGCATTTCCGGGGGGACACACTGCACACGCTCCACGGGCGGGCCATCCCCTTTGCCACGGGTGCGAAGCTCTTCAATCCTCAGCTTCACACGCTGGTGATCAGCGGAGACGGCGACCTCACCTCCATCGGCGGGAATCACCTCATTCACGCGGCCCGACGCAACACGGATCTCACGGTGATCTGCGCGAACAACCAGATCTACGGCATGACCGGTGGGCAGGTGGCCTCCACGTCCCCGCAGGGCGCCCGCACTGCGACCACGAAACAGGGAAACCCGCACCGGCCTTTTGACCTGTGCGCCCTGGTCATGGCCGCGGGTGCGCCGTACGTGGCCCGTTATGCGGTCACGCAGCCCATGTCCTTGATGCAGGCGATTCAGAACGCCCTTCAAGTGAAAGGGTTCGCGTTCGTGGAAGCGCTCTCCCCCTGCCCCACCCAGTACGGCCGTCGGAACCGCTTCGACGCGCCGGCGGCCATGCTCCGCTCGCTCATGGAACAATGCGTGACACGGGAGGAGGCCGAGAGCATGAGCCCGGAGAAGCTGCAGGGAAAAATCGTGACAGGCGAGTATTCACAAAGCGTTCCTCTCGAAGAGGCGCCATGACAAAAGGAAAACCTGTCAAAAGGCCCATTTCAGATACCCTATGGAAAGTGTGAAGAACGAGATGAAGGAGCAGCATCAGCAGCTGACCCAAATCCGCATCGGAGGCTTCGGAGGCCAGGGCGTGGTCCTGGCCGGTACCCTCCTGGGCCACGCAGCGGTCCGGGACGGCCTGTGGGTCTCGGGATCCAATGCATACGGAGCCCAAGCCCGGGGCGGTGCAGCGCGAAGCGAGGTCGTGATATCCAACCACCCGATCACCTTTCCCCACGTGCTTCGTGCAGACATCCTCGCCGTGCTGAGCCAGAGCGCGTACGACGTCTTTTCACAAAACCTGGCCGAACAAGGCGCCGTCGTTCTTCACGATGCGTCCCTGGTCGCCCCTAGGGCCCTGGACGGGGTACGGAATATCCCGGTCCCGGCAACGGAAACGGCCGTATCCGAGCTCGGGAATCCTCAGGTGTGCAACATCGTCCTTCTCGGTGCCACAATTGCGCTGACCGGCGTGGTCACCGCAGGAGCGCTGGAGCAAGCCGTTCGAGAGCAGGTGGACCCGCGATTCCTGGATCTCAATCTGAGGGCCCTGGAACGGGGGCTCACGATCCTGGAGAAAAAAATAGGATGAAGGAGAGAGGAAAAATGAGAAAGGAGAGTCTTCTTGGCGGTTGAGGGACGTACGCATCGCCCGATCGTGGATACCGCAGTCTGCAGCGCCTGCTCGATCTGTGTCCGAGGGTGTCCGGCGGAGTTGATGCCGGAAATGCGAACGGAATCGGACTCCCTTCGGGGAGCCGTGTATCAGGGCCGCCCCCCCTCAGCCGAATTTTCCGATTCTCACAGGTCCGACATCCCCCCCTGCCGTGCTTCCTGCCCCCTGGACCAGGACGTGCCGGGATATGTGCACCTCCTGTGCGAGGGACGCATCCAAGAGGCCCTGGATCGGATTCTCGAGGCCAATCCCCTTCCCGCGGTGTGCGGACACGTCTGCACCCGCCCGTGCGAGAGGGCCTGCACGCGGGGGAGCCTGGACAGCCCGGTTCCCATTCGAGCCTTGAAAGAGGCGGCGGCCCGTCTCGGCCGCACCCCAGTCCCGCATCCCGTCCCCTCTCAAAATAGCAGTTTTGATATAGCCGTGGTCGGATCCGGCCCTACCGGCCTGAGTGCTGCCCGCGATCTGGCCCTTCAAGGGTTCCGTGTGCGGGTCCTGGAGTCTCACGATCGAGCGGGCGGCATGCTCGCCTGGGCCATCCCGACCTTCCGCCTTCCCAGGAAGGCCCTGGAGGTGGATGTGGCGCGCATTCAATCCCTGGGTGTAGACATCCGAACCAACATCCGCTTCGGAGACGATATCACGTGGGAGGACCTCCAGCGGGAGGGCATTCGAGCGCTGCTCCTGGCGATGGGCACCATGAGAGGCGTTCGGTTGGGTATCCCCGGAGAAAAGACCCCGGGGGTCCATGATGCCCTGGCGTTTCTTCGCCGCGTGAGCCGGAAAAACGGTCCCCCTCCGGGCGACCGCGTCCTGGTCGTGGGTGGTGGAAACGCTGCCCTGGATGCGGCGCGAACCGCCCTGCAGCTCGGATCCAAGAGCGTGAGCATTGTATACCGAAGGGGACGAGACGAGATGCCCGCTGACCCTGCCGAGGTCCTGGAGGCCGAGCGCGAAGGCGTCTCATTTCGCTTTCTCACCGCACCAATGCAGGTGGCGGTATCCGGGGATGGCCGCATGAAAGGCCTTACGTGCGTCCGCACCGAGCTCGGGGAATCCGGTTCGGACCGGCGTCCAAAGCCCGTCCCACTGCCCGATACCGAGCACGATATCGAGGCGGACGCCCTGATCATGGCCGTGGGGCAAGTCCCGGATCCCTCGCCCCTGATTCGGGGGCTCTCCCCAGAGGACCGGCAGCGGTTCCGGCCCGATCCCGTAAGCCTGGAGACGTCTTGCAAAGGGGTGTTTGCAGCCGGGGACTTTGTCCACGGATCCACCACCGTGGTGGAGGCCATGGCAAGCGGCAAAAGCGCCGCGCGTACGATCTCCGCCTATCTTCGTGGTTTGCAAGAGGAGGCCTGAGCATGGCGTACTCACGACATTCCTTCCTCGCATGCCGTCCGGCGGAAAACCGGCCTTCGGGTTGGGACGGGGTCTCTCCACTCACCGAGGAGCATGTCCTCCTGGAGGCCTCCCGCTGCCTGAGCCTCCTTTCCTGTGACACCTGCGACCTGTGCCGGCTGTTCTGCCCGGACCTGTGTATCACCCGCAACCCTGAGACCGGCCGAATCGAGATCGACTACGACTACTGCAAGGGGTGCGGCATCTGTGCCTTTGTGTGCCCCAAAGGGGCCATTCGCATGGAATTGGAGGCGTAAAGCCTGGAAGCGTTCGCTCGAATCCCTTTTGAATCCTAAGCGAGAGGCGCTGAGATCCGGCATCCACAGGTTTCCTTAAAAAAGGGGGGCTGGTCATTCAGGACAGCCTTTCATTCCACCCTTTGGAAACACTTTATGATCGTCTATCTCAAACTGGTTTTGACCGCCGTGTTCTGGGGCGGTACCTTCGTAGCCGGGCGCATCGTTGCCCGGGAGTTGGGGCCCTTTTCCGCGGCCTTTTTGAGGTTTCTCACGGCGTCGGTCTGCTTAATCTTCTTCACATGGAGGGCGGAGGGAAGGATCCCCCTGCCGGAAAAACGCCTGTTTCCGTATCTCGCCCTCCTGGGCCTCACGGGTGTCTTCTCTTATAACGTCTTCTTCTTTATGGGGCTCGAGCGGATCGAGGCAAGCAGGGCCTCCCTCATCATTGCAAACAACCCGGTGTTCATCACCCTGTTCTCGGCCCTGCTCTTTCGAGACCGTCTCCGGCCCTTGGCCGTTCTCGGTATTCTCCTCTCCGTGACAGGGGCGGCGGTGGTCATCTCCAGGGGAGACCTCAACTACGTACTTCAGGGGGGAGTGGGGCTCGGGGAGCTCTTCATCTTCTGCTGCGTGCTGAGCTGGGTCGCGTACTCCCTAGTGGGCAAGGTCGTCCTGGCCACGCTCTCTCCACTTGCCGCCGTGACCTGGGCATCGCTTATCGGCATGGCCTTCCTGGCCCTTCCCGCCTGTCTGGAAGGGCTTCCGCACCGGATGTTCGACTACGAGGCCGCCAGCTGGGTGGGGATCCTTTATCTGGGTGTTTTCGGCACTGTGCTGGGGTTTGTATGGTACTACCGCGGAATACGAGAGATCGGTCCGGCACGGGCAAGCCAGTTCATCAATCTGGTTCCGGTAAGCGCCATCCTGCTCGCCGCCGTGATCCTGGACGAACCCCTGAGCCTCTCCCTGCTGACCGGTGCGGCCCTCGTTCTCACCGGCATCACCCTGACGAACCGCTCTTCCTCCAGCACGGTGAAGGCACGCCGCGCGTCCTGAACCCGGCACGGGCCTCACCACGAAGCACACGAAGCTCACGAAGAAAACCCTTAAGCTTTATTTGAAGGAAACTCAACAACGGAATGGATGGCAAGGGATTGCGCGGAGACGTACTTTTTAGTACGTCGCACAAGGAATCCCGAAGCGTGACGCAGAGATTGAGGAAAATAGCCATTTCCGGATCGGAAACTAGTGGAGGATTTGACTCAAGAACAACTTGGTCCGGTCGTGCTGCGGGTTGTCGAAAAACTCCTCGGGCGAGTTCCCTTCCACGATCTGTCCGAAATCCATGAAGAGCACGCGGTGGGCCACGCTTCGTGCGAATCCCATTTCGTGGGTCACCACAATCATGGTCATGCCTTCGCGGGCGAGCTCGATCATCACGTCCAGGACCTCCTTGATCATCTCCGGGTCCAGAGCGGAGGTGGGCTCGTCAAAAAGCATGAGCTTGGGCTTCATGCAGAGGCTTCGTGCAATGGCCACCCGCTGCTGCTGGCCACCTGAGAGCTGTCCGGGGAACTTTCGGGCCTGCTCTGCGATCTGCACCTTCTCCAGGTAGTACATGGCCGTTTCCTCGGCCTCCCTCCGGGGGACCTTGCGCACCCAGACCGGGCCGAGGATAAGGTTGTCCAGGATGGTCAAATGGGGAAACAGGTTGAAGTGCTGGAACACCATGCCCACCTCGGCACGGACCTTCTCGATCTTCTTGATGTTGTTCGTGAGCTCCATGCCGTCCACGATGATCTTCCCGCGCTGGTGCTCTTCCAGGCGGTTGATGCATCGGATCAGGGTGGACTTCCCGGAACCGGACGGGCCGCACACCACGATTCGTTCCTGCTTGTGCACCGTCAGGTTGATGCCTCGAAGCACGTGGAAGTCCCCGAACCACTTGTGCAGGTCGGTCATCTCCACGATCGCCTCGCTGGAGGGCTTGCCGATGTTGTCGCCCGGCTCCTTTTCGCTCATGGTCTGTTCCTCCTAAAACAAACGTGACTCGTGGCTCGTGATTCGTTCCTCGGAAAAAAAATCATTTCAAATCGAACCACGAAACCCGACAAACGGAACACGTCGCCTCTAATCAATCCGTCTTCAGCTCCCGCTCCAACCGCCGGCTGTAATGGGACATGGAAAAGCACCCCAGGAAGTAAAGAAGCGCCACGAAGAGGTAGGCCTCCCGGCTGAACCCCAGCCACTCGGGATCCGAAATGACCGACTTGGTCGTCTTGAGCACGTCGAAAAGCGCGATAATCACCACCAGGGACGTGTCCTTGAATGCGGAGATCAGGATGCTCACCGTGGGAGGGATCACGATCTTGAGCGCCTGGGGCAGGATGACGAGGCGCATGGTCTGGTAGTAGTTGAGCCCCATAGACTCGGCCGCCTCGTACTGACCCCGGCTCATTCCCTGTAGACCGCCCCGAACCACCTCTGCAATGTAAGCCGCCGTAAAGAGGATGATGGCGGCTTGGGCCCTCAGAATCTTGTTGATGGTCACCCCTTCGGGAAGAAACAGCGGAAAGATGATTGCGGACATGAAGAGCAGGCTGATCAGGGGGACCCCGCGAATCGCCTCGATGTACACGATACAGAGCCACCGGACGCCCGGCATGGTGGACTGCCTGCCCAGGGCGAGTACGACGCCCAGCGGATACGCAGCGGCCAGTCCGAACACCGAAAGAAGAAGCGTCAGAGGCAGCCCGCCCCACTTGGTGCTGTCCACGGGCGCCAGCCCGAAGAGCCCGCCCCGCATGAGGAGGCCCATGGCGAAGAGGCCCAGGATCCAGGCGTAAAGCAGGCTCTTCTTCCAGTGGGTGCGGTCCTGGCTGTAGTAGAGAAGCCCGAACAGAATGAACATGGCGATGAGCGGTCGCCACTGGAGTTCGTAAGGGAAGAATCCGAACAATATGAACCGGATATTTTCCGTGATCACGGACCAGCAGGCACCGTCCGCCGATCGGCAGGCCTCGCTCCCCGCGGTCCAGACCGAGTCCAGGAAGAGCCACCGAACCATGGGGGGAAACACCTCCCACAGGAACCAGAGGGTGGCCACTGTCAAGACGGAGTTGAACCAGCCGTTGAACAGGTTGGCCCGTACCCAGCCCAGGACCCCCACGTTGGTGACCGGGGGTTTCAGTTCGCCGGATTTTGGGCTGTATGGGGTCTCCTGCATATTTCCACTCATCGCTCCACCAGGGCGGCCCGTTTGTTGTACCAGTTCATAAACGCCGATGTGGACAGGCTGAAGATCAGGTACACGGTCATGATCATGGCCACTCCCTCGATGGCCTGGCCGGTCTGGTTGATGGTCGTGTTGGCCACGGAAACGAAGTCCGGGTACCCGATGGCCACGGCCAGAGAGCTGTTCTTGGTGAGGTTGAGCATCTGGCTCGTGAGCGGCGGAATGATTACCCGAAGGGCCTGGGGCAGGATCACCAGGTTGAGCACCATAGTGGGCCTGAGGCCGATGCTCATGGCGGCCTCGGTCTGCCCCTTGCTCACGGACTGAATCCCGGCCCGTACGACCTCCGCCACGAACGCGGCCGTGTAAAGCACAAGCCCCATGACGACCGCGAAGAACTCGGGACTCATCGTGAGACCGCCCTTGAAGTTGAATCCGCAAAGCTCGGGCACGTCCAGCGCCGTGGGAGCGCCACCCAACCACCAGGCCAGCAGGGGGAACCCCAGAATCATGGCCAGGGACACCCGGAACGTAGGAAAGAGTTTGCCGGTCCGATCCTGTCGTTTCCGAGCCCACCTGCGCACGAGCCATGCCGCCGCGCAGGCCAGAACAAAGGCCGCACCCATGTAGGCGTGGGCCAGATGGGCCTCTGGTACGGTGAACATCACGCCACGGTTGCACATGAAAACGCCGGCCACGGGATTCAGGGCCTGGCGCGGTGAGGGCATGGTCTCGTAGAAGATGGCGTACCAGAAAAAAAGCTGCAGGAGCACAGGGATGTCCTGCATGACCTCAATGTAGATCGCCGCGATCTTGGAGACGAGCCAGTTGGACGAGAGCCGGGCAATACCGACGACGGTGCCGAGGATGATAGTGATCAGGTTTCCCACAAAGGCCACGAGCAGGGTGTTCAGGGCCCCCACGGCCAGGGCCCTAAGGTAGCTGCTGGCCGCGGAGTAGGGAATCATGGACTCCCCGATCTCGAAGGAGGCCTCTTTTTCCAGAAAGCTCCAGCCCGTAGCGATGGACTGCCGCTCCAGGTTGGCCAGGACATTGGAGATCAGGTAGTAGCCCAGCAGGCCCACCGCGCAGAGGGTTCCGATCTGGAACAGGATTGCGCGTTTTTTAGGATCGAGCCAGAAGGGAACCTTTTCCGAGGTTACATTGCCGGGTGCCGCATCCGCTGGAGTCATGCCGGCTTCCTTACAGGAAGGATATCCAGGAGTCGGTGTGTCCGGGAGTCAGGAAAGGCCCGGCCCGGACAACCCGGGCCGGGCAAAGATGGAACCGGCGCACCGCTCGCACCGCGCGCCCTCCCATCGGCTATCATCGGAACGGAGATGCATACATCAGACCGCCCTCGGTCCAGAGGGCGTTCAGCCCGCGCTGTAGCCCGAGCTTGGTGTCGGGACCCACGGTGCGCTCGTAGATCTCGCCGTAATTTCCGACCAGCTTGATCACGTTGAAGAAGCAGTCGTCATCCAGGCCCAGGGCCTTGCCCATGCCCGGGGTCACGCCGAGAAGACGCTTGATCTTGGGGTTTTCGCTCTTGAGCATCTGGTCCACGTTCTTGGATGTGATGCCCAGCTCCTCGGCCTCGATCAGGGCCATGGTCACCCAGTTCACGATGTCGTACCACTGGTCGTCCCCGTGGCGCACAACCGGGGCCAGGGGCTCCTTGGAGATAATCTCGGGCAGGAGCACGTAATCGTCCGGGTTCGGAGCCACGGATCGGTGGGCGGCCAGCTGAGAGGCGTCCGAGGTCAGGCAGTCGCACCGGCCTGCAAAAAAGGCCTTGTTCAACTCGGAGGCCTGCTCGATGACCACCGGTTTCCATTCCAGGCCGTTAGCGCGGAAAAAGTCCGCCGCATTCATCTCCGTGGTCGTCCCGGGAAGCACGCAGACCGCGGCGCCACCCAGTTCCTTGGCGCTCTTGATACCGAGCTTCTTGGGTATCAGAAAGCCCTGACCATCGTAGTAGTTCACCTGGCAGAAGTTCAGGCCGTTCGTGGTCTCCCGGGTCAGCGTCTGAGTCGTGTTCCGGCAGAGCACATCGATCTCCTTGCTCTGGAGAGCAGGGAGCCGCTGGACCGCCGTGAGTGCGGTGAACTCCACCTTGGTCGGATCGCCGAAAATCGCTGTAGCCACAGCCCGGGCCGTGTCCACATCCAGGCCTTTCCATACACCTTTCTCATCCGGCATGCTGAAGCCGTAGACGTCCCCGTTCACGCCGGCCTTGATAAAGCCCCTCGCCTTCACCGTATCGAGCGTTTCGCCCGCCATGGCCGCACCGGCCATAACGAACACGATGGCTGTTGCCAGCACCAGGCACAGTTTCAGGGTTCTCATCATTCCCTCCTCCTTGTCATGGTTGACATTGCCTGCCCTGAAAACGGGCAGCCCGATTATTGATCGGACCTTCCACACACACGCGTCCGAATGACCGGAATGAGGCGTCTGAATCAAGGCGTGCTCCACGTCTCGCAGCATCGACAAAGCACGATTTTCAGTGGTATACGGATGTGTATTCCTTATCACAGCGCCTGTGCGGATTCAATAAAAAAGCCCTGGAACCGATCCCCTTTCGGGTTGAAGTCGCGGCTGGTTTTCATTTATACTCCTGAGCCTTTCCACCTCCATTCGACGCCGGGAGTCTTTCGCACAGCTCTGCGGGCGGTTTCCAGGGCGGCCTTTATGGGAAGGCCGTCCTTTCAAAGGATCCCATGGCATCATTGAGAGAAAAAGCCCTTGATCTGGGGCGCGACGCGTTCTCCGTCAGCTATCACCTCTTCAAGGTGATGGTCCCGGTGCTCATCGCCGTCAAAATCCTCAAGGAGTTGGGGTTGATCCAGTACCTGGCCGTGCCCCTGGAACCGCTGATGCGCGGCGTGGGTCTTCCCGCCGAGATGGGGCTGGTCTGGGCCACGGCCTTGCTCAACAACATTTACAGCTCCATGGTGGTGCTCCTGACCCTGATCGAAGACACTCCCCTGACCACGGCCCAGGCCACCGTGCTTGCCACGATGATCCTCGTGGCGCATAGCCTGCCCGTGGAGCTGAAGATTGCCCAGAAATCCGGGCCTCGCCTCCTGTTCCAGGGGGTGATGCGTATCGGCGCGGCCCTGCTCATTGGATGGATCCTTCATCTCGTCTACTCGGGATTCGACTGGCTTCAGGACCCTGTGCGCATCCTCCTGAGCCCGGAAGCAGGCCGGGGAACAGGCGAGGAGCCTCTTTTGTCTTGGATCGTGGCACAAATTCGCAATCTGGCGTCCATCTTTGGTATCATTGTGGGGCTCCTGTTCGCCATGCGCCTCCTGGAGCGCTTCCGAATCACAACGCTCATGAACCGCCTTCTTCAGCCCGTGCTCCACCTGGTGGGCATCGGTCCCAAGGCATCTACCATCGCCATCATCGGCGTTACCCTGGGCATATCCTACGGCGGTGGTCTGATCATCCGTGAGGCAAGGAGCGGCCGCCTGGACAAGCGGGACGTGTTTTACGCCCTTACCCTCATGGGACTGGCCCATAGCCTCTTCGAAGACACCATGCTCATGGTCATGATCGGAGGGGATCTCTCCGGGATTCTGTGGGCCCGCATCGCTCTGGCCCTCGTCACGGTCTCCCTGCTCGTGCGTCTGACCGCCCGGCTCTCGCCGCGTTTCTGCGATCGCTTCCTCTGGGGGGAGCCCCGCTGAATCACTCGGACGTCAAAGCCGCGCTAACCTCCCAACAAACCAGCAAAAACCGAGAGGACTCGCTGCCCCGCCCGGATGTCAGGGCTTCGAGTCCGCAACCGTCACTCCGGAAATCCGGATGAGGAAAGCGCACGAAGCGCCTCTCGCAGGTGGATCTTTTCCTGCTCCACCCGCTCTCGCCATTGGGGGTCCGCATGCAGGTTGGCCCGCACGGCACTCCCGGAAACCCCCCGTGCTCGAAGCCGTTCCAGGTACTCCAGGCCCCGCTCCGCTTTGCCGGCTTCCAGCCGGTCCCGGCATTGGGAGACCTCCTCCTCGAACGGTGCCGAATCCACCCCGCCTCCCGTTCGAATCAATGCGTACCCCAGGGCGTTGTCTCCCTCCGGGTCCACGCGGTCGATGCAGGCGTGAATCAAGGCAATGCGCGCCTCCCCTGCCCGCTCCGGGCTCAGCCCTTCCAGATTCTCCCGTAGCTTTTCCGGGGAAAGGATACGATCGAATGCCTTTTGGACCCACCCCTCGATCTTGTCCTGAATCTCCTTCGCACGAAACGCCTGCCTCTCCTCATCGGTCGGAGTCAGCCCTTTCGTTTTCTCCACGATGATGTCGAGCGTGCTCTTGATCTCTGTCACACCGGGGTCCTTTCCATATTAAACCGTTCGTTCCTCTCGCCAAGCCGCGAAGACGCTAAGATGAAGAAGGTGTCTCTGTTCCCTGATACCTGATACTCGATACCTGATGCCTAGCCCCAGCCCCACTGCCCCTTGATCTCTTACCACTTACCCCTTGACCCTTACCCCTCTACCCTTACCCCTCTACCCTTACCCCTCTACCCCTAAACCTGCGTCAGGCCCAGAACCTCCATGATGCAATCGTGGATGCGCGGGCGGAACGCCCGAATCAATGGGTTCTCTCGCGTCGGATGAATCCGGTTGGTGAGAAGGACCACGTGGACGTCCTTTTCCAGGTCCATCCACAGGCTCGTACCGGGAAACCCCAGATGCCCCACACTCTCCCGGGAAAAGAACCGTCCAGCGGCCGATCCTCGCTTGGAGGGCATGTCCCATCCCAGAGCCCGGCCGCATCCCGGAATGTCCTTCTGCCGCTTGAAAAACGTCCGGACCGTCTCGGTCCGGAACACGTCGGTTCTCAAACCCAGGGCGTGCTCCCTCAGCATTCCAGCAAGTTCAAAGACCTCCCCGGCCGTGCCGAAAAGACCGGCATGCCCGGAGTAACCTCCCATGGCAAAGGCATTTTCATCGTGCACCTCGCCTCGAAGCACGCGGCCCCTCCACGCGCAGTGTTCCGTGGCGGCAAAGGCCTCCTCCGGGAAGCGCGGGCTCCGATCCCTTTGAAACAGGAAGGTCCGCTCCAGACCAAACGGCTCGAAAAACCGCTTCTCCGCGTAATCCGCCAGGGAATTTTCGACCTGAGCCTCCACGATCCATTCGAGAATCATGAACCCGAGATCACTGTACACGCAGCCGGCTCCCGGCGGATAAATCAAGGGCTCCTTCAGGACCCAGTCTCGGACCCGTTGCTTGCACCCATGCCACGCACCGGACTCCAGTCTTCGATAAAAGGGCTTCCAGTCCGGAAAGCCCGCCGTGTGGGCAAGCAGGTATCGGAGCGGAATCGACGCCTTGTCCTTCAGGCTTTCCCGGGGAAGAAGGTCCTCCAAGGGCCGGTCCAGATCGCATTGCCCTTGATCCACGAGGTCCATGAGGGCCAAGGTCGTGACCAGCGGCTTGGTCAGAGAGCCCAGGTCGAAGATCGTTTCCTCGCTTACCGGGGGGGAGGTCGAGTCCAGAGTACAACGACCGGCCTGGCCGGAGAACACCACAGCGCCCTTGAAGCCCACCACCAGGGCGGCCCCCGAATAGACCCCCTCGGCAGCTCCCGCCTCGAGATCCTTCAGAATCCGATGTCGTTCTACCACGCTTTCGTCGCTCCCGGACCGAAGATGCCTGCACGATTCGGACAAAGGCCCTGCACGAAAAAGGGCATCACGCTCCCCCCAGATAGAGACAGGCGAACACCTTGGCATCCTGAAGCACATCCGGGATGAGGCAGTACTCATCGGCCTGGTGCGCGGTGTCCTGTGCGGTCATCCAAACGGCTGTGGGCAGGCCCGCCTTTCGAAAGAGCGCGGCCACCGTGCCTCCACCAATCCCCATGGGCTCAGCCTCTCGCCCGGTCACCCGCCTCACGGCCCGTTTCAAGGCATCGACCACCGGCGCATCCACGGGCGTGGGTTCGGCTGCATCCTCGCGATGCACAGCATCCACGTCCACTTCCAAACCGAGTTCCCTGGAAATGCGCCCTGCAATCTCCTTTGCCGCCGAGATCACATCCTCCACGTCAACCTTCGGCAGGATGCGGCAGTCCATGTAAAACACGTCTCTTCCCGGGACGGTGTTCACATTGGGCACGTTGGCCTCGATCCGTGTGGGCGCAAACGTGGAACCTTCAGGCCGGAAAAGCGTGTCCCGGGCATCGAAGCGCGCGGAAAGCCCGTCCAGCTCCAGGATCATGCGTGCGGCCCCGTAAAGGCTGTTCCTTCCCTTATGCGGCGTGCTGGCATGACATGCCTCTCCCGTTACCGTGAACCGGAGCCACAGGATGGATTTTTCGGCCACCTCGATCATGGTGCCCTGCTCGTTTCCCGCATCGGGCACGACGATCAGGTCCCGGGGGCTGAAGAGATCCCGGTGCTGCGTTAGGAGGTAAGAGAGTCCGAACCGGCTGCCGGTCTCCTCGTCGGCCACAAAGGCAAACCCCACGGGACGCCTCGGGAATCGGCCCGCCTCCTGTACGGCCTTTACTGCAAGACAGGCGCTGACCAGGGCATGCTGATCGTCCTCTACGCCCCGGCCGTAGATCCGATCCTCCTGCACGCGGATACGAAAAGGATCCCCCGTCCAGAGGGACGGATCCCCCGAAGGCACCACGTCCATGTGGCCCAGCACCCAGAGCGTGGGGGCCTCCACCTCACCGTTCCAGCGCGCGATGAGGTTGGGCCGATATCCCTGGGCGGCTCGATCGTCCGGCGCCCGTAAGACGTCCATGAGGTCCGGTGCGAGATGAGCGAGTTCCTCCTGAAGAAAGGCGGACTTTTCGTGCTCGCCGGTCCCCCCGTTTTCCGGTCCCAGGGCCACCCGGGCCGTCAACTCCCGCTGAAGCCGAATGACATCCTCCCGGTATCCGTCGATCACCTGGAATACCGCCTCGATGTCGTTCCTTTGTTTGCTTCTTTCCATTGCAGTCCTTCCCTCAAGCCATCTGCTCGCCGCACCTTCCGCCGGGGTCCGAATGCCCCCCACTGCCTGGAAAGCCGGGGAGGGAGAATTCCTCGGGTCCTTCGGCCTTGCAGTACTCCAAGCTCACAGCCCCGACAACCGCGCAATCTCTTCCATCATCCTATCGACAAAAGGTCCAACCTGCCTTCCCGCTTCGGCAGGCGCGGGCTCGCCGATGCGGATGTCGACGGTTCGGCGCGCACCCTCGCTGTACCGCATCCCCACCGGCAGGAACGGGGGACGCGTCCTGGCGAGAACCATGCGGACCAGCCCGGTTTGCCCGGGGCCCATCCGGTTTGGACAATAGGTGCCTTCCGGAAAGATGACCATGCCCTCCCCTTCGTGCAGGTGCTCCACAATCCGCCGAAGCGACCGTCGGCTCTCAACGGGTCGCTGGCGGTTTAGCGGGATCCCTCCCAACCAGGCCAGAGACCTCCCCACCCACGGGGAGCGAAACAGCTCCGCCTTGGCCACGTAGTAGAGAGGATGCGGTACGGCAAGACCGAGGAGGGGGATGTCCTCCCAGCGCTGGTGCTTGACGAGAAGGACATAGGCGCTGGATGTGGGAAGATTTCCGAGTCCCCACACGCGCAAGCGAAAGAACGGTCCGAGGCAGGCCCTTGCGATCATGCGCGTCGCTCGAACCATTCCCTTCTTACGATCGCCCCAGTGGACCGTTGTCATCGGCACCCCATTGCAGGCTTTGGATCACAAATGGGATTGGGTTCTCTCGCCATGGCGGAAGGATCCCATAGAAGGCACAGTGACATCGCTTTTCTCTGTTGACGATCCCCGTGCCGTAGCGAGAGACGAGCCGCTCTAAAGCCGGTTTTCCCGGAAAAAAACAGCCGCTGGGGAGAAGCACTCCTTACTCCACGGTGACGCTCTTGGCCAAGTTCCTCGGCTTGTCGATGTCCCGGTTCAGGAATCGGGCGCAGTGGTAGGCCAGGAGCTGACAGGGCACCACGGTCAGGATGGGGTAAAGAAACTCCAGGGTCGGCGGCACCTCGATCACCTCGTCCACAAGATCCCGAATCTTTTCGTCTCCCTGGGTTGCGATGGCGATCACAGGCCCCTTTCGGCTCTTGATCTCCTGAATGTTGTTGATCATCTTCTCGTACATGGCGTCCTGAGGGACAATAGCCACGGTGGGCATGTCCGGATTGATCAGGGCGATGGGGCCGTGCTTCATCTCCCCGGCAGGATACCCCTCGGCGTGGATGTAAGAGATCTCCTTGAGCTTGAGGGCCCCTTCCATGGCGATGGGGTACTGGTACTTTCTCCCCAGGAACAGCCAGTTTCCCCTGCGGTAGTACTTTTCAGCCACCGCCTGGATGTGGTTGTCCTGGCTCAACACCTGCGTCACCTGATCCGGCAGTGCGGACAAGGCCTTGATGGCCTCCACCCCTTCGGTGAGGGAGAGCTTCTGATGGCGTCCCAGAAGTACGGCGAGAAGGGTGAGAATGGTGAGCTGAGAAATGAATATTTTTGTGGATGCCACCCCGATTTCCGGTCCTGCATGGTTGTAAATCCCCGCCTCGGTCTCCCGCGAGATGGAGCTGCCGACCACATTCACGATTCCCAGGAGGCGTGCATCCTTTCGGCGGGCCTCCCGAATGGCGGCCAGGGTGTCCGCCGTCTCCCCGGACTGGCTGATCGCAATAATGAAGGTATTGGGAGGGAAGTTCAGCTTGCGGTAGCGAAACTCCGAGGCGAGTTCCACCTCAACGTCGACCTCGGTCAGGTCCTCGAAGATGTATCGCCCCACACTCCCGGCGTAGTAAGAGGTCCCACACGCCACGATGACGATGTGGCGCGACTCCTTGAGCTGCTCCCAGACGGGCATGATGCCACCCAGCTTGGGAACGCCCTCGCCCGGCTCCAGACGGCCTCGAATCGCGTTCCGAATGGTCTCCGGCTGCTCGAAGATCTCCTTGAGCATGAAATGGGGAAAGCCGTTGAGCTCCGCGTCCTCCGGAAGCCACTCCACCGTCTCCGTGGGCCGTTGAATCGTCTTGGCTTGAGCGGTCGAGAGAACGAACCGCTCTTCGGACAGGAGGGCCATCTCGTTGTCGTTCAGGTGCACCACTTGGTTCGTATAACGAACCATGGCCGAAACGTCGGAAGCCGCAAAATGGCCTTCATCCCCTACACCGATGACAAGGGGGCTGCCCCTCCGGGCCACCGCCACCTGACCGGGTGCCTTGAGGTGGATCGCGGCGAGTCCGAAGGTCCCCTCCAAATCACCCATGGTCCTCCTTACCGCCTCTGCCAGGTCGCCTTCGAAGTATTTCGCGATAAGGTGTGCCAGGACCTCCGTATCCGTCTCCGAGCGAAACGTCACCCCCGACTTCAGGAGGCGCTTCTTGATGATCATATAGTTTTCAATGATGCCGTTGTGCACCACGAAGACGTCTTCGTTTGCGCTCGTATGGGGATGGGCGTTGATTTCGTTCGGCTCTCCATGGGTGGCCCAACGGGTGTGGGCGATACCCGAGGTTCCCGGGATGTCCTTTCCTTCAATCTTGCGTTCCAGCTCTGCAATTTTGCCGACGGTCCGGTACCAGTCTACGCGGCCGTCTCCCTGAACGGCCAGGCCTGCTGAATCGTACCCGCGGTACTCGAGCCGTTTGAGCCCCTCGATCAGGATCGGGGTGGCCTTCTGAATGCCTGAATAACAGATGATGCCACACATGAGCGTGCGCTCCCTTTCTTGATAAATGCCTTTTCGTTTGGGGTCCCTTGCCCTGCTGCCATGCCGCTGGAGCGAGGCGGGAAACTCTCGTGAACGTCTTTCAGGTTTTCGTTTCCGGGGGCGTTTGTTCCCAGCAATGCCTCACCCGATCAGGAGGCAAAATGATGCTCCAGAATGTAGCGGGCCAGGTCCTTTGCTCGTATGCCCAGCTTCTTCCCGTGAATCGCCAGCACAGCCATGCAAATCGGGGAGCGTCCGTCGCGGGTCAAAACAAACGCACTCAACCAGTCGAACTTATACACATCCTGCCGATCGTTGATCGTGCCGGTCTTAGCGCCGACTTCGAGCTCCTGAAACGCCTTTTTGCGAAGCAACTTGTAAAACGTCTTGCGGCAGGTGCCGTGTTCCACCGTATCCCGCATCAGCGCTTGCATCTGGCGGGCCGTGTCCGTGGCGATCGGCGTGGCCAGGGCTTGAATGTCCGCCCGGTAGAGCACCGTTCCCCGGGCATCTCGGACCCGCCGAACCACCCAAGGGGTCATCATGGTGCCGTCGTTGGCAATGCTCGCAGCGATCAAGGCGGCATGAACCGGAGATATCCGGGTCCGTTTATTGAAACCCGACGCAATCTCAGCAAGGCCGAAATCGTCCGAGGGCACCTCAATGGAACTCTGTGCCAGGGGAAGCTCCAGGGGAATGGGTGCGTTGAAGAGAAACCGCTCGGCGTATTGCTGGAGGAGTTCCTGACCCAGGTGATAGATCCCGATTTTTCCGAAAACCGGATTGATGGAGCTCGAAAATGCGCTCTTGAACGAGATCTCATGCGTGTACCGGTCTTTTTTTGTCTGCCGGAGTTGCTTCTTGTACAACGTGTACCTTCGGCCTTGATACGTCAGGGTACGTTCGGGTCGAAAGTGCTTGGACTCGATCGCTGCGGACGCCGCCACGATCTTGAACAGGCTCGCAGCCGGGTAATCCGCCTTTATGCAGAGGTTCTCCGTGACCCCGCTCTCCGGACTCGCGTAGCTCGCGAGCGCAAGAATCCGGCCGTCCACCGGGTTAAGCGCCACCACGGCAGCCCGGTGTGTGAGCGAGCGGCCCAACAGATCCTCCACGTACGCCTGCAACCCCTCGTCCAGCGTCGTTTCCACGTGGAGCTCCCGATCCTTGGCGTGGATCGTGAGCCCCTCCCGCCCGGCAGAAGCCTCCAACGGGAATGAGCCGAGCAGTGCAGGGAGTTGCCGGCGTTCGATCGGCTCGGGCTTGGCTTCCTCCGGGGCGATTTCCAGCGGGCCGGTCTCCGGTTGGACCTTGAGGTGAGCGAACAGCCATGATCCGGAGAGCACGATGCAGACCAGCAACGCACACATGAGCACGCTGTATAGACCAAGGACCGGCAGCCTCGATCGGAGGTACCGCCTGCGGGAGATGCGTTTCAGTCGCCGCTGGTACTCCCGCCAGCTGTTTTCGTTGGCGGACTTCGAGTATTTCATGCGGAAACCGGCCGGATGCGCTCCATTCCACCCATGTAGGGTCGAAGCGCTTCGGGAATGACGACGCTCCCTTCCGCCTGTTGACCGTTCTCCAGAATCGCCACCAGCGTCCTTCCCACAGCGAGACCGGACCCGTTCAACGTGTGGACCAGGACCGTCCCGCTCGCCCCCTTTCGCTTGAACCGTATGCCCGCACGTCGGGCCTGGAAGTTTTCGAAGTTGCTACAGGAAGAAATCTCGCGATAGAGCTGCTGCCCGGGAAGCCACACTTCCAGGTCATAGGTCTTGGCGGCTGAAAAGCCCAAATCCCCGGTACATAGCGTCACCACACGGTACGGTAGCTCCAGTCGCTGCAGAATGTCTTCCGCATCCCGGGTCAACCGTTCCAGCTCGTCCCAGGAGTCTTCCGGGCGGGTGAATTTGACCAGCTCCACCTTATTGAACTGATGCTGCCGAATCAAACCCCGCGTGTCTTTTCCGTGCGAGCCCGCTTCCGATCGAAAGCAGGGCGTGTACGCCGTGTAGTACAGAGGGAGACGCTCCTCATCCAGAATCTCCTCGCGGTGGATGTTGGTCACGGGGACCTCAGCCGTGGGGATCAGATAGTAATTCCACCCCTGAATCCTAAACAGGTCTTCCTCGAACTTGGGCAGCTGGCCCGTCCCGGTCATGCTGTCCGCGTTCACCATGAACGGGGGCAGCACCTCGGTGTACCCGTGTTCCCGTGTGTGAACGTCCAGCATGAAGTTGATCAGCGCACGTTCCAGAAGGGCACCGGCCCCGAGATACAGGGCGAACCGGGCCCCTGCGATCTTGGCCGCAGTCGCAAAATCCAGGATACCGAGTCTCTCTCCAATCTCCCAGTGGGGTAGCGGGTCGAAATCGATCTTTGGAATCTCCCCCCAGGTGCGCACCAGAGCGTTGTCGTTCTCGTCCCTGCCCACAGGGACGGAAGCGTGAGGAACGTTGGGAATCTCCATGAGGAGAGGTTCAAAGGCCTCCTGAATGGCCGTCTTCTCTGTTTCCTTGGCCTTGATAGCCTCGGAAACCTGTTTCATCTCGGCGATCATGTCCGCGGCGTCCTCGCCGTTGCGTTTCTTGGCGGCGATTTCCTCGGTCACCGTGTTCCTTCGGTGCCGCAGCTCCTCCAAACCCTTCAAGAGCGTTCGCCGCTCCGCGTCCAACCGGTCGAATGCCGAGAGATCGACATCCGATCCTCGATTGCGAAGCGACTCCTGCACCTCGTCCAGATGGGATCGAATGTACTTGAGATCCAGCATGATGGGCTCTTATTTCCTTTCCAAGGAATGGGCCGACCACATCTCCCTGTCCTCCGCAATGGCAGGAAAAGAAATGCGCCAGCAATGTATGTTCGTTTGGCGGTTGTGTACCACGAATCCCCTCTCTCGGTCAATTGCTTTGAACGAAGAGGACTCCCTTGAAGGGCAAGCACCCTGAAAGGAGAGGCAGAAAGGCAACACGCCGGGAATATTTGCTGTTTTTGCATACACGACCGTAGAAGGCCCATTGCCTTGCCTCGAGTTGGGTATTGCCTCGGTTTGGGTTGCAGTTTGCCCGCAAGAGTGTTATAAGCCGGCTTTTGTTTCCATTTTTGTCCAAAAATGAAGTGGTTATACGGAAGCCTGCCGCGTATCGGACCCTGGTACCGGGGTCAGGACGCCAGGCCCTGAAACGAAATCCGTACTTTCGTCCTGGAAATGGCGAGGAACCGGTCTTATAGTGTGAGAATGAAATTTCGATTGGAATGCTGGGATTTCCCGGCCGGACATTCCGAATGTCATTAGTATAAAGAGTTCCAGACCCTTGGGCGCGAACGCGGGGTGCCATGGGATCCTCCCCACAAACACAAGAAAAAAACGCGGTGTGGCGGTTTTTCAGCTCTGTGAAGCTGACCCTTTTCCTCCTGATCCTTGTGGCCGTGGCCTCCATCGTGGGGACCGTGATTCCTCAACGGGAAGGGATGCTGGAGTTTGCGCGCCGGCTGAGCCCCGGGATGTTGGAGGTGTTCAGCACGCTTCAGCTCTTCGACGTCTATCACTCCATCTGGTTTCGCGTTCTGATCTCCGGGCTCACGCTGAACCTCGTGATCTGCTCCCTGGACCGACTGCCTGGCATTCTTAGGCGCTTCAAGGCGGCCCCCCGCCCCGACCGCCGGAAGCCATTCGATGACGTGCATCCGGAGCAGGTTTTTTCCGTCGCCATGCCGGTCGAGCAAGCGGCAGACCGGGTGGAAGCCCTGCTTCGACAGCGGTACGCGCGGCCCGCACGCGAGGACATGCAAGGCGTGTCCTACCTGTACGGCGAGCGCGGCAGGTATTCCCTTTTCGGGGTGTACATCGTCCACCTGAGCGTCCTGTTCATTCTCATGGGCTCCATTATAGGGTCCCTGTTTGGCTTCGAGGCCTTTGTAAACATCCCGGAGCAGGAACGCGTCGACACGGTCCGGCTTCGAAAAACCGGGGAGCCCCACAATCTCCCTTTTCAGGTCGAGTGTGTCGACTTTATGGTGGAGTTCTACGACAATGGCACCCCGAAGGAGTACCAGTCCCGAATACGCTTTCTGCACGACGGTCATGTGGAGGAAGCCATCCTTCGAGTGAACCACCCGGCCACCTTCGAGGGGATTCGTTTCTATCAGTCGAGCTACGGCACCATTCCAGGCAATGAGGTGAAGCTCTCCCTGCTTCATAGCGGGATTCCCGGTGAGAAAATTTCCATTCAGGCAAAACAGGGAAAACCGATGGACCTGCCCGGGGGAGAAGGGCGCTTCGTGGTCGAGGACATTCGGGAGGATTTCATGCGCATGGGCCTGGGACCCGCTGTGCGCATCTCCGTGCGCCCTGCACAGGGCGATGAGGTGCCCTTTTGGGTCTTTCTTCATCCAGAACGAGTCCGAGAGCGTTTCTCGCAGAGCCTGGACCAATTTCCCAAGCTCAACCCTTCCGCATTCCCTCCGTACACCTTTCAATTGGTCAACGTTTCCGGTCGATACTACACGGGTCTTCAGGTCAACCGCGACCCAGGAGTCCCTCTGGTTTGGACTGGATTTATTATGATTGTAATTGGGCTTTTTATTACATTTTTCATGTCACACCGACGAGTTCGTATTCGAGTGGAACCGGCCGGGAACCAGGCCCGTCTGACAGTGGCCGGGAGTGCGAACAAGAACCCCGTGGGACTTCAGCGGGAGTTGGACAGCTTGACATCCAGGCTCAGGGAACACCTTGAAGCGCAGGAATCGCCGTCATGATCAATTCCATGGTTCTCAGCTACATCACCTTTGTCTACTTCATCGCATTCATGGGGTACCTCCTCATGATGGTGATGGGACGGGAAATCTTCGGTCGAGTCGCCACCGTGGTGACCCTATGCGGCCTCCTGGGTCACAGCTTTGCCATCGGGCTCCGCTGGATCGAGTCCTACAGGCTCGGCATCGGCCATGCACCTATGTCCAACTTGTACGAATCGTTGATTTTCTTCGCATGGACCATTATCCTTCTGTACCTCCTCATCGAATGGCGTACGAGGAACCGAAGTATCGGGGCCTTTGCAACCCCTCTCGCCTTTCTCGCCATGGCCTATGCCTCCTATTCCCCGAACGTGATCGAACGCATCCAGCCGCTGGTGCCTGCACTCAAAAGTAACTGGCTGATCGCGCACGTGATCACGTGCTTCTTCGGATATGCGGCCTTTGGACTGGCCTTTGGTCTGAGCCTCATGTACCTCCTGAAACGCCGCCGGGAAGGAGGGAAAGAAAGCCTGTTCGTGCGTCTGATTCCGGGGAGGTCCCTCCTGGACGAGCTCACCTATCAGATGATCCTGATCGGGTTCCTTCTCTTGACCCTGGGAATCATCACCGGATCCGTATGGGCGCATTCCGCCTGGGGCAGTTACTGGAGCTGGGACCCCAAGGAAACCTGGTCCCTGATTACCTGGCTCGTATATGCGGCGGTCCTCCATTCTCGATTGATTCGAGGGTGGCGCGGAAAACGGATCGCCATTCTCGCGATGATCGGGTTTGGGTGTGTCCTCTTCACCTACTTCGGGGTGAACTACCTGGCCGGCCTGCACAGCTACGCCAAGGCCTGACGACCTCACAACAACCCGACCAACCGCTCTTGGAAGCACTGAAAGCCTTTGGAATGACTGAGGTCATTCTCTTTGTCCCGAGCCTTTTTCAACTCCATCAAAAATGGAGCCCCTTCCAAGGCCATAAGACGGACTCGGTCCGACAGTCGGCAACCCGCTTTACAACATTCGTGGTTATTGATAATCTGAGCCATCCCGATTCTGCGAGAGCTGAATCCAGCATCAACCAGGGAACCTACACGGGGACAGTGTGGAAGAAACGACGGACAGCACCACAGAGTGGGTCTCCAACCGCATGAACGAGGCCAAGGTATACCACTCCATGGGTCTCTACGATGAGGCCCGGGATGTGTATCGACGCATCCTCACCGAGCACCCCGAGCTCCCCTCCCACATGAACGCCCGCATCCATGAAAAGCTCGATGCCATCGAGGCGGAGATCACCGAACGAAACGACTCGGATTCTCAAAGTCTGAGCCCGGAGGACATCTCCTTTGTCCGCAAGCAGCTCCCCGGCGGCAAGGAAGGCGATGCCTCCCCGATCCGCGCCAAGGCCTTCATGGAAACGGGCCAGTACCAGGACGCCCTGGATGAATTCCGCAAGCTCTTTGGTACGCCCGTCCCGCTCGACAAGTTTCTAAGCGACATCGTCGAGTGCATGATCCAGCTTCACGGACCTTCGGAGGCTCCGGCACAGATCGAGGCGCTGGGATCGGACGCCTCTCTGGGCAAGCAGGAAAGGGCGCGGCTCACGTTCAAGCTGGGAACCAAGCTGGAGGAACGCGGCCAGCAGGAAGCCGCCCTGGAGCTTTACCGCACCGCCCTCAAGATCGTGCCGGAGGATCTGGAAATGGGTTCCGCTCTGGATGAAAAGATCGCAGCCCTTTCCAAAGATTCACGGTACGCGTTCATTTTAAACCAGGGATGGATCTCCGAGGAGGACCTGGAAAAGACCGTTGAAAAAGCAAAGACCGCGAACAAGAGCGTGGAGAGCGTCCTTCTGAGTGAGCACAACATCACCAAGGAGAACCTTGGAAAATCGCTCTCCATCTTCTATGGGTACCCATTCAAAAGCTACGATCGCAATATCCAGGTGCCGGCAGACGTGTTTTCACGGCTCGAGATGCCGACCTTGTCGCAAGAAGGGTGGGTCCCTCTTGCATCGTACAATGACAGTGTGGATGTGCTGATGATAGACCCGGGGGACGAGGACCGCATTCATCGCATTCAGTCCCTGCTCGGCACGCCCACGATCCATCCCTTCGTGGGGATTCAAGAGGAGATCGAGGCCTTCATTGAGCGCTTTTTTCGAGAGCTGGGAACGATTGAAAAAACCGCGCCTTCCCAAACGAAAAGAGCGACTCGACGGGACAAACGTTTTGTTCCGGCCATCCCCGACTTTGCCTATGCCGAGTTTCGAATCAGGGATTCCAAAGGCGAGGAAAAGGACTATCGTCTCCCCGTGCTGAACAGCTCGGAGAGCGGCATCGGGCTCTTGGTTGAAAAGCCGAATGCCTCCATCCTGAAACAGGTCAGATCAGGCTCCGTCCTGTCGAACGTGACGTTTTATGCCGAGTGGACCCTGATCCGGGTGGATGCAATCGTGCGGCATATCACACCCATTCAGCAAGGAAAACAAAGGGGGGCTCACCTCCTGGGTGTGGAATCCCAGGAGATCGTCGAAAGCTCAAAGGTCCCGTCCTGACCCTCCCAGGACGATTCCGCTTTCAGCGCCTCATTTCCCGTAAGGTCCCACAACCGATACACGAAGATACCACGGACAGGAGAAAATATGGCACGCCCGTTCAAGCACATGGAGACCCGACTGATCCACGCAGGGGAGCCCGACCCCCTCATCCACGGAGCGGTCAGCATCCCGATCTTCCAGTCCTCCACGTTCCAATACGCGGGCCAGGGCAGCTATCACGACCTGCGCTACATTCGTCTCAACAACACCCCGAATCACACGGCCCTCCATGAGAAGCTTGCGGCCCTGGAATGCGGGGAAGCCGGGGTGGTCACGGCCAGCGGCATGGCTGCCATCTCCACCGCCCTCCTGGCCCTGCTTGAATCGGGCGACCATCTGCTGGCCCAGGACTGCTTGTACGGAGGAACACACGATCTCCTCACCACCGATCTTCCCGCGTTAGGCATCACCTTCGATCCCATCGACGGAGATCGCCCCGAGTCGTGGAGCCAAGCGCTTCGACCCCGAACCCGGGTCCTGTACATGGAGTCCATCACGAACCCGCTCCTACAGGTCGCGGACCTGGAAGCAGCGGCCGCGTTTGCCAAAGAACACGGCTTGATCTCCATCATCGACAACACCTTTGCAAGCCCCAAAAATTTCCGTCCGCTGGAATGGGGGTTCGACCTCTCGCTACACAGTTGCACGAAGTATTTGAACGGGCATTCGGACATCGTGGCTGGGGCCGTCATCGGTCGCGCCGATCTCGTGGAACGAATCACCCACAAACTCAATCATCTTGGGGGGTCCCTCGACCCTCACGCCTGCTACCTGCTGCACCGGGGACTCAAGACACTCGCCGTGCGGGTGGACCACCAGAACCGGACAGCCATGGCCCTGGCCGAGCACCTGGCCGCTCATCCGGCGGTTCGCGCCGTACACTATCCCGGCCTCCCCGGCAACCCTGGGCACGACCGGGCGCGGCGGCTTTTCGAAGGCTTCGGGGGGATGCTGAGCTTCGAACTCAACGGGGATGTGGATCGGGCGGACGCCTTTATCGCCCACACCACGCTGCCGATCAGCGCTCCAAGCCTGGGAGGGGTCGAAAGCCTGATCACCCGTCCGGCCACCACTTCCCACTCCGGCGTTTCCCCGGAGGATCTCCGCCGAATGGGCATTTCGGAAACCCTCATCCGGCTCTCTGTCGGACTGGAGCATCCCGAAGATCTGATCGAGGATTTGGATCAGGCGCTGGAGAAAAGCGGCTAGAGGGCCTTCATCTCCTTCCGAAGGAGTTCCACGAATTGGGCGATGTCCTCTTCGGTCGTGTCAAAGGACGTCATCCAGCGGACCTCGGATGATTCCTCATCCCAGACATGAAAGAAGAACGCTTCCTGGAGGCGCGGGATCACCTCCTCGGGAAGCACGGCGAACACGCCGTTCGCTTCACACGGGCGGGAAAGACGGACACCGGGCACCTCCGAGGCTTGATCCGCAAGAAGACGAGCCATTCGGTTCGCATGGCGTGCACTCCGAAGCCATAGATCGTCCGTGAAGAACGCCTCGAACTGGGCGGCCAGGAACCGCATCTTGGAAGCCAGCTGGGTGCCCTGCTTTCGAATGTACTTGAAATCCGTGGAAAGGGAAGGATCAAAGAACACCACCGCCTCCCCGAACATGAGGCCGTTCTTGGTCCCGCCGAAGGAGAGCACGTCCACCCCTGCATCCCGCGTGATTTCCCTCAACGATGAGTTCAAGGCTGCAGCGGCATTGCAGATTCGTGCGCCGTCCATGTGAATTCGCATTCCGTGCTCATGGCCAAAGTCCGCGATCGAACGGATCTCCTCCGGCCGATACACCGTGCCGAGCTCCGTGGCCTGGGTCACGGAGATCACGGCGGGCTGGGCGTGGTGCTCGAAGCCGATGCTGTGAAGAAACGGCCGCAACGCGTCCACAGCGATTTTCCCGTCGCTGGTGGGCACGGGGAGGAGCTTGCAGCCCGCGATCTTTTCAGGGGCGCCGCACTCGTCTTCGTGGATGTGAGCGGTGGTCGCGCAGATCACCGCCTGATAGGACAGGGTCAAGGCCTGTAAACTCAATACGTTCGCCCCTGTCCCGGTGAACACGAAGTAGACATCGATGTCCTCCCCGAATACCTCCTGGAACTTCCGCCGGGCCGCTTCGCTGAAAGCGTCGTCCCCATAAGCCACGGAATGACCCACGTTCACGCGAGTCAACGCCTCCAGGACCTCGGGATGAACCCCTGAGCTGTTGTCGCTGGCAAATCCCTTGCTCATGACCTCTTCCATCCTATTCTTCTCGGTGATTTTGTCTTCGGAGTGTTTTTTGTGCCGGCAACGGTGAAGACGGGTGTTTCCGGAATGTGTGTGTATGTGAATGTGGAAGAGTGGGACGCCCCTCAGCAGAGAAGGGCCTCATCCTTGAGATCGGCCCCGAAACGCCTCACGACCTCTTCTACCGTAAGGGCCTGCTTGGCCTCTCCTTCAGCGTCGAATTTCAGCTTTCCCTCGTGAAGCATGATCATGACATTTCCATGCCGGATTGCCATGTTCATATTGTGCGTTACCATGATTGTGGTCAGGTTGTTCTCAGTCACAATTTTCTCGGTCAGACCCATCACCAGCTCGGCGGTCTTGGGATCCAGGGCCGCGGTGTGCTCGTCCAGGAGCAGAAGCTTGGGCATGGAAAGGGTGGCCATGAGAAGCGTGAGGGACTGGCGTTGTCCGCCGGAGAGAAGGCTCACCGTGTCCTTGAGGCGATCCTCGAGACCCAGGTCGAGCATCCGGAGGGTATCCCGGTAAAAATCCCGACGATCCCTTTTCACCCCCCAACCCAGTCCCCGCCGCTGCCCTCTCAGGTCAGCCATGGCCAGGTTCTGCTCGATGGTCATGGAAGAGGCGGTCCCCATCAAAGGATCCTGGAAGATGCGGCCAAGATACTTTGCCCTGCGATGTTCGGGGAGGTGGGTCACGTCGTCGCCGTCAATGAACACACTCCCTTCGTCGGGGGTGTAGGTCCCGGAGATCAGGTTGAGCATGGTCGTCTTTCCGGCCCCGTTGCTTCCAATGACCGTGACGAAATCTCCCTCCCGAACGTGAAGGTTCAGGCCGTCCATAGCGACCTTCTCGTCGATCGTGCCCTTCTTGAATATTTTCCGGAGTCCCTCCAGCCGTACCATCCGGCCCTCCCAAAGCCCTCAGACACCCCGCAGGTGCAGTTTGCCCTCTTTCCCGCCCTTGAGTGCGGGAATGCCTAGAGCAAGAATCACCATCACGCCGGTAGCCATTTTCAGGTCTGTGGGTGCCAAACCCATTCGGAGCCCCACGGCGATGATGAACTTGTAGATGACCGAACCCACAATGGCCGCGAGCGTCATGCGCATGACCGTCTTTTTCCCGCCTCGCACACCCACCATGGACTCGCCGATAATCACGGCCGCGAGACCGATCACGATCATCCCGATCCCCATGCCCACATCCGCGAATCCCTGATCCTGTGCCACAAGGGATCCGGACAAAGCCACAAAGGCATTCGACACGCCCAGGCCGAGCACCGTGGTGTTGTCCGTGTTCACTCCCAGGGTCCGGATCATCTGCTCGTTGTCTCCGGTAGCGCGCATGGCGAGCCCGTTCTGTGTATGCAGATAGAGATCCGTGAGAAACTTGAACCCGAACGCGACCACGGCGAAAAACGCGATCATAGGGATGAACCGATTCATGTCCAGGTTCTCGAGCGGGGTGAGAAACGTTTTCACGGTGAGCAACTGGATGTTGGAGCGCCCCATGATCCGTAAATTCACCGAGTACAGAATGGTCATCATCAAGATGCCGGAAAGCAGGCTGTTGATCTTGAGGCGTGTGTTGAGAAGTCCGGTGCAGCACCCGGCAAGGAATCCGGCAAGGATAGCCACAAGGATGCTGAGCAGCGGATCCACCTCCAGGGTAATGAGCCGGGCGGTCACCGCTGCGCCGAGGGGAAAACTTCCGTCCACGGTCAGATCGGGGAAGGAAAGAATTCGAAAGGTGATCACTACGCCCAGCGCCATGAGCGCATAGGCAAAACCCTGTTCCAAGGAGACCGGAACCGTTCGAAACAAGCCGCTGAGCATCATGCGTGCGCCGCCTTACACACCGGGGGAGGCAGAATGCCTCCCCCGGCTCGGTTCACCCCAACGGAGCGCATTCAAAGGGATTGGCTCCGCTTCGGGTTGGATGTGTTCGGTCTACTCCCCTTTTACGACATTGCCCTCTACGTCCCACAGCTTGTCGGCTGCATGGTCCAGCAGGGTCACGGGGAGCTTCACATTCTGATCCTTGGCGTTCTTCAGACTGACCCAGAGGCTGTAGCCCGAAGCGAGCCCGGCAGGAATTTGACCCGGGTCCTCCCCCTTGAGGATCCGCGCGGCTTTCATTCCGGCCGTGTACCCGACCTTGTAATAGTCGAGTCCGTACACTGCAACCGCTCCCCGGGGCACACTGTCCCGGTCTCCGGCAAACAGAGCGATGTCATTGGCGTTACAGACTTTGACCACGGACTCGAACGCACTGACCGCCGTGTTGTCGGAGGTGATGTGAATGGCCTGGACCCTGCCCACCAGGCTCTGAGCCGCCTGCATGACTTCGGAGCTGTTCGAAACGTGGGCCTCGATGAGTTCGCCGCCGAGAGCCTCGATGGCCTGCTTCATCTCCTTGATGTGGAAGGTCACGTTGACATCGCCGGGATTGTAAATCGTTCCCCATTTTTTCACGTAGGGGACCAGCTCCTGATACATCTTGCACTGGAGCTCGATGGGCCACCGGTCACTCACGCCGGTCACATTCGTTCCGGTCTTCCCGAGCTTGGGGCAGATACCGGTCTTGACCGGATCTGTGACCGACGAAAACACGATGGGAATCGTCTTGCTGACCTTCACCTGGGCCTGCGCATTGGGAGTGCTGATGGCGTGAACGAGATCCACCTGATCGTCCTCATACTTCCTCGCAATGATCGCACAATTGGCCTGATCGCCTTGCGCATTGTTGCGATCAATCTTGACGTTCTCTCCCTCGACGAACCCGGCATCTGCAAGGGCTGCGGCAAATCCCTTGGAGTCATTGTCCAACGCAGGATGGGAGACGATCTGGGCTTCTCCGATTCGAATCATCTTGGCCGACGCGCCGGCACAAAACACCAGCCCCAGCGCAAGAACAACCGTGATCACACACATTGCCCTCTTCATACCGTGACCTCCTTTACTGATTCGTCGTGATGATACGCTGCACTCTTCCTGCATTCAGTGTCTTCACAGCCCATTGCGAGCTGATTGAAACCTCTTGTTCTCGAGCCCATCCACATTCCATGGCCCGTTTGCAGTGTTCTCCCGAAAAGGAGACGGTAAGGTCGACTCAGGTAGGTGCGGGAAGTATATGCGGTCCCCCGGCGCACTGTCAAGGGCTATCCCACAAGCGGGCGCATCGCTTGCAGGACCCGTTCCCTCCCTCCCGGGCTCGCTCAGGTCTCCTTCCACTCGCAGTTCAAATGCGCGGACTTGAGTCGAATATGTCGCAGAATTTCCTCACGCCGATCCCTTGCCCACGCGGGCATGACTTCTTTCCACGCGGTCTCCGAGGGCACGTGGACGATCGTACCGTGCTTGAGCCCGGGTTCTACCATGAGTTCCAGGGTGGCTGCTCCCTCCCGGTAGAGGATGCTTCGAAAGGAAATCAGCACCTCCGGCCCCTCTTCACCTTCGGCCGTCTTTTCCGAAATCGCTGCTTTTCGGTCGGGAGCCCCCCCGCCTGGGGCGTCGCTCCCTATTGCGTCCGGCTCGTCGATCTGCTGAACCCGCCTCGCGTGCCGACCGCCCTCAAAGGGCGTTTCCAGCCAGATCCGGACGATTTCCAGGGCCTGATCCACGTCCACCATCCGTGCGCCGATGGACAGGACATTGGCATCGTTGTGCCGCCTGGCCAGGGAGGCGGTTTCGGCATTCCAGCACAAAGCGCAACGGACCCCTTGAACCCGATTGGCCACCATGGCTTCACCGTTGCCGGACCCTCCGAAGACGACCCCACGATGACACTCCCCCTGGGCCACGGATTCCGCCACAGGGCGAATGAACCGCGGGTAGTCGGAAGGCTTTTCGGAATCGGCCCCGAAATCCACCACCCGGTGACCGCGCTTCTTGAGGTACTCCTTCACGGCTTCCTTGGTGCGATATCCTGCGTGATCTGTTCCAACGGCAATTTTCACGGGGCCCTCCTCGTCACTGCGGCTCCCCACGGAGCTTCTTTCAGAAAATATCAGGCACTCGACCCTTTTGTTCTTTGTCCCGGCCTCCGGGGATTTCCTGCTTATTCATCCCCTCGTCTTCTTGCTTTTTTCGAATGCACTCCTCATGTCACGTTATCCCCGGTCGTGAACCCCGTCAAGAAAAGATGCGCGAGATTTTCCCCTTGCAGCCCCACGGAGCCCTCTACTACTGTGATAGGAGAATCACGTTTGGGTTGCCGGTTGCAAAGCGCACCCGAATCCCGTTCGCAAAATGCATCTTCAGGAGGAGGAATGGACTCCCAGCGTTATCGCCTCCGAGCATACATGGCCGTCTTTCTGATCGTCATGATTACAGGAACCGCGGGATTCAGCCTGCTCGAAGAGTTTCCCCTGACCGACGCCTTCTACTTCACCATCGTGACCATCGCAACGGTCGGATACGGAGATATCCATCCCACGACCCAGGCAGGCAAGTTCCTCTCCATCTTCCTGATCGTCTTCGGCGTCGGTACGTTCATGGCCGCCCTGGCCAGCGGAACGGAGATCATGTTGAACCGCCGGGAAAAAGCGGCCCGGCTGAACCGGCTGAACCGGGTGATCGGGGTGTTTTTCGGCCAGATCGGAATCCGGCTGCTCTCCCTCTTCGCATCCGCGGATCCGAATTTGGATGCCCTTGAAGACGCGCTCGTGGTGCGGGACACTTGGACGGATACGGACCTGGAGCGGGTCAGGCGGATCCTCGCCTCCCACCCCCATCGCGTCAAGGTGTCCTCGAAGGAGCTTCTGGACCTGGATCGCGTCCTGCGAGAGGGGATGCCCTTGATCCTCCACCTCTTCCAAAACCCCAACCTGGTCGAGCATGAATCGTTTTCCGACCTGCTTCACGCGGTGCTTCATCTTGCCGAAGAGCTGGCTGCGCGAGAGGACCTGAGCCGCATTTCCGAAAAGGACTGCGCACACCTGGAGGGGGACATCCGGCGGGCATATGCCCTCTTGGTCCGGGAATGGCTGCATTACATGTTCCACCTGAAAAAGCACTACCCCTACCTTTTTTCGCTCGCCATGCGCACGAACCCTTTCGATCGCGCCGCTTCGCCGGCGATCCAGTGATCGAAGGATTCCTGAAAGGAGCTTTCCATGCGTAAGCTTTTCAAAATTTGCCGAGGACCCGTTCCTCTTCCATGCTTCCCCATTTTTCTTCTCTTCACAGGATTTGTTTTTCTTTTACTGTTTCATTCATTGCCTTCTCATGCCGAGAACCGTCACCTGATATGGTCTGTGGAGGGCGGGCAAAGCCACGTCACCCTGATGGGCTCCATACACACCCTGCGGCAGGATGCCTATCCCCTGCCAGAGGTCTACCAGAAATCCTACAACGAATCGGAAATTCTGGTCTTCGAGACGGACATGGCCCAAATGAACGACCCTGCCACCCAGGCCCGGCTGCTCGCCCTGGGTATGTTCCCGGAAGGGGAAACCCTTTTTGATCACCTATCGGTGCAGGCGCGTGGGAATCTCGAAAATGCCCTTCAGGACATGGGGATCCCCCCGGCCCAGTTTTCCCGTTTCAAACCGTGGCTCTGCGCCCTCACCCTGGTATTGCTCGAGCTCCAGCGCTTGGGCTACAGCCCGATGCACGGGCTGGATATGCACTTCTTCCAGCGCACGAGACAGGACGGGAAACCCGTTCGCCACCTCGAGCCGGTCGAGGCGCAGATCCAGCTCCTGGCATCCATGGAGAAAGACTTCCAGGAGGGCTTTCTCCTCCAGTCGCTCCAGGAGCTGGAAGTCCTGGAATCCATGGCTTCCCGAATGACCGAGGCCTGGCGCACGGGAAATGCGGGGGAGCTGGATGAAATCATTCGAGCGGAATTCAAGGGCTTTCCCGAGGTCTTTGAACGCTTTCTCCTGCGCCGAAACCAGGAGTGGCTTCCTCGCATCGAGGACCTGATCCGCGGAAACGAAAACGCGCTGGTGATCGTGGGCGCAGGCCACCTCATCGGCCGGGAGGGCCTGATTCGAATGCTGGAGGCACGTGGGTACGATGTGAAACAGCAATGATGCATGGACCCGGCATCGTATCCACCCAAGGGGAACGACTCCATGGATACGTCATTGCAACAGGAGCTCATGAAGATGCTGCTTGCGCTTGACTGAGGGACGGGCATGGGATAGGTTTCCCTTTGCCGTCCGGGGATCCCATCCTTCGTTCGTGAAGCGGCTTGCCGAAATCCATTATACAACCCCGGCCATCCGGAGGAACCATGGATACGGGAATGAATACCCACTGTGCACCCCGGTTCCGTTTGCTTGAACAAACCCAGATCGAGCGCATCCACCATGCCGTGCTGCACGTCCTGGACGAGGTCGGCGTCCAAGTGCTCCACTCCGACGCCGTGGCACTCCTTGCCGACCATGGATGCCGCGTTTCGGACGGAACCATCGTTCGGATCCCGTCCTTCCTTGTGGAGGATGCGATCGCATCGGCTCCGCCCAGTGTCACGATCTACAACCAACACGGCACCCCCGCACTGGAACTGGGCGGCAGGCGAAGTTATTTCGGCACGGGCACGGACCTGCCAAAAACCATTGACCTCGAGACCCGCGAGATTCGTGACACGAGGGAAGACGATATACGTAAGAGCACGCGTATCAGCGATGCCCTGCCCAACATCGATTTTATCGGATCGTACGGACTCCCCAGAGACATCCCTCCCGGCCTCCACTACATCCGATGCTTCCAGATCCTTCTGGAGAACACTTCCAAGCCGGTCTTCTTTACTGCCGAATCCCTAAAGGACCTGAAGGTGATTCAGGAGATGGCCGAGGCCGTGGCAGGGGGACCCGAAGCCCTGGCCGAGCGACCCTTTCTCATCCATTACTCCGAGCCGGTCTCGCCCCTTACCCACTCCGGGGAAGCGGCGGAAAAGCTCATGCATTGCGCTCGAAACCGCATCCCCATCAACTACACCCCCGCCCTTCTCTCAGGCTCGACCGGCCCGGTTACCTTGGCCGGAGCCATCACCGTGGCCGCGGCCGAAGCGCTTTCCGGCCTAGTGATCCACCAGCTTGCCGGCAGGGGTGCCCCGATTCTCTCGGGGTTTGCCGCCACGAGCATGGACATGCTGCGGGCCACGGTATCTTACACCTCCCCCGAATTTCGCCTGACTCACTCGGCCTGTTCGGATCTCTTTCACCACTACGGACTTCCCGTCTGGGGTACGGCCGGGTGCAGCGACGCCCAGTTTCCAGACCTACAGTCCGGTGCGGAGTATGGGTTCACCCTGCTCAACGCCGCACTGGACGGGGCGAACCTGATCCACGACTGCGGGTACATGGGGCAGGGCTTCCTTGCCGCCCCGGAGATGCTCGTTTTTGCAGACGAGGTCATTGCCTACGTGAAGCGGTACATGCGCGGCTTCGACCTGGGCCCGGAACACCTCGCCCTTGATGTGATTCGAGACGTGGGTCCCGGCGGTCATTTTCTCGGCGAAAAGCACACCCTGGATCATTTCCAGGACGAACACTGGCGACCTACCCGGTTTAACCGGGAAAACCTCCCCAACTGGATCAAGCAGGGCAAGCAGACCCTGGACAGCCGGCTCCTTGAAACGACCCGCGACATCCTGGACCGACACTCCCCGGATCCCCTGCCCGAGGCGGTACAGGACTCGTTGGAACGCATTTGGAAAGACCGTCAGGAACGATCGGCCGGCTAAGGAACGCTTGAACGAGACCGTTCGCTCTATGAGTATCGCTCGCCGCCCACGCAAGAACGTGAGGCGTCTACGCGAGAGAAGCATTTCGAACAAGGAGAAATGAAATCGTGGGAACCCTGGAAGAGATCTATCAGGCCGTTGTGGAAGGCAACGTGGAAGGCACTGCAGTCGGAGTGAAAACTGCCCTGGCGTCGAACTCGAACGCCGATGACGTCCTTAACCAGGCCCTGGTTCCGGCCATGGACCTGGTGGGCGAAAAGTTCGGCGAAGGGGAGTACTTCATCCCGCAGGTCCTCTGGTCCGCCAAGGCCATGCAGGCAGGCATGGACCTCCTGCGACCTCATTTCGCCGAGGACCGCCGGGCGGACAAGGGCCGAATCGTCATTGGGACGGCCAAGGGCGATATCCACGATATCGGGAAAAACCTCGTGGCCATGATGCTCGAAGGGGCAGGATTCCAGATCGTGGACCTTGGCGTGGACGTGGGCCCCGATCAATTCGTGGATACGGCACAGGCCCAGGACGGGCGTGTTGTGGCCATCTCCGCGCTTCTCACCACAACGATGCCCACCATGGAAAGCGTGGTGTCCCTGATTCGGGAACGCGGCCTCGACATCAAAGTCATCATCGGCGGGGCCCCGGTGGACCAGACCTTTTGTGATGAAATCGGCGCGGACGCCTATGGAACGGACGCTGTGGATGCCGTACGAAAGGTGCGAGAGCTGATCGCAGCCTGATCCCTCGATAGCTGCGTTCCATTCCCCCCCTGGACGGTCTTGGGCGGTGCATTCGCATGGAACGGGCTCAGGACGAAAACCCCAAAGGGGCTCCCTTCGAATCCAAACAGGACGGGGCATGGAAAAAGGCATTCTCGAACTGGCAAAAACGCGTGCGGTGATCTTCGACGGGGCCATGGGGACCATGATCATGGCCTCCGGTCTTGCGGCGGGAGAGGTCCCTGAGCGGTTGAACCGGGACCAGCCCGAACGGATCATGGAGATCCATCGCCGGTACTACGAGGCCGGGTCGGATGTCGTGCACACGAATACCTTTGGAGGGAATTCGATTAAGCTGGCCGACCGGAGGGCCGCTGAGGAGATGGCCCTGCTGAACCGGGATGCGGTCCGCAATGCACGCGCGGTCTGCCCTTCGGGCAAATATGTCGCCGGCGATATCGGGCCTACCGGCAAGATGATGGCTCCCCTAGGGGATGTGACCCGTGAGCAGATGGTGGAGACCTTCTTCGCCCAGGCCGAGGCCCTGCTTCACGAGGGGGTGGACCTCATCAGCATCGAGACCATGTTCTCGCTCGAAGAGGCCCTGGCTGCTGTGGAAGGGGCCCAAAAGGCAGGGGCTCCCCTGATCGTGGCGGCCACCACCTACCAGAGAACCAAGAAAGGGTTTTTCACCGTCATGGGTGAAACGCCGAAGCAGTGCGTCTCGGCATTCGAGCAGGCCGGTGTGGACGGAATCGCCACGAACTGCACGCTCGGAAGCCGGGACATGATCGACCTCACCAAGGAGCTTCGAGAGGCCACGGATCGGCCCTTACTCGTGCAGCCGAACGCAGGCAAGCCCGTGACGCGAAAGGGCATCACTCTGTACGAGCAGACCCCGGAGGAGTTTGCACACGACGCCCTCGCCATCCGGCAGGCCGGAGCCCACATGGTGGGGGGGTGCTGCGGCACGGACGACCGGTTCATTCGTGAGCTGGTGAAGGCATTGGATCTCTCATGCGGCGGCATGTGAAAGGCCGCCCTATGCGCTTTGGGCAACCCTAGCGTTGGGATCACCCAAATCGAAACGGGGATCGCTATCGAAATCGATCTCGATCCCCATGGCGACATCCATTCTGAAGGAATAAATCCCATCAAAAGAATGTACCCATCTCAGTCACGATCCTCGTATCTGGATCGCATCCTGCGCAGCCGTCTGCGAATTCTCAGGTATCCAAGTGCACCCAGCCCGATCCCTCCCAGGAAAAGCGCGTTCCGCTCCAGGGCCATACCTGTAAAGGCCAGGATCGCACCCAGGATACACAGCGCTGCATTCAAGGTTTTTTCCCTATCTTTCAAGCACCCCTGCCCTTCCTGAGAAGCGGGTTGACGTCTCCGACCCTTCCCCTACGGTGCTATCCGTTCAAGGCGCTCTCTCAAAAACGCTGCGATCTCCTGAATCCGGTCCCCGGCCTGATCGTACTTCAGGTCCAGGATATCCAGGTACGTCCAGGGAACGCTCGGATAGACGTCCTCGGCCTCGTCGATGTGCAGGGGCAGGTAAAGATTCTTGTCCAGGAGGACAATCGTGAAATCCGCCGCCGGGGAGACCGTGTGGATCATCTCTTCCGCGTTCTCCGGGTAGATCAGGAACGGACGGTTCCATTCCAGAAAGAAACGGACGCGTTCTCCCAAGGCGTTTTGCGGCCTTGTCAAGTCCGTCCTCCCATTGGAAGCCCCTTGGTCCCTGCCTGCATTCTCCTCCCCGGGTTCAACGGCCTTGAGGATCTTCTCCACCAAACCCTGGACCAGCTCCCGGTACTCCTCCGTGGGGCGGAAGCCCTTGCAGGGAGGGGCCTCAGGATCATCGGAGGCCTCGAAAGTGGTGATCAGGGAGGGGAGCACGGCCACGTTCACCGTCTGGCCTTTCTTCTCGAAGGCTTCTCGGCAACGGGCTGCAATGTCTCCGTAATGCGCCTGTTGAACCTTCTGTACCGTAAAGGCATCGTCGGTGAGGACCCCCACCTCCCAGAGAGCCTTCACTAAGAAAGGCGAATGCAGGTATGCATGCAAGTGGGGCTCACGGTCCAGGACCTGACGAATCAGGGTCAACTCCTCCCGGTGAAGCCCCACCGCACGGAGTGCCCCTTCCGAGGGCTCCCCGGCCTCCATCCGGAGCATCTCTTTTCTGCGCATCAGCTCTCCGAGATGGATCTTTTCCCCTCGTTGAATTTTTTTCAGGATCAGGAGACGGAGTGCCACAAACTCGGGGGCCGGATACACGGCCACGATATCCGCGCCCTTGTGCAGGCTGAGTCGTTTGTCATAGTAATAGAGCACCCGGGTAAGAAAGCGAAGGTTCGGATCCAGCACCATGAGGGTCAGCTCGTTTCTCTCCGAGTCCTTCATGATCGCGTAGATCTCGTCCAGATCCGGGAGGCTCAAGTCGACCCCCCGTCTCTTCCATTCGTCCCGATACTTCGGGTCGCCGGACTCACCGAGCACGATACGGAGAAGGCACGAGAGGATCTCTCCGGCATAGCGCTGCGCAGGCGATAGATCACTGTACTCGGGCAGGACAGCTCGATCGTCTTGCTGCCCGTTCACCGCCACCGGCCACAGGGCCGTCCCCGCGATCAGGAAGGCGAAAAGGAGACATTCTCCCCAGGCTTTCCAGAGCCGTTTTTCTGTGTGCAGCCCAAGGCCCTGCTCCTCCATGCAAGCCTTCCTCGTTGTCAAGGCGTATCCCCTTCCCTCATTTTCCACGGGCCCTCGAAGCGCACGTCACACCTGTTCGTAAAAAGGCGCAGGATGAAGTTCCTTGTAACGCGCGTCGGTCTTCATTGCCAAATGCTTCCGAATGTCAAAGCACAGGTGACATTTGTTGAGAAAGGACCCGTATGCGCGGTAGCCGTAACGATCCGAGGCCATGCGGTAGAGCCCCTGCACGCCCTCCCGGAAAAGGAGGTCCAGCAAGGGATATTCAACCTCTTGCACGACCTCTCCCAGATCGTCTGCATCCAATGCGATCCCGGAACAAAGGCCGGGGATATATCGACCGTAGAGATCGACGTGAAAGTGGCTCGTGTCCAGCAGCTCCCGGCACCCCCCCGCCTCCGATGTCAGGATCTCGTCGACCGGAGCGGTCTTCAGCACACGGGAAAACGTCTCAAGGGCCCTGCCACCGGGATGAATCCAGTATCGGGAAGGCAGTCCTTCAAGATAGCCGGGGCCGTACCGCGCCTCATACGCCTCCATATCGTGCGTCGTGCGGTCGTCGAACGCATCGATCTCCGCGTAAAACGCCTGAATCCACGGAAACACGCCCACGCCGGTCCGTGCGCAGGCCTCGAGCACGCCCTTGACCCGTTGGAACGGGATGTGCTCGTTGTGAAAGGGGCTCATGGAAACCAGCAGCGTGCCAAGGCCCGCCTCCTGAAGCGTATCGAGAATCCGGCAGGCTTTGTCCGGCCCCCGGTACCAGGAGGAGTTCGTCTCCACGTAGTCCACACCCACGCCTTCCCCCCGGGCCGTCCGCAGCACCATGGCCAGCCCCTCGACATTCAAAAAAGGCTCCCCTCCTCCGATATGCACGGATCCGCAACCCAAAGAGCGGACGATACGAAGCATGCGGCGCAGGGTCTCCTCGGAGATGTAGTGCCTTGGCCAGTGAGGGCTGCACCTGTACAGGCAGTGCCGGCACGCGGACGTGCAGGAATAGTTCGTGATCACACCGCCCGAGAGGAGGCGTTGTATGGCCAGTCGAGATACGGGAATCTGCATGGTCTATGGGACCGAAAAGCCTCAAGGCTCTTCGGGAACGAATGCGAGCATGGTCTCCGGATAGGTATCCGTAGCGAGAAGGAAACCATGAGGGGCAAGGCGGACCACCCCCTCCCAGTTTCGAGGGTGAAGATCGTCCACGAGCTCCAGCTGAATAGGAGGCCGGGACGTCCTTTCAATACGAGAGCCGTAATCCCGATACTCCACGAGCCTTTCCACGGAATGGTACCTGGCATGGGTGGGGCCGGCACCGTACAGGGAACGCAGGGGATCCGGTCGAGGCCTCAACAGGCCCCGGTCTCCCCAGAAAAAACAGTTTGCAACCCAGAAGCGACCCATGCCGTCCGCAGAGGTGGCGTCGGTGATCCGGTACTCCAGGCTGGGAAAAGGAATCGTGCTCAGGGAGCCGTCTTCAATCGAGTACACGTGGGCGCGCGGATCAGGGTTCACGTCCAGGCCGTTCGCTTCGTAGAGCGTGAGCACCCGTTCTCCATTCACCACCAGGGCTTCGTCGCTCAGGTTCTCCAGGTTCGCCTTGGGAGGGATGGGAACCAGGCTCTCCGGGTCGAGCACAATGGCCTTTCCCTGGTCCGCCACCTTTCCGCCGACGAGGTATCCCATCATCTCCCGGCCCAGGCCGGCTTCCACGGTCAGGAAGACCCGATCTTCGTGAAAAGCGATGGCTTCGTACCCTTCAAACCCTGCGATCCGATTCCGGAGCCCCGGCGCCACGAGCGGGACCTTTCGAGGCTTAAGCGGCCGGTCCCGATCTCCCGCCAAATAGGCCAGGATATCCTCACGGGAGAGGACGAACAGGGCCCCGTCATCGCTGAATGAGAAGCGGGAGGGGAACTGGGGCAGAAGGACGAGATCCATGCCGTACCAGGCCAGGCCCGAGATCTCGGCCGACCGCCGAGTGATGTCCCCCTCCAGAGGAATGCGGATGACCGGGTGCTCGCGGGCCAGGGCCACACCTTCACGGCTCGTCCATTCGTCGGAAGAAGATGCACAGGCACACAGAACCCCCAACAGGGCCCCTATAAGAAAGCACAGGCCGAACCCCGCTCTCCGATGCCCCTTCACCTCGCGCACTCTCCTTCGTCCTTCATCCTTTTCCTTGCCCCTCGGCCCTCGGACCCTTGCCCCCTTGAACCCCTTGTTTTTTCTTTCCCTCTTTCACCTTTGTCCTTTCACCTTTGTCTATATTTTATTCCCAGCGGTTTCCTGACCGCCGCTTCAGATCGATATACTCCACGCGGCCCCGGTCATTGATGAACGAGCTCAGCAAGCCGCTGACGATGCTGATCACCAGGGAGCCGAACAGGGCGGACCAGAACCCATAGACCTGAAACCCGGAGATCACGCCGGAGACCATCTTGAGGAGCAGGGCGTTGATCACGAAAGTGAACAAGCCGAGGCTCAGGATGTTGATCGGAAGGGTGAGGAGAATCAAGATGGGGCGGAAGAACGCATTCAGAACGCCGAGGATGGCTGCGGCACCCAGGGCGCTGAAAAAACCGCTCACGTGAATCCCGTCCAGAAGATAGGATGCCAGCGTAATGGCTGCTGTCAAAATCAGCCATCGAATCACAAGGCCTCTCATGGTAATGCGCTCCTTGTCCAGGCGTTCCCGACCCCGTTCCTATCCATCGACGGATGAGGAGACCTTCGGAATCAGCGCCCGGGGCCGTAGCAGATCCGTATTCTCGTTTTCCATATCACATCCCTTTTCCGCCAACAATCCGAAAGGGACGGCGTCCAGGCCCGATGGTTCTCGTTGTATCGATTTGATTCCAGAGGTTATGTGGTGTATAATAATAAGATTGAAATACAAAAAGGGTATCGCGCCAAGACGCGGAGGCGCCAATAAAACCCAATTTTGACGGTCTCGCAAAAATCCGCTCGACCGCTGTTGGCTGCCCTGTAAGGCCTTGGAATCGCTAGGGGCAAATCTCCAGGTCTCGGCTTCTTGCAACTCCATCAATTTTGAACAAACTGTCTTTCCGTCCTCTGCATGTCTGCAAGGGAAAGGGGGATGGAAACGGAAAACGCATAGAGTAGAAAATCCGACCCGCGATAGCCCAGTGTGCGACATGATTGAGCGGTCAAACAGGGACTTGGGAGATCGTCCAGTGGTTCTTTTCCTTTCCAGGATAAGCTCTCAAACTTCAGCGGTTGCCGTGAATCCATCCCGACTTCGGGACGGAGCCCCCCTGGAATACCCGGAAACAACAGCACGCGTCCACTTGCCAAAAATCGCGGGTCTTCTTCTGTGTCTTTTCCTGTTCGCTATCCCGGCCTGTTCTTCGGTGCCCCGGAAAGCTCAGCCTATACAGCCGACTTCCTGGAATTGCGACGAAGAGGCCGACCGCGCCCTGACCCAGGGGGACGTGGAAACGGGCATTCGACTGCACCAGCGCCTGCTCGAAAAGCAGCCGGACAATGCGCTGGCCATCTACCACCTGGGATATGCGTACGGGCAAAGAGGGGACCACGACCGGGAGATCGCCTGCTATGAGCGGGCATGGGAACTGGGGCTGGAGAACGACGAACTGCTCTTCAACCTCGGCATGGCATACGGTGAAACCGGTCGCTCGGAAAAAGCGGTTCAAGCTTTACGAAAAGCCGTGAACGCTGCACCCCGAAATGCGGATTACCGCGTCGGACTCGGCCTTGCCTTGGAGAGCAGAGGGGATCTCGGCCCTGCGGCCCAGGCGTTTCAACAGGCCGTTCAGCTGGATCCCTCGCTCACCGACGCACGGTTGTTCCTCGCCCGTATCTACATACAGAACGGGCAAACAGGCCCGGCCCGCGAGCAGCTTCTGGAAATCCTTCAGCTCGATCCTTATCACCCCGGGGCCCGCCGTCTTCTTCAGGACCTGAAAACCCCGGGTTGACCTCTGGATTCACTTCATACGAGCCATCTCCGACACCGCATCCTGGACCAGGAGTTGAACCATGGTGTCCAGAGTGACGCCCCGCCTCTCGCTGCTCGACACGCCCAGCACCCCTACCGCCTCTGCATTGTGCTCCATCTTTCGCTCCCTGTACCCGCTGGTGACCTGCTCGGACGTGGAAGCGTCAATAATCTTATATCGAAGGCCAATAATCCAGATGTCGGCCTCCTCACGAGCCTCAATGCTGTTCCCGGTGGTTCGCGCTACCTGGGAACCGCTCCTGGAGTGAATCAACGCACCGGCAATGTTTCCGAGGGGCGACCCGTCAAAGCCCCGGGACGCGCTGGCCACAGGCTCGGCCTTGAGGATGTCGAACCGCACGAACCAACGTGTGGAACGGAACTTGCCCCTACCGAACTGACCGGCATCCTGGCTTCCCATCTGGGAGGCGAGCTTCTGCTCCTGCAGCATGGGGTTCAGGTCCGCCCGCTCGAGGACGCGGAAATTGGCATTGGAAAGCTCCACTTCGGCGAAGTCCTTGATGTTGTTGGCTGTGATCTTCTGGAGAAACGTGGCGTTGTTGCTTTTGATCTCTCCAGGCATCACGATGACCATCGGACCCTGAACCCCTGCGTTGTCATAGGCCCGCTGCCGGTACATCCGACGATCCGCCTCCTCGTTGACTCGATCCGAGGAATCGCGAAAACTGAACGCTTCGGCCCGTAGTGCACCGGCCAGAACGAAGGCCGAAACCAGCACCACCATCCACGCGATCCTATTCCGTTTCATCTCATCACCTCCGTAATAAGGATGTTCGACCCGAAGGTCGAACACGATCGTACACCTGTAAAAGGCCTGGATTCGCCTTACGGCCTCTGAGCGCAATCCAGGGTGATCGTGTAAGCCCACTCCTCGGGAAGCAACTCGCACAGGGAAGGCGGCTCCCTGGAGAGCAATCCCACCTCCTCTGCCGGCTCCCGCACCACGCGGAAAAGGATGCGCCCCGCCTCCCTGCGAAATCCGGTGGCGGTTCCGAGGGGTCCATCGGCGGCATAGGCGATGTCTTCTTTCCATCCCATGTCTTTCAATGCCGCCAAAACCCGCTGGGCGATACTTCCCAGACCCCGCAACCGCTCGCCGGTGCCCTCCAGCGTGATCCTGCACCCGGTTCCCTGTCCTCCGGTCACGTGATCGCGGAACAGAACACCCGGCTCAAACCGCGCTTCGACGCCCAGCGCTTTGGAGACTGCCTCCTGCACCTTGGATGCTTCCTCCTCAGGGAGGGGTCTATAGGCGTTTTCCGGCTCTTCCAGGACCTGGAGGATCCAGGGAATGTCGTGTTTTTGATAAAACGACGCGTCAAATTCTGTGCCGATGCTCAAGACCTGCCACAAACCCTGTCGTTGCTTGAGATACACCGCTGCTCCAATGAGACGCTCTACGTTCTCCGGGAAGATGTCCACCCGGGCCGTGTCCCCTTCCACACCTACGATCTCCATGACCACTCTCCCGGCCATGGGCGATTGGATGTCCCGAAGGCGACGATCAATGGCCTTGCGAAACGGCTCCTCCAGCACAGAAGCCAGCTCCTCCCGGCTTGGATGGATCACCACCAGGAACGAGGCGCGTTGATCCGGCCAAAGCCCCTTTCCTTCACCGGGAAGATGCTGAAGGATGACCGGTATGCGTCCTGCGGTCAAGGCCCTGAATGTCCACGTCTCCTTCACCGGTTCTCCGGGACTCCCAGGCTCTGAAGCCTTGCTCACGAGACGAAGGACATCGGCGGGCGGAACCCATGTGGCCCGCCATCCGGAGTCGCCCGAATTTTCTCCTTTCACGGTGAGGGCCACGGTTTCGCCTGCCACGGCGTGATAGGTTTTCGCCATGCCTAGGACCGTACTCCCGAGGAACGTGCCTTGTTCGTCGAAGTCGAAGGCAAAATCCACGACCCCTGCGATCTCGCCTTCCCCCTGCCCGCTCTCAAGCACATATCCCGCAATGAAGCGCCAGCTTCCATTCGACTGCTGTTGAACGGCAAGGGCCCCAGGCATGGCCCGGTCCCCGGGACGTATCGATAACCTGGACCAGGAGGAACGGAGCCTCTGGTACTCGGGCATGTCCTCCAGGGCATTCACCGGCCAAAGGTCTTCATCGTCCACATCCACTACGGGAGGGCGTCCGTTGACCAGGAGACGCCCCTCTAAAGCGTGGGCACGAAACGGATAAACAACCCGGGCTACGAAGACGGGGCCGGCTTTCCGGCATGACAGCAAAAACCCCGGCTCCGGGAGTCGGCCTGCAAATCGAACGGCCTGTGGACTCGCACCGAGCTCTTTCATGACCTGAAGAAAGCAGCGTTCACGAGATGAGCCTTTCAGGCTCGCACACGTTTTGCGTGTAATCTGCATGAGCTTCTGCGGAGATCCCTGCCACACGGCTTCAGGGCCTGCCGATGCCCAACCCTGCTCCGATTCGCCCTGCTCAGGCACAGCGCACCCCGGAGTCAGTATCCCCGCAAGGAGGATCAGCGTAAGACCCCTATTCAGGCTCTTGCACCAGTTCGTATCTTTCCGGAGAAGGATCCTCATGGGGAGTCCGCGTCGTTCGGATCCGCGACACCGAGGTACTGCATGGTGGACTGCCAGAATGCGTAGTCGTTTCTCATTGCGTCATGGAGCTTGCCGTTCAGGATGGCGATGCCGCTGATCTCGGCGAGGGCCTTGACGAACTCGATGTCTTCAGGAGGATCGAACCGGGCTTCGACGGCATAGAGCCGGAGCACACCCCGAACCTTTTCCCGAACAAAAATGGGGACGGACAGGATGGATGCAATCCCCTCCTGTTCAGCGGCCTCAGGATACTGGATCCTGGAATCCTTCTGCGCTTCCGGGATGACGACCACCTCGCCTTCCAGGACTTGGGGGATCGAGCGATCCATCTGGAGCGGGCCTTTGCTGAGGTATTCTCGGCTCAATCCGTATGTGGCAAGGAGCTCCAGCTCCTGCGTGGCGAAGTTGAGCCACAGGAGGCTGCAACCCTTGACGTTCATGACCTCTGCGACCTCACGCGTGGTGGTCTTGAGAATCTCGTCTACGTCCGTGATGAGCGCAATCATGGCGGCCAGACGATGGAGCCGATGAAAATAGAAGAACGACTTCTCCGGGGAAATCTCTCCGTGGGAAACGGCACGGACCCGATACTTCTTCAACTGGGGTTCGTAGTCGAAATCCACACCGCCCTTTTCCAGGAGCTCGGACAGCCTGGCCCCCTTGGCCTCGAACAGCCTGGCATTGTCCATGGCGATGGCGCCGATCTCGGCCAGAGCGGAAATCAGCTCCAATGCATCGTCGGAGTACTCTCGCTCGTCTTCGGTGTAGAGCCGAAGCCCGCCGATCACCTCGTTTCCGAGGATCATGGGGACCGACAGAATGGAACCGATCCCTTCGTCCCGCAAAAAACCTCCGTAGTCGGTATCCTCCCCTGCGCTCGTCCGGAAGAGAAAGGAGCGTCCCTTTCGGATTTCTGCCATGCCTTCATCCGATGCCCCGGGTTCTCTGGTTAGAAAGTCACGGCTCAGAAGGTGCGAAGCGGCCACCTCCATGCGTCCGGATCCCTCGTTCACGAGCAGCAGCGCGCTCGCCTTGAGGTGTAAGGCCGAAACGATCCTCTTGGCGATGAGATGGGTCACCTCGCGGACGCTCAGCACCGACAAAACAGCGCGGCCCACCTCTTGAAAGGTCTCGAAGTATCCGATTTCAGGCTTTGTCATAGGTCTCCGTTAAAGAGATGGATCCATCATCTCGGAATGTGGGTTCATCCAGCCCTTCATGGCATCGCTCAACGCGCGAATGTCTGAGATCCGGGTCGAACAGATCTCGAAGAGCTCCTCTTCAGAGATCTCATGGCAAAAGTGAACCATGCGATTTCTGTACCCAGCCAGGACCCTCAAACCACGGCTTTCCCCTTCCCCCAGCACCCCCAGCTCGCCCAGAACCGTGGCGATCTCCTTGTATTCGCTCACTCCGCGTCCGAACCCCTTGGCCAACACATGCCTGCCCAGATCCAGAAGAGCTTCCAGAGCCCTTCGTAAGCACGACTCCGCCGCCCACACGTTCCTCCGGTCCCCCAGAAGGGATTCAAGGTCAGCGAGGGGAAGGGACTCGATTTCGCGGAGCATGTTCTCGATCCACTCCAAGCGCTGTGCAGCAATGCGGCTGGAGATCTTCCCCGGACTCATGCTCTGTCCTCTAGGATCATCGCGATCCTCTCCCGCTCAAGGGGCGCTAAATCGCCGGCCCGTCGGAGGATGTAAAGGTCATACTCGTCCGCCCTGTCCGAGTCACGATAAAACACCCTTTCCCCGCGGATCACATTGGCTGCCAGAAAGGGGTCCGCCTCAGGGAGGAGCACGAGATCCACTCGAGCCACAGAGAAGAGGTCTTCCAGAACACAGGCAAGCTGTGATTTCTCCTTGGCCGAGAACCGCACCCCGGGCAAGGGCTTGACCCCGATGTCCAGATCGGAGGTCATGACCTCGTTCCCGGTCTCCGCATCTCGCCCTTGCAACCGATCCGCAGCCTCCCTCGCCCGGCTCCCGAACAGGTAGACCGCATCCAGATGGAAGTTCCCTGCAACAGCATTCAGTTTTTCTTCAAGTGATTTAATGATGGTGATTTTTTACCATCCCAATCCGGGAGAAATCCCTTCCCAAGGCCGTCCCCTCTCTCGACGGATCCACCGCGCCATACATAGTCAAACAAAAACAGTATAGTTCACTCCCATCTCGAGATCAAGGTATCAAGAGGCGGTCAGGCGTAGCCATCGGGGCCTTTTACACGGTTTCCTCGCACCCCACCTTTGTTTGACAGGGGCGAACCCTTGCCCTATCATTCCTTGCTATGGGCAAACGCTCCCAGGAACCCGATGACCCGATCCGAAGCCGTCCCTCGTCTCCCACCGATGGCGCGAATGATCGTGTGCTCGAGGCATGGATCGCCCCCGGGCTCACGCCCGGTTTCGAAGAACTGCGTTCCCTTGCAAGCGAGGTCCCCGATCACCTGAATGCGGTTCGATACAAGACCGTCATGCCTTGCCCCTGGGTGGTCTTTGTCGGGGGTACCGGCACAGGCAAGTCCACGTTGTTCAACGCCCTCTGCGAGAAAAACCTGAGCCTCGTGGGGGTGGAACGCCCCAAGACCATCGGGCCCGTAGCCTATGCTCACGTCCATTGCCCCATCGAGGCGCCCTTCCCGTTCCCCGAGGTGTATCCCGAGCGGCAGGCGAGCTCCTCGACGCAGCCTCATTCGGGCGAGCCCGGCAAGCTCGTGGTCCTGGAGCATCGGAGGGAGGACTTGGCCCACCTCGTCCTGGTCGACTCCCCGGACCTCGACAGCGTGGAGGAGAAGAATCGAGTCATTGCCCGCAAGCTCGCCCTTTTGGCCGACGTGATCGTTTTTGTCACGAGTCAGGAAAAGTATGCGGATGAGGCCCCTTCGATCTTTCTCCGACACCTCCTGGACGAGGAAAAGGTTGTTTACGGACTCCTTAACAAGGCGGATGAGGGCTTCACTTCCCATGGGGCCGTAGACCTTCTCAAGACCCAGGGTGTCATCGTGGAGGAGGATCGCTTGTGGCTCGTTCCACGAATTCCCGACCCCTCGTGGAAAACCCTTGGCGGGCAGCCCGGGTTTCGTGCGTTTCGGGACCGGTTCGGGTCGGACCTTTCGCCTGAACGTGCCGCCCTTCTTCGAGAGCAGCTCTTGCGTGCCGATTCCAAACGCCTGGCCGCACGTCTTTCGCGCCTTGAGACGCTGATTCAGGACGAGGAGGACGCCTGCCGGGAATGGATCAAACAGCTCCGGGACCTATGCCGAAAGACCTGCAGTGACCTTGTGGCATCGGAGCAGGAGCAGTTCGCTTCGAAGAACCGGGCTCGAATTCAGAAGGAAATTCGGCGGCTGTTCTCCCGCTACGATCCCTTGGCACGACCTCGACGTGCGATCCGAAACGCCCTTCGGGTTCCACTGCGCCTGATAGGACTGGGGACGGACCGCTTACATGAGCGACAGGGTCCGATCCGAAAGTCGCCGCAGCCCGCAGACATGTCGCCCGTGCTTGCCGCCCTGGACCGTTTCCACGGGGGAGTGCTCGAGCGCCTCAGCCCGGCCGACAGCCGGGCCCCCCTGCATGCTGCGCTTCGCGCGCCCGGTGTATCCCTGAGCCCCGCGGAGGTGGAGGCCCGGCTGAACGCCGAGCGGCAGAGCCTGGAGGCATGGCTCGAACAGACCTTCGATGACCTTAGAAAAGGGCTTCCCACGGCCAAAAAGTGGTCCATCTACTCCACCTCCGCAGTCTGGGGTGTGCTCATCCTTTCCCTGGAGGCCACCCTGGGCGGAGGATTCGGAGTGATCGACGCGGTGCTGGATTCCGCCCTGGCCCCGTTCATCACCAAGGGGTCGGCCGAGCTCTTCGCCTACCGGGAAATCCGTGCCGTGGCCCGGGAGATGGCGGCCCGTTACCGGCAGGGGCTCTTCAACATTCTCGAGGAGCAGCAGAAACGCTATGAAGACGCCCTTCAGTCCGTTCGCACTCCCTCCTCGACCCTGGAACACGTGAGCGGCCTTCAACAGGAGTTTGCCCCATGACTTCCTCAGTCTCCCGACTCAAGCAGGAATTGGAGCGCTTCCGGGCTCTCCTGGAGCAGGACACCTTGCTCTCCCTTGCCGAATCGGATCGCCAGCACCTCCTCGAGGAAGCGGGCACCCTGGGGGAACGGCTTGCCTCCGTAGAGGCCTCGTTTCTCCTGGTGGGGCTGCTGGGCGGGACCGGCGTAGGCAAGTCCACCCTCATGAACGCCCTGGCCGGCGAGACCATCTCCTCGGTCAGCAGGCAGCGTCCCCACACGGATCACGTGATCGTTTACCGCCACGAAGACGCCCCATCCCTTTCCAATCCGCCTCCGGACACCCTCCCGTGGCAAGAGATTCTTCACCGGGCCGATGCCGTGCGCCCCATCCTGCTGTGCGACCTCCCGGACTTTGACAGCCTGCTCACTGCTCACCGCGAAACCGTGCTCGCCTTTCTCGAAAACCTGGACCTGCTGGTGTGGGTGACCTCCCCGGAGAAGTATGCGGATCAGAAGTTCTACGCGTTTCTGGACCATGTGCCCAAGGCGAAGGAAAACTTCACATTTGTTCTGAACAAAGCGGATACCCTTTTCCAGGGCGATTCCTCGTCCGCCGGATACGAGGCCCTGGCTACGGTCACCGGGCGGTTTACCGAGCACCTCGCTACCGCCGGGATCGTCTCGCCCCTGGTCTTGACCGTTTCGGCCCGGGAAGCCCAGGATGCCCCTTCCCTGTCTCCGTGGAACCAGTTTCCCCTGCTCCGGCAACATGTCTTTCAGAAGCGGGATGCAAAGCAGGTCCTGGCCATCAAGACCGGAAACCTGGACGTGGAGGCCTCCCGCCTGTTCAGGACGCTGCACGCGGAGGTCCAGACCCTGGGGCGCATGGTGGACGTGCTGGACCGGACGGTCAGGCAGCTCGAGGAGGAGCGTCCCGCCTGGGAGAAGGGGGGCAGGCAGATCCTTTCTTCCTGGCTGGAGAGCAAGTTCGTACGCCGGGCGCTGAGGCCGCCGCGGGAGCACCTTCCCCTGAACGGCCCAGGGCTGGCGTTCGCCCTGCTCTTTATGCAACGCGGCAGGGGCCCGGACGACGCGGATAAGGATCCCCGATGGCAGGATCTGTCTCCGCCCGAGCCTGTGGTGGCATCGCTTGAAAAACGTATGGAGTGGCTCGAGGACCGTCTCGCGCGACACATGCTCGATAAGAACCTGCCCTCGACCCTGCAGGCGCGGGCCCGGCAGGCACTTCGACGGGAGGAGCGTTTCGAGGAGATGGGAGAGCGCCTCTTTGAGGTCATGTCCGATCGCACGGCGCGCCCCCTGCTCGCACGCATGAGCGGGTTTCGATTCCTTCAGGGTCTGACCTACGCGCTCCTCCTCGTGCTTCTGCTCTTTGCCCTGGGCGGCACACCGGCCTGGCGCGAGATGATTCAGGCGCCGGGCCTTAAATCCGGCCTTCACCTCCTTTCCTCTATGGTGCACACCCTTTTCTCAACCCAGGGGCTGGCTGCGCTGGGAAGCTACGCCCTTCTGAACCTCTTTTTCGGGCTTCGCTTCCTGCTCTCCTATCGCCGCAGACTGGACCGGGCCACGGACCGGGCTGTGGCCGACCTGACCGACACCCTGGCCCGGGTATGGGCCGAAGAACTCGACGCCATCCTGAAGGACCTGGCCGAACTCCGAACAAAAGCAGCGGCCCGAAAGGACTTGCTTGCCAGCATGACTGCCCATTCGCCCGACAGACATCCCCATGCCCACGAAACCGATCCCGGCTCTGCCTCGGCAGCGTGTTAACTCCTCTTCCCGGGAGTGCCCTCAAAGCCGTTCTCCTTCCGCTCCCTCATTCCCATCCGAATCATCGGGATTTTCGACTTGTCCCTTCTGTCTTCGAAGCCGGATCCATCCGGCCCAGGGAATCAAGGCCGCTAGAGCAAGAGGCGTATGCTCGGGCCAATACAGGCCGACCTGTGCGTCCCACCAGCTCAACGGGTAAAGCCATTGATACCCCTCGAACACAAGGGGTGTAAAGCCCGGCCCGGAAATGGTGCGCTGAAAGAAGTCCAGGATGAAGTGAGCGAGGCACCCTGCGTAAAGGGCGTAGAAGGCCGCTTTCCGCTGCCCGTTCCCGAACAGCTGGGCCAGTCCTACACAAAGAACCAGGACCGTGAGCGGCGTGTGAAGGGGCGTCAGGTAGAACTCCAGGAAATCCTGTCGAGCCAGCCCCTGCAATAGAAAGTTCCCTCCCCTCAAGAAAAGGTCCGGCAGGAGGCATCCCAGAAGGAAAAGGGCAAGGCGCCCTCCCTGAAGCCAACGCTCCCCGCCGATGTATCCGACCACCACATGGGTCAATCCGTCCGGCATGGCCGCCTCCCTTGGCTGAACTGAAGACCCGCGTTCTCTCTGTCCAGGCGCACATGGAGAACGCAGGAAAAGAACACCCACACCACAGCGACGAACGATACCGCATACTTCAACCCGGCCTTCCCGTGGACACGGAGCTCATCCGGTACCCATTCCTCTGCTCCCGGTATTCGTCGAACCACAAAGCTGAGCCGGTCGCCGGACGCAACCGCCTCTCCATCAAGCCACTGGATACGAAGCACTCGCTGATACCGCGTCACCACGACAGCGTCCTCCTCCACCGCTGAGACCCGCCAGAACATGCCGGTTACCGCGTCCTGCTCGAACATGCCATCGAGAATGTTTTGGACCCTTTCACTGCCCCGGGCGCCATGAAACAGGCAGGAGAGGACGACCAGCCCAATACAGATCCCCAGCACGCACACTCTATGCGCGAGCGAATTTCCATGGATCAGCCAATGAAGATACCGCATGGCTCCCCCCTTGGGTCCTCTAGTGAAAGGAGATTCCCGTCACTCCCCTTCAACTCCTCGTCTGCCCCCCTGAAGGCAACCGTGCTGAGGAAAAAAAGTTTGACAGCAATTTTCTTTTCGAGTAGTATTACTACTCATAAAGGAGACAATTTGGACAACTTATTTATTGGACTAATCTCTTCCAAGACGCGCATTAAACTCTTGATGCGGTTTTTCTTCAATCCGCAAACGAGAAGCTATCTTCGGCAACTTTCTTCCGAGTTTAACGTGTCCACGAACACCGTACGAGAAGAGCTGAATCAACTAACCAAGACTCACCTTCTGAAATCCCAAAAAAACGGACGCCAGGTCTATTACACAGCCAACACGGACCATCCCCTGTTCCCGGAACTCAAGTCCATGGTCGGCAAGGTCATGGGGATCGACCGCGTGATCGACGGCATCGTAAACCGCTTGGGAGATGTGGAGGAGGCATACCTCATAGACGACTATGCCGAAGGCAAGGACAACGGAATCATCGATCTCCTCATCGTGGGGAGCATCAACGATTACCATCTCAACGACTTGAGTAGGAAAACAGAACGCTATATTAAGCGCAAGATTCGCACTCTGGTCCTGAGCCGGAAAGAACAGGAAACGATCCAGTTCACTCTACGAAACCGTCCGAGTGTATTGATATGGAGCAAAAAGGAGACTCTAACCCAATGATCGATTCTGTCAATTTTTTTCAGATGTTGAGTGCTTCCTTATTGATGGCGTGCCCCCGCGTTATTGCGTACCGTTTCAAAAGATTGGATCACATGGCTGTCGCAAACGGTACAATTTTTGCTTCCTGAATGCGCGGAAACGATAAGTTCTGATACATTATTATACGAACATGTTCTTATATTCAAGGTGAGTTTACTGAAATTCAGCAATTTTTCACTGCCACTAAAATGCGTCACAAATCGGTGGATTTCATGTGACAGGAAGAATGTATCGCGTTTCTCGAACCGTCTTCCTCTTTCGAGAAACCGGAAACCCCGAATATACGTAAATAGGCGCGAAAGATCATATGATTTTACATAAAGTATGCACTTGCAACTCGATAGATAAACCCCAATGCATACGGAGGATTATCGAAATGAAAAAAGTATTGTTCCTTCAAGTCAGTCTGTGTTTTTTGATGATTATGGGCACGTGTATGGTGGCTTCCGGCTCCGATGTCACCATTCGTTATGGCGGGCAATACTACCCAGGCGAGTTTGTGCTTCAAGGTACCCCTGAAATCTGGGAAAAATTCGGTCTCAACGTCCAACACATGATCTTCAGTTCTGGAACGGAGAACAACCAAGCCCTTATCTCCGGTCGGTGTGACATCAATTGCGGCTCCGATAGCAAGACGGTAGCCCTTTTCAGCGTAATGGAAGAAAAAGCTCTGATCATTGGAAGCATACAAAAGGGTGATCGTTATGCCACAGTCATCCGTTCCGACTCTGAATACACCTCATGGTCCGATCTGAAGGGTAAAACCGTTGCCACTCGCCTTGGAAGTGGGGCCGAGCAGGTGCTCCGGCGCTATTTCAGCCAATACTCCTCCGCGTCATGGGACGAATTCAAATGGGTAAATTTAAAGGTGGAGGATATGATCGCGGCGCTTCAGGGCGGCCAGATTGAGGCCTTCACAGTATGGGAGCCGACATGCGCCATTGCCGAAACCCAGGGTGCCGGCAGGATTCTGCGGACCTACGGCGACATTTCGCCCGTGCCGGTGCTGTTACATACCACAACGGAATTTGCCTCCAAACATCGGCCGGAGATCATTCAATTTCTCTGCGCTCACCTCGAAAAAGCGCAATTCATAAAAGAAAAGCCGCAAAAAGCCGCCCATAAGGCTGCTGAAGCAGCCAAGAAAAAGGGATATCATGTTTCGGAGGACGCCTTTTCGAAGGTTTTCGAGCGCATTGATTTTTCCATTGATCTGAATCAAGAGATTATCGATGCCATTGAGAACACGGCGGGTTTTCTCCATCAAAAGGGGAAAATCGATTCCATTCCTTCTTTCCGCTACGATACGAGCCTCCTTGAGGAAGCCAAGGCTGTCTTCGAAAAAGGAAAGAAATGATCTACTCTCGACGCTACAACGACTATCTCCTTCCTCTCATTCCACTCGCTCTTTTTTTCGGAGGGTGGGAACTGGCGGCGCATTTCGGACTGATCAACACCCACCTTTTCCCTGCTCCGACGAAAATTTTAGCAGGACTCAAGACGCTTGCATTAAAAGAAAGTGAGGGGCATTCACTACTCCTTCTGCATTGCCTTGTCACGCTCAAGCGACTACTGATCGCAGCCTCCCTCGGTGCCCTGGCTGGCGTCCTTTTCGGTCTTCTCATGGGCATCAACACGGCGACCTACAGCTTTATGGACCCGCTTATCACGTTGCTTGTCTCTATCCCTGGAATCGCCATGGCTCCTGTCTTCATCGTCTGGCTGGGCTTTGGGGATCTTACCATCGTGGTTGTCGGAGCCATCGCCACCTTCTTTCCCGTTGTTTACAACACCGCAACAGGGCTTCGTAGCATGGATAAACAATTGATCCGAGCCGCCCGGATCATGGGAGCATCGCAATGGGCAACGTTCACCCAAGTGTATATTCCCTGGGCTTCCGTTTTCCTGTTTACCGGGCTAAAGTTTGGGTTGGCAAGATGCTGGCGCACGGTGGTGGCCGTTGAATTCATTGCGGCCGCCAGCTGGGGGATGGGATACATGATCTGGGACGCCTCCGAGTACTTACGAGCCGATCTGGTCTACGGGGGCATCCTTTTACTGGCTCTGAGCTTTAGTGCCATAGAAAAATGCCTGATATATCCTCTGGAAAAGGCCACGGTTGAAAAATGGGGCATGTTGAAAAAATAAGCCTATCTGCGGAGGCCCGTCGGACCAGACTGCGGGAGGACACGCTGCCGTTCAAGAAGGCGGCATTCTTCCTGCTTAAAGGAATCATGCCATTTTTCCTGATCGCCTTTCTCTGGGAACTTCTTGTCCGCAGTTGCTCATTGCCCGCTTCGGTGCTTCCTTCCCCCCTTTTGCTATTGAACAAACTTTGTGAAATAGGGCTTCAAAGCAATGCACTGTGGATCCATATGGGATCCAGCCTTCTGCGGCTTTTTTTCGGGTACTGGTTCGCTGTTCTCGCAGGAGTTCTTCTGGGCGCCTTCTTGGGAACAAGCGAAACCGCGCGAAGGATGTTTTCCCCTATATTGAACCTCCTGATGGCCGTTCCAACGATCGCATGGGTTCCGGTTTTACTCATCACTGTCGGAGTTGGAGAAAAAACAGTGATTATTGCGATATTTTTGGGTGGTTTTTTTGAGATTACCTGCGCAATGATCACGGCGATGAGAACGGTGCAGATCCGAATCGTATCAGCTGCAAGAATTATGGGCGTGAAAGGCTGGAAACTTTTTTTGGAAGTCCACCTTCCCGCCTCCCTGCTTTCGCTCCTCCCCACGTTGAGGGTTTCCGTGGGATACTGCTGGCGAGCCCTGGTAGGAGCCGAGATGCTTTGTGCCATGATTGAGTGGGGGTTGGGAAAAATGATCTACGAAGCCCGTTTTTGGAACGACGTTAGTGTGATGTTTGCAGGATTGATCGTCATCGGTGTGTTGGGCGTAATCATCGACCGGCTTCTGTTGCAACGCTTGGAAACGAAGACGGTTGTGAAGTGGGGAATGGTCAAAAACCGCTAATTTGAGGAGAGCGAGCATCACGATCAGCCAAGACAACTTCTTCCCCGCAAAGGCGTTTGTGACCCTTCACTCTCCGTTTGAATCGTGAGTTTTTCTGCCATGAAAAAACCAAGTACATCGGGTATCTCGATTCGCAACGTCTCGAAGGTCTTTGGGAGCAATTCCGGAACGACCCTCGCGCTGGACGATATTAGCTTGGAAATTCCTGAGGCCAAGTTTACGACAATCGTCGGTCCGTCGGGTTGCGGAAAATCAACGCTCCTTTATTTACTGGGAGGATTTGATCTCCCGACACAAGGCGAAATACTCATGGACGACAAACCGGTACGACGTCCAGCCTCTGACCGAGGATTCGTATTCCAGGACTTCGCGTTGTTCCCATGGAAAACCGTCTTGGGCAATGTAGCGTTCGGGGTTCAAGCAAACGGGTACAGCAAAAAGGAAGCACAAAAAATCGCCAAGCATTACATTGAACTGGTCAACTTGAATGGATTTGAAAATGCCTATCCACACACGCTTTCCGGGGGCATGAAGCAACGGGTTTCCATCGCAAGGGCTCTCGCTTACGATCCCAAGGTATTGCTGATGGATGAGCCCTTTGGATCTCTGGACGCACAGACGAAAAAGTACATGCAGGGAGAGTTAACGAAAATTTGGGAGAAATTCCACAAAACGGTCGTTTTCGTGACACACAGTGTCATAGAGGCCGTGTATTTGTCTGATAGGATTGTTGTCATGACTGCAAGACCCGGAAGAATCAAGAGTGTTTTAGACGTTCCCATTCCGAGGCCCAGGAATTATATCGGAGAGGATTTTTTGGTGATTCGAAGAAAGGTTTTGGAATTTCTTGAGGAAGAAATTCAAAAGGAAATCCAACAGAACCATGTGTGATGGTTTTATGGTTTGACTGAGGGGTTCGTATGAATGTTCTTGTATTAAATTGTTATAGTCGAAATGCATTATCTGTAATCAATAGTCTGGATTTTTCGTATAGAATACATGGCGCACACCAAGGACAGGCAAAAATAAGCGACCGGTTTCTGAAATCTCCCCGATTGTTAATGATCCATCGATATACAAAACCCAGTAGAGATATTGAAGTTTTCCAAAAAGACATTATTAATTTATCATTAAAATATCACATTAATGCCATTATACCAACTGGAACTGCCATTACTAATTCAATATCACAAATAAAAGAGGCAATTGAGCTTCATTCTAGAGCCAAAGTATTGGTAGAGGATTATTCCAAACTTCAAGAACTTACAGATAAATGGCGATGCTATAAGCTCTGCGATGACCTCAAAATCCCCTATCCAAAAACCCAAATTGTCCATGGGTTTTCAGATATGGAACGTTGTATAACCTCTGAACTCATTGATTTTCCATGTATCATTAAGCCAATTATTGGAACAGCTGCCGTTGGTGTCCACTTTTTCAAGAATAGAAATGACTTGGATCGATTTAGAAATCAAAGCCATACGCTTTTTCGCCAATTTGGCTCCTTTGTGATGCAAGATCAAATTCAAGGGCAATTGCATGATGTAACATCATGCTCACAAAATGGTCATATATTGTCCATGCTAACACAGCAAAGATTGGTTTGCTGGAAGGATTTTGGTGGCGGAGGAATTATTAATCGCACCACCTATCACCCCCTTCTTATGGAGTATGTCAAAAAAATCCTCTACAAAACCCGCTGGAATGGCGTCGCACTTTGGGATTTTATCCAAAAGGAAAACGGGGAGTTCTATCTCCTTGAATGCAATCCCAAATTCTGGGGGACCACTCAACTGACGATAGAAGCGGGCCTCAACATGCCGCAACAGCTCGTTGATTTTTGGTTCTTGAAGAGGGAGATCAAACCCCTACGAACGTATGAGATCGGTGTCGTGTATAAATGGCTTTTTCCTTTCTGCATCGCTCATTTGTTTCACAGTCCCTTGCGAATCAAAACGCTGCGCAAACGGTTTGTTCGAGTGTTCCGGAAGTATGAAAGCACGCGCTCCCGAACCAATATCAACCCAGCCGATTTCCCTCACCTCCTTGGAATGATTCTTAATGCTGACTTCAGCTTGGGGTTGACCTGACAGGTACACCGCTGCATGATGAATAGATTTCCAAACGATTCGGCCTCAGCAACCCCTGTCATCCTCTGTGGATGTGGCCGTTCAGGAACCACTTACGTAAAATCCGTTCTTGATGCACACCCGAAGCTCTTTATCCCTACCGAATCCCTTTTCCTTATGGATTATCTACGATACGAAAGACATGTTCCTTCTCGCCTGTTGTCCTGGTTTTTTTTTAAAGAGCCTCAACTTCGATCCTGGTACTCCGGGCCCTGTTTTCGGATTCGCACCGTCCGAGAAGCGATCATTCGTGTCCACATGGACATGGCGAAAAAACGAGGTGCAACACGTTGGGGGCAAAAGACTCCGAGGTTCATTCGTTCTATGAACCTGGTCAATCGAACATTTCAGGGGACCCAATGGATCCTCATTTACCGCGATCCCCGTGCTGTGACAGCATCGATGCTCAAATCGAAGCGTCATACCTACTCGGTATCCAGAGCCTGCGCGAGATGGAATCGGGATAATCGAACGATTATTGAGCTGGTAAAGGATTCCTCCTCAAGAGAGAACATTTTTATATTGAAATATGAAGATGTTATCGCTCATTTTTCCGATGTCCTTGTGGATCTTTTTCAATTTCTGGGCCTGCACGCTTTAAACATACACGAAGTCCTTCAATTCGGGAGCACCCCTGGATTCAAGGGGTCGAAATTTGAGGTGAACGCCGTACGAGAGGGTCTTGCACCACAAAAAGAGATCATGAACCATTGGAAAAGGGTTTTGACTGAGGAACAGATACGAAAAATTGAGATTTTGTGTGCGAGTGGCATGAAAGCGCTAGGATATGATTTCTTTTTTCCCCAATCCAATGCAGTTCGGACTTTGAAAAAAGCGAAGGATTGGACCGGCTTAAAAGATGTTCTGATTCTATTCGAATACCTAAAGAAGTGGCCATCCTATCTTCTATGCACGTTTCTTCGAAAAATGTGCTTCCTATTCTGTTATTGTATTTCAAACGCACCCAAGAACGAATGAAATTCATCAAAAATAGTATAAATTTTCTTCCATTCATCGGTATACTGTTTGCCGGGATATATTTTTATCAAATTCATCCTCGCCTTGAAATCCATAAACCCGATGTTATATTATGTAT